>Ga0114918_10001234_pt1 | contig 22875 bp, 15 predicted proteins | sample LantaG_FD_87015 | JGI IMG/M metagenome (GOLD analysis project Ga0114918, IMG submission 87015) | Deep subsurface microbial communities from Baltic Sea to uncover new lineages of life (NeLLi) - Landsort_02402 metaG | ecosystem: Environmental > Aquatic > Marine > Oceanic > Sediment | place... | reverse complement strand
CTCGCAAATTTTTTGCCCCCCATGGGGGGCACTCCCTAACGGTCATAAGATAAGGATAAGTGTTAAGAAGAAAGGGTAGAAAAAACTGTCATTGAAGGGAAATTATAATTGACGCCAGACACTCAGTTCAAGTTGGTGATCCAACTAATCTTTCTGCACTCTATATAGGACTCAACAACACATCCAGCGGAGCAAACACTAGCTCTATATTGATTAATGGACCATCCGTTGATGCATTCATCAGCAGTTTGATGATTGGTGCCAAGACATATGGAACTGGTTCCGGTCAGGCAGATGGTAGTTTGATCTTAGGATCCAATTCGAGTTTGCATGTAGGTTCAATGGCCAATCCTGGAAAATTAATGATAGGACGTAACTTGTCTTGGATGCCTGGATCCGAGGGCAGTTCGGTGACCGGGCTATTGGATGCTACCCAAGGGGATGCTGATCTATATTTAACTGATCTGCACGTGGGTTACAATGGTTATGATTATGTGAACCGGGGGACAGCCGTGGGGATTCTACGGTGGGACCAACCAGATCCGATATATGCTACGAATGTGTATTTTGGGCGAGGTGCCAGCACAGGGATTCTCGATGTACCTGCTGGGGGTACATTCCTTTTAGGTACTGCAAATGATCCGGTTTATATGTTGTCTATCAGTTATAATGACTCAACGTCAGGCATTTCGAACGCTCAGTTGGATTTTGGAGTAACAAATCCAAAATTCGAGGCGTACACCCAGGAGCTCATGATTGGTGCCAAGTTATGGGGAGCTGGTTCCGGTCAGGCGGAGGGTAGTTTGATCTTAGGATCCAAATCGAGTTTGCACGTAGGTTCAATGGTAAATCTAAATCCTGGAAATTTAACGATAGGCCTTAACCGGTCCTGGATGGGTGGCTCGGAGACCAGTGTTTCGACCGGAGTGTTGGATGCAACACAGGGCGATGCTGATTTTTATCTGAATGAGTTAAACGTAGGATACGCTGGCTGGGCCTCTGAAGGGATTGGTTTAGGGACAACTACTGGAATACTTTGTTGGAATCAGCCGGACCCAATATATGCAACAGATGTGTACTTTGCGCGTGGCCCAAGCACGGGAATTCTAGATGTTCCTGCTGGTGGGAAATTCCTCCTTGGCACTGCTGGTAATCCGCTTTCATTCTTTGGTATTAGTTACAATGATATGGCGTATGGTATTTCTAACGCTCAGTTGGATTTTGGAGTAACAAATCCGACATTCGAGGCGTACACCCAGGAGCTCATGATTGGTGCCAAGTTATGGGGAGCTGGTTCCGGTCAGGCGGAGGGTAGTTTGATCTTAGGATCCAATTCGAGTTTGCACGTAGGTTCAATGGTAAATCCTGGAAATTTAACGATAGGCCTTAACCGGTCATGGATGGGTGGCTCGGAGACTAGTGTTTCAACCGGAGTGTTGGATGCTACACAGGGCGATGCAGATTTTTATCTGAATGAACTGAATGTAGGATACAGCGGCTGGGCCCCTGAAAGGATTGGTTTAGGGACGACTGTGGGAACACTTCGATGGGATCAGTCGGACCCGATATATGCAACAGATGTGTACTTTGCGCGTGGTCCAAGCACGGGGATTCTGGATGTTCCTGCTGGTGGGACATTCCTGCTTGGCACGGCTGATAATCCGCTTTCATTCTTACGTATCAGTTACAATGATATGGCGTATGGTATTTCGAACGCTCAGTTGGATTTTGGAGTAACAAATCCGACATTCGAGGCGTACATCCAGGATCTCGTGATTGGTGCCAAGTTATACGGAGCTGGATCTGGTCAGGCGGATGGTAGTTTGATCTTAGGCTCCAATTCGAGTTTGCACGTAGGTTCAATAGCCAATCCTGGGAATTTAACGATAGGCCGTAACTTGTCCTGGATACCTGGATCCGAGGCCAGTATGGTGACGGGACTGCTGGATGCGACGGATGGGGATGCAGTTTTACACCTGAACGAACTCAACGTGAGTTACAACGGGTACCAAGGAACGGCATTAGGAACTGCGGTAGGGACATTCTCAATGGGCGATGGTAGTGAAATCAGAGCAACGACCGTAAACATCAGCAGGGGACCTGATGCGACTGGTACTGCAAACCTAAGGGGTGGTACGTTAGCAGCGGAGACAATCAATATGGGGGCTGGCGGGACGTTTAACTTCACGGGTGGCCGTCTGGGCCTTGGAACATTCAATACTTACGGTGGAGTCGGCGCTCTTGACCAGCAGGGTGGGACGCTGGCGCCGGGATTCTCGCGTACCGAGACTTCGTTGCCGGGTATCGCAACGATCAACGGCGACTTTAACCTTTATTCAGTCGGCGTATTGGAAGTCGAACTGTTCGGGGTTACTATCGGGCTCGACTACGACCAGCTTGTTGTAAACGGAGCAGTCGATCTTAATGCCGACATCGGAGATGGTAGCGTGCTGGACGTGATGCTTGGTTTTGCACCCACAGTCGGCGACGAATTTATTATTATCGATAATGACGGCACGGATCCAGTTGCCGGCTACTTCTTCGGACTTTCCGAGGGCGAATTTTTCGTTGAGAGCTTCATGGGAGATAACTTCACATTTGAAATTAGCTACCTCGGCTACACGGGCAATGATGTAGTGTTGAGAATGGCGGATTCGCCTGTAATACCCGCACCTGCGGCCTTTTTCCTTGGCGGTATCGGGGTGGGCCTCATTGGCTGGCTGCGCCGGCGCAGGATGTTGTAATATGTCCTGAAACATGACTTTGAGAGGGCTGTGAGCATCGCTTGCAGCCCTTTACTATTTGAATCTGCAAATCCAGTCGCCAGGCATAAAATATTTTAAATAATTTTCTTTTCCGTGTTGACAGGGCGAACAAATAGGACTATATTTGTCGTATTGGACTATATATATCTTATATGGTTGTTGTATAATGATAACTTTATTTATACAGGCAGGATTATAATGGATGTGATTAGGCGGAATACAGATTATGCCGTTCGTTTGGTGGTACATCTTGCGAAGCACTATGGAAACGAACCAATATCGACCAGATCGGCGGCGGCCGAAGAGTATGTTCCGTATCAGTTGGCATGCAAGCTTATGCAAAAGCTCAACAATGCAAAGCTTGTCACAAGCTGCATGGGACCGAAGGGCGGCTTCGTATTGGCTGCAGAGCCTTCAAAGATTAATCTGCTCGAGGTAGTAGAGGCGATTCAGGGCTCCATCAATATGAATCGTTGTTTACTGAGCGAAGATAGCTGTCCTAAGCGAACAACATGTGCCGTGAGGGGCAAGCTTGAAAGTCTACAAAAGAATATAAACAGCGGTCTGGCCGGGATTACGCTCGATGAACTGGTGCCGAAGGGGCCGAGAAATATAAAAACCATGAATCCTATAAGGAGAAAATAATGACCGACCGGAAACAAAAGACCCATGTTTTACCCGATTGCCTGGGTAAAGGGCAAAAATTGGTGGATTTGATCGAATACTCGAAAGATTCGATTGTCAGCAAGACGCTGCTCGATAAGTCTGCGGGGACAATAACACTGTTCGCTTTTGACCAGGGCCAGAAACTTAGCGAGCACACAGCACCTTACGATGCGGTCGTTCAGGTTCTCGACGGCAAAGCTCAGATGAGAATAGCAGACGAAGCCAGCGAACTCTCGGAAGGCCAGCTCATAATTATGCCGGCTAATGTGCCGCATGCCGTCAATGCCGCCGGGAGATTCAAAATGCTGCTGACAATGATTCGCGCATAGACAAATGCAATCTGTTTGAGATAAGGGAAAAGGCTGCTTCTAAAAAGCCAGGACGTTAACTGATTTAAAACTGAAAGGAAAGTTATGTTTTGTTATCAATGTGAACAAACCGCGGGTGGGACAGGGTGTACGAAAGTGGGTGTTTGCGGCAAAAATGAGGATATTCAAAGTTTGCAGGACACGCTTATGTTCGGCCTCAAAGGCATCGCCGCTTATGCATATCATGCGAGGGAACTGGGGCAAAAAGATGAAAAAGTCGATGCTTTTATGCACGAGGCGATGTTCTCAACACTGACGAACGTGGACTTCGATTTGAACCGCCATATCGGGCTCGTGCTGAAGGCCGGCGAAATGAATCTCCGCGTTATGGAGATGCTCGACAAGGCGAACACGTCCACTTTTGGCAATCCGACGCCGGCAACAGTTCCGAGCGGCACGAAGGCGGGCCCAGGAATCGTTGTAACGGGCCATGATTTACTCGACCTTCACGAACTGCTCAAGCAGACCGAGGGCAAAGGCATCAACATTTACACTCACGGCGAAATGCTGCCCGCCCATGGCTACCCGGAACTGAGGAAGTTCAAGCATCTTGTGGGCAATTACGGCACGGCCTGGCAAAATCAGAAAAAGGAGTTCGATCAGTTCAGCGGAGCGATTCTGGTGACCACCAACTGCGTGATGATTCCAAAGGACAGCTACAAAGACCGATTGTTCACGTGCGGAATCGCTGGTGTTGGCGGAGTCAGGCATATCCAGGGCCGAGATTTCAGCGAGGTCATAAAGAAGGCCCTGTCACAACCGCCGCTTCCTGAGAGTCAGCAGGGGACCTTGAGCACCGGATTCCACTATACCGCCGTGCTGGGTCTGGCGGATAAAATAGTCGAAGCTGTAAAAGCCGGCAAGATTCGGCATTTCTTCTTCATCGGCGGCTGCGACGGAGCCAAGCCCGGGCGAAATTACTTTTCCGAGCTGGCTGAGAAAGTGCCGGAAGATTGCGTGATCCTGACGGCGGCCTGCGGCAAGTACCGATTGAACGACCGCGATTACGGCGATATCGACGGAATTCCGCGACTGGTCGATACCGGACAATGCAATGATTGCTATTCCGCAATCAAAATCGCAACGGCACTGGCCGGGGCGTTTGATTGCAGCGTGAACGAATTGCCGCTCTCGCTCGTAGTTTCCTGGTACGAACAGAAGGCCGTGGCGATACTCTTAACGCTGCTGCATCTGGGCATCAAGAACATACGGCTCGGACCGAGCCTGCCGGCGTTTATCAGTCCGAACGTGCTGAATATTCTCGTAGAGAACTACAATATCAAGCCGGTCGGCAACGTGGATGAAGATCTGGCCGAAATGCTCAAATAGATCGAAGTAGCACGAAACTTTACAAGAACGGTGTATGAAGAGTCTCAAGGCGCCGTTTAACTAAGAATTACGGGTATGAATAAGGCCCGTAATTCTTTATTTGTGAGCTTATTTTTGGACTGAAGTCCTAAATGACAAACAATTTGTCAGAAGTGCTTGTTCTCTGAGAAATTCCCGGATATTCACTTATTTTGTTGGTAAACGTAAATTTGTCCGAACAAGTAGGACTAAAACTATCGTATATAATAGTAAAGTTCTACTTGAAGCCGGGTATAGACTATCCTTCAAGAGATAACAGACAACAGTGATTAGAATGAAAAAGAAGGAGTTAAAAATGGTTAGTAAAAAAAAATTACAGAAAATATCATTAATAGTATTTGGTTTTGCGGCGATTGCGGTTGTAGCGGTTTTTGCTTCAGTCAGAAGTCGGTTAAGTATGCCACAAGATGCCACGGGCAAGAATCCGGAATATATTGCCGAAACTCCAAAGACGTGGGACGTGGCCTTTGCTTCATCGTTCGGTAAGGACGTCCCGGATTTTTCGGTCAATGATATCACGGGTAAGGCACACAAGCTCAGTGACTATCGTGGCAGGAATGTGGTGGTCGTTTTCTGGGCAACATGGTGTCCGGCGTGCAATCTGGAGATACCTCATCTCATAGAGCTTCGAAACATGTTCGCAGAAGACAAGCTTGCAATTCTGTCAATATCCAACGAGGAGCCTGGGCACTTGAAACATTTCGCCGAATCAAAAAGTATCAATTATACCGTCACATCCCTTGGCGACAGCCCTCTGCCGGAACCCTTTGCCAATGTAACTTCAATACCGACGACTTTCTTTATCAGCCCGGATGGTAAGATAAAATTCGCAGCGGTAGGCCTGGTACCTCTGGCAGATGCAAAGTTAATTATGAATATTGAGTAATAGAGGCGAATGTTTAGAAGCCGGACCTTTGTGTTCGGACCAAAAAAGTTGTCGCAAGTTGTAATAATTTTGAAAGAGGATTTATCATGAACATTAAAAAGAAGCATTTAATGATATTAGCGTCGATAGCTGTCTTTGTTGTTTTTCTGGGCGTTAACGGCTGCAAGAAGTCTGATAATGCCGGTGCCAAATCCGGCGCGGTTTATGCGGCCAGTGTTGAACTCTGTACCGACTGCGGCCAGATTAAAGGCAGCGAGATGTGTTGTAAGCCTGACCAGACCATGTGCGAAGGTTGTGGCCTTGTAAAAGGATCTCCGGGCTGCTGCAAGATTCCCAAAGATGCCGAGACTGCCGCGATTTGTACCCACTGCGGCCAAATCAAAGGCAGCGATATGTGCTGCAAACCGGACCAGATCAAGTGCGCAAGTTGTGGTCTTGTGAAAGGCTCTCCAGGCTGTTGCAAGTTACCAAAGCAAGAAAGCTGATATTGTACAGCCTTCCGATTCGCGGGAGATTGCGGCAGGTTAAACGGTATACCAATATGGCCCAAAAGCTCTTTTACCTATGTTTCTGTATCATAATCTTGATGGGCCTTGTGCTTATTGGAGTCTTTGCTTTACAAGGAGAGAACAAAATGCAGGCAAATGCTGTGATGCGTAAACATACGAACAGGCTCATCGAAGAAACCAGTCCCTACTTGCTGCAGCACGCTCATAATCCTGTTGATTGGCATCCATGGAGCAGTGAAGCCTTTGAGCTGGCTCAAAAAGAGGACAAGGCCATTTTCCTTTCAATCGGCTATTCCACATGTCACTGGTGTCATGTTATGGAACGTGAGAGCTTTGAAAATGAGCAGATCGCCAAAATCATGAACGAGCATTTCGTGAGCATAAAGGTGGATCGGGAACAGCGGCCGGACGTCGACGAAATTTATATGAATGCCATCGTGATGATGACCGGCTCGGGCGGTTGGCCTCTGTCGGTCTTTATGACACCCGAAGGCAAGCCCTTTTATGGTGGAACGTATTTTCCGCCGAGTGACTCCTATGGCCGGCCGGGCTTCGAGCGGATTCTATTATCCGTTGCCGACGCATGGAAGAACAGACGGGAGGAACTTATTGGCTCGGCGGCAAAAATGAGCGAAATGCTGCAAAGTCAGGCTGGCCCAACCGACAAAAGCAACCTTTCGCCGGAGATACTGGACGATGCTTTCGAAAGTCTCCGGAATTCATTTGATGCCGTTAACGGTGGTTTCGGTACTGCCCCAAAGTTTCCTCAACCTGCAAATTTATCAATGCTTTTGAGCTATTGGCAACGAACTGCTGATAATCAGGCCCTGAACATGGTTGAAAAGACGCTTGATGCGATGGCCGACGGCGGTATCTACGACCATATCGGCGGCGGTTTTCATCGTTATGCGACAGACGCTCAATGGCTCGTCCCGCATTTTGAAAAGATGCTATACGACCAGGCCCTGCTCAGCAAAGTTTATCTCCAGGCTTACCAGATTACCAGGCAAGAGCGGTATGCCCAAATTGCGAGGGAAATCTTCGATTACGTTCTACGTGACATGACGGATCCCGCCGGCGGTTTCTATAGTGCCGAGGACGCCGATAGCGAAGGCAGGGAGGGGATTTTCTATTTATGGGATCCTGAGCAAACAGCTTCAGTATTAGATGAAGAACAGGCCCGATTGTTCAACACCTGCTATGGCGTTACAAATGAAGGCAATTTTGAAGAAGGCAAGACCATTCTCAATATAACAACCTCGATGAAGCAACTGGAGGATGAGTTTCAAAAGGATCGCGCTGCGATTGAGAATATTCTAAAAAACGCCCGGAACAGGCTCTTTAAAGTACGGGCAAAAAGAATCAGGCCGCATCGAGACGAAAAAATCATTACTGCCTGGAACGGCCTGATGATTTCGTCACTTGCTTATGGCGGGGCGGTTCTGGAGGAAGAAAAGTACATAGAAGCAGCCAGGCGTTCCGCGGAATTCATATTGAGCACTTTGCACAAGAACGGCCGACTGATGCGATACTCCCGAGATGGCCAAGTGGTCCAGAAGGCCTTTCTCGACGACTATGCTTTTACGGCGATGGGCATGCTGGACCTTTATGAGGCGACATTTGATGTAAAATGGCTCATCGAGGCCAAATCGCTCAGCAACCAGATGATTGATTTGTTTACCGACACGGAGAGGGGAGGCTTTTTCCTGGCCGGTAAGGACAGCGAGAAACTTATCGCCCGCACAAAACCAGGCTCCGACGGAGCCATTCCATCCGGCAATTCGGTTGCGGCAGTGCTTTTACTTAAACTGGGCAGGTTGACTATGGATCAACATTTTACCGAGCTGGGCGGCAAAGTTCTCGAAACATTCTCGCAACAGTTGGAACAATCACCTGCTTATTCATCGGCAATGCTGAGAGCATTAGACTTCCGGCTGGGGCCGACGCAGGAGATAATAATTGCCGGTAATGCTGATGCGCCGGATGTAAAACAAATGCTTAAGCTGATACACGGCACATTTTTACCGAACGCGGTTGTGTTGCTGCACGAACCTGATAAGGCGGATTCAGCTCTTTACAACACCGTACCATTTATAAAGAACCAGACTGCGATAGAAGGTAAAGCAACCGCATATGTATGTGAGAATTACGTCTGCAAAAAACCTGTAAATAATGTTAGTGAATTTGAGAATATTATCGTCGGGATGGCAGCAAAATTAAAAGGTAAATAACTCAAACTGACCGATTTACGTGCATGTTTGCTCAGATGTTCTTGTTGTACAAGAACTTGCTTAAAAATGTCATTCTGAGCGAAACGTAGTGAAGCGAAGAATCTAAACGCCACATGAGCATAATCAACCGATACGTTTGTATGGCATCTGTAACGTCGAGATCCTTCGCTTTGCCTGAGAATCAAAAAAACATAATCGCCCAAGAGTTGCAATGAAAAGAATAGAAAAGGAACAGAAGACAAAAGGAATAATGGTACGGATATTCTGCGGCGCTCATCATGGAACCGGCAGGAAGCTTTTATGTCCGACATGTACGGAACTTTTGGATTACGCCAAAGAACGTCTGAATAAATGTCCGTATGGTGAAAACAAAGGGGCCTGTTCGAAATGTAAAATTCACTGCTATAAACCCGGCATGAGAAAACAAATCACTAACGTGATGCGATTTTCAGGCCCCAAAATGTTAACAAAACATCCTTTACTTGCGATCGATCACTTGTTAAGGATAAAGCCTTCAAGACGCCGGAAAACTATATCTGGAACTTGATAATATTTAATGAGGTATTTTAATATGGCCTTGCGAAACATTGTAAAAATAGATGAGGAAAAATGTAATGGCTGCGGCATATGCGTGAATGCCTGTGCCGAAGGCGCCATAAAGATAATTGACGGCAAAGCCAGGCTTGTCAGCGAGATATACTGCGACGGTCTTGGGGCGTGCCTCGGGCACTGCCCCCAGGATGCGATAACTATCGAAAAGCGAGATGCCGAAAATTTTGACGAAGAATCGACCGAGGCATATCTGGCCAAAGAGAAAAAATCGCAAGTGCAGACTGATTTCGTCTGTCCCGGCATGGCAGCGAAACAACTGAGAAAAAAGGCAGTGCCGGACGATACAGCTCAAGTCGGATCAGTGCCGTCTCTGTTGAGTCAGTGGCCTGTGCAGTTGAAGCTGGTTTCGCCTCACGCCCCATATTTTGCTGACTCCGATTTGCTGCTGGTCGCTGACTGCGTGCCGTTTGCGATGGGTGATTTCCACAACCGGTTTCTAAAAGATCACAGTATTGCCGTAGGTTGTCCGAAACTGGATGATGTGCAGTTCTATATTGAGAAGCTGGCAACAATTCTGCAGGCGAACAAGCTCAACAGTTTGACCGTAATTCATATGGAAGTGCCTTGCTGTTCGGGCCTGATCCTTATTGCACGACAGGCTGTTGCCAAAAGCAACATTGAGATGACCTTCGAAGATGTTACAATCGATTTGCAGGGAAATGTAAGCCGAACCGAAACAATAAAGATTTAACTCAGGCTCGGAAACAGTGGTTATTCTTCGAGCAGAGAATAGATAATGGCTGATTTCATTAAACTGATAATTACGGATTTCTGGGGCACTATAGCCGAGATGTCGCCGTACTTGCTGTTCGGCTTTTTTGTCGCCGGTCTGCTTTCCGTTCTGGTTTCGCAGCAGCTTGTGGAAAGACATCTTGGCGGCGGGGGGCTGTGGCCTCTGCTTAAGGCATCGATTTTCGGAGTTCCGCTGCCCTTGTGTTCGTGCGGCGTCATTCCGGTCTCGATGTCACTGCACAAACACGGAGCGAGCAAAGGCTCCACGATAGCATTTCTTCTTTCCACGCCTCAGACTGGCGTAGACAGTATCTTTGTGACATTGAGCCTGCTGGGCCCTGTCTTTGCCGTTTTCAGGCCGGTGGCGGCTCTCATAACCGGTCTTGTTGGAGGCACTCTGGTTGACGTATTCGAGCAGGGCGGAAAGGCTCCGAGAAGCCCGGCGGAAAAATGTACGGACGAGTGCTGCAGCACTGAGAAAACCAGCAGAGTTATTAAAGGATTGAAATACGGTTTTGTCACGCTGCCGAGAGACATCGGCAAAGCAATGCTTTTGGGGCTGGCTATAGCGGCCTTTATTTCCGCTCTGGTGCCGGACGGATACTTCGCGGAAAAACTCGGTACCGGAATCTTCGCAATGGTCGTAATGATGTTTCTGGGCATACCGATTTATGTGTGCGCGACTGCATCAGTGCCGGTGGCGGCGGCATTGATATTGAAGGGTCTGACGCCCGGCGCGGCCCTGGTCTTTCTTATGACGGGACCGGCAACAAATGCCGCCTCGTTTATAACCATCTGGAAGGCTTTAGGCAGGACCACTGCAATCATTTATCTGGCAACAGTGGCGGGCTGTGCTCTTCTGGGCGGAATTTTGCTCGATTTGCTGGCTACCGGTGCTGATATCGAAATCTCCGCTCACCCGCACTGGATGCTCCCGGCCGTAGTAAAATACGCCTCGGCGGTTGTGCTGCTGGCCGTATTGGGCTACGCGTTATTCAGCAAGACCAAAACAAACCACAAAAAGCACTCGTAGTCTGTCAAATTTGATTTGATAGCTTGGAGGGTGGCAGTAATCCGGGGGCGGATCAATATTTGCGTCAATGCTTGGGAATATTGGGTCGGACCTCTCGCGATGAAACTAAGAATAGATATGGAAAGTGCAGATCGAGTTAGCCTTTATTAGATTTATACCTTATATGTACTATAATAGAAAACAAACTGAATAGCAAAAATTGCACGACAGCTTCAGAAGTAACCGCCATTGCATGTTTGTAGCTGGTAAAATGAGTACACCTTGTTATTATTCGTGGTTTTGATAGGAAATGATAGACTTTGGAAAATAAGCCGTGAAGAATAGCAATAGAATAGAATTCTCAACAGACGACATACAGAACTGCATCGCACTACTTGAGCGTTTGGCTCAAGACGGAACGCAACTGGCAAATCTGCCGGAATCCCAGCGTATTGCCCTGATGACTGCGGCAGGACGGCTTTCTCGACCCGATCGGGATCATCGACGTAAGCGGACTCGAGAAAAGAGACGAGCGGATCGTCACGCCAGTGTACGCAAGGAACGAAAGGCACGCGCTGCAACCGGTATTCGCCGGGCGCGTGAAGTAGAGGTGTTTGCTGCACCAAAGCAGATTTCCGGCGAGTTTCCCGATGCCGCGGAAAAGCCACGCTGCTTGAATTCGCCGCGTAATTGTTATGTGTGTAAGGCCATGTTTACGCAATTGCATCATTTCTATGATTCCATGTGTATGCCTTGTGCGGAGTTAAACTATCAGAAACGGTTTCAGACGGCACCGCTGCACGGACAAGTCGCCGTTATCACAGGTTCGCGTTTAAAGATTGGTTTTCAAGCCGCACTGATGATGTTGCGGGCGGGGGCCAGGGTCATTGCGACCACGCGGTTTCCCGTTGATTCTGCGCTGCGCTATATACGTGAAGAGGATTATGATCAATGGCGTGATCGTTTGCATATCTACGGATTGGATTTAAGGCATACCCCGAGTGTGGAACTCTTTACGAGTTATGTCAAACAGGCCTATGATCGGTTGGATTTATTGATTAACAATGCCGCCCAAACCGTGCGACGTCCTCCAGGCTTTTATGCGCATCTGATGGAGAATGAGACCAAGGGTCTGCAAAACCACCCCCCGGAAGTCACGTCATTACTGGAACACTATCAACACTGCACCGCCCAAATCTGTTCGGCCTACAACCCAACTGCCTCGTCGGATCTACCCATTGCCTGGGACCAGAAGACACCTGGTCTGGGCTTGTGTGCGTCTGCCCAATTGTCACAGATCCCATACACTTATGACCATTCCCTGATCAAAGACGAGGTGTTTCCACAGGGGCGCATGGATGCGGATTTACAGCAGGTGGATTTACGCAAAGTGAATAGCTGGCGTTTACGCCTGGGGGATATTCAGACGGCGGAGATGCTGGAACTCCAACTTGTTAATGCAGTAGCGCCCTTTGTACTCTGCAATCGACTGGCCTCACTCATGAAGCGAGACAACACTGGACAAAAGCACATGGTGAATGTCACGGCTATGGAAGGCAAATTCTTTCGCTTCAACAAAGACAGCCGTCACCCCCACACCAACATGGCTAAGGCGGCCTTGAATATGCTGACCCATACCTCTGCCGAAGAATTGGCCCGGCACGGCATTTTCATGAATGCCGTAGACACCGGCTGGGTCACGGATGAAGATCCCGCACTATTGGCCCAACGCAAACAAGATCTGCATGATTTTCAACCGCCCTTGGATATCGTGGACGGCGCAGCACGCATCTGCGATCCCTTTTTCCTCGGCATCCTGACCGGTAAACACTGGTGCGGCAAGTTCCTGAAAGACTATGCTCCTATTGATTGGTAACTGTAGGTTAGGGTAGCATAGGCCTTACTACTCTGCGAAGTCTCGCTACGAAACACAAGCCGGCCCGTGCTGTTCAATTTCAATTGTCTCTAATTTTAAAATAATCAAACTGACCGAGTTGAGTGAATATTTACTCGCAAGTTCTTGTTGTACAAGCACATGGCTAAAAATGTCATTCCTTCGCTTTGTTCGAGGACAAGTCTGAGCGAAACGCAGTGAAGCGAAGAATCTAAACGCCGCAGGAGCATAATTAACCAATGCGTTTTTATGGCATCGACAACGTCGAGATCCTTCGCTGCGCTCAGGATGACAAAAATCGGTCAGTTTGAGTAAAATAAATCATTTTTTTTGACCTAAAATTGCGGTTATATTCATAAGGTGTTTCAAATCGATTTGATCGAATATTTCTTATAACACAATATAGATAAGAGGTTTACAAAAAAATCTTACTCTGTTAACTGGACAGTAGTGATAATTTTTATAAAAAAAACAAAAAAGCGACTTGATTTGATACTATATCTATAGTATATACTATGGATATAGTAAATACTATGGACTTAGTAGAAAGGCGATATTCTTATGACTCTACAACAACCCTCTGAGTTAGAAATGCAAGTACTATCTGTTTTGTGGGAATCCGGTCCGTTGACGGTTCGCGAGGTACTTGCGCATATGCCTGATAGAAAAAAGCGGGCTTATACGACTATCTTGAGTGTTTTGCAGGTGATGGAAAAAAAAGGATACGTTATCCATACCATTAATGGCAAAACACATGTATTTAAAGCAAAGGTCAAGAAACACAAAGTACTTGGGTCGTTTGTCAGTAAGCTGGTAAATAACGTCTTTGGCGGTTCAAGAACGGGGGCGCTTCAGATGTTACTGGATAAAAACGTCTCAAAGGATGACCTAAGACAAATCAAGGCGTTGATTAAGCAGGTTGAGCAGGAAATCGAAGCAGGAGAGGAGTAGGCCATGTCGATTTTTATGAATTTTGTAGAGAGCAGTTGGTGCAGGGGTTTGATTACAGCCTTATTTCATTCATTGTGGCAAGGCGTGTTGATCGGAGGAATACTCTTCTTTTGTTTGAAGGGAATTTCGGCTCAAAAATCTCGCCAGAGATATAATGTCTCTGTGGTGGCATTGGCTCTTATGTTTCTGAGTCTTTTTGTGACCTGGGGGATTGTCCAATACAGACTTGATGCCGGTGTTCAGGTGCGAGCCGATGAGTTCGCTATGGGCGATCAGGTCGAATCGAAAGTAGGGTCTGGTCGTTTATATACCGATGGTGGGAAAATGACTTCGCCGGATGAAACAGACACAAGTCAGTTAATACCTCAACGCAGCAGAGGTTTGCTTTCCAAATCAACACAATGGTACCCGTATTGTTTTGTCACCTGGGGCATAGGATTTATTCTAATGCTTTTGCGATTGATTCTGAGTGTGTTCGGAGCCAGAAACATACGTGTTAATGCGAAGGTTTTGGCGAATCCTGTGGTTGAACTTTTGGTCGATGAATTACGAAGCAATATGGAATTGGCACGTAAGATAACGATTAAGGTGTCGGAGGAAATTGTATCGCCTTGTGTTACCGGGTTTATTGTGCCATTACTGCTATTGCCCGTTTCAATGTTAAACGGATCAATCCCGATTGAAGACCTCAAAGTGATGTTAGCGCATGAATTGGCTCACATTAAGCGGCATGACTATTTCGTCAATATGGTTCAAATGCTCATTGAAGCAGTCCTGTTTTTTAATCCAGCGGTCTGGTTGATTTCCAGGGCCATCCGCATTGAACGTGAAGTATGCTGTGATACCTTTGGATCGAAGTTTTCAGAGAGTCCTGCCAGCTATGCTCGTACCCTCGCTCGTTGGGCCCAGAGTGTCGCTATAGCCCACAATATGCCGGGTGTGATGACGCCTTTGTATAAAAAAGAGGGGGGTGGTTTGATAGGTCGCATCGAACGGCTGGTTTCTCCTGCAAAGGCGCCTCAACTGAAATTGCCCTGGCATTCCATTGTGATGGTGGTGGTGATATTTGCGATTGGTTGTTATGGCTTGCAGGGCGGTACGCAGAAGGTGGTTGATCTGGCAAGTCGCTTGCTTACGCCTCAGCAGCGCATCTATTCCATGAATAAAATTGCAGAGTCCTATTCCTCTGAAAGTCAGCGCCTTAAGCCAGAGGATTCGATTAAGGTATCGGTTCCAATTTCAATTAGAGCAAGTGATGGGGAGCCTCTGAATCAAGGTGTAACAGTATATGCTTGCTCTGTAACCGGCTTTAACATTTGGGTGGACACAATCCATCTCATCGAGAAGAATGTTGACCTTCCAATGGTACCAGGTGAATTGTCGCTCTTTGTAGACGCACCTGGCTATGCGCCTCAGCAGGTGAAACCTTATGTGTTAAAGCGGGGTGAACCTGCCAAAAAGATTGAGGTTGTTCTGGAGCGAGGCAATCCAACCCAGTTCATGTTTGTCAATGCTCAAGGACAAGCACAGCCAAACGTCAAGGTAACAGGCTATCATTTTGGTGGGCACATGTTTCGCGAGATGGCCTTGTTGAGTGACGAACAGGGATTGGTGACATTTGCCCATGCCCCTGATTTTCCAATCAGGATTGAATACGAGGCTGAGGGCTATACAACAGATCGGAGCCCAGAGGTTCTCCCTCATAAAGACCAAGTCGTTCAATGTGAGTTGATCCGAGCGAATCCTACTCAAGGCATGGTTTTCGCAAAAGAAACCGGAGACCCGGTGGAGGGTGTCGACGTCTTGATTAAGAAGATCGATGACAACAAAGACTTTTACAAATCCTATTGGGATTCACAATTAAAAGTGGCTGCCACAACAGATGAGAATGGGAATTTCACGCTGAGTTCTTTGCGAAATGATTGTTCTTACATACTCATGTTCAGACAAGGCAAAAGGTTTGCCTATGCTTTTGACGTCTCTCCAGGGGGGGAGGAATTATTGATCGAACTGCCTCAACCCTACTGCATAAAAGGACGTTTCACAGGGCCATTAGATCCCCTGGAGAGTCGTGACGGTCAAAAGGTGATAGACTATCGTTGTTTTCTATATCATGACAATGTGAATAATGAAGCCGGTGGAGGGGATAACTATGTGCCTGTGGATGAAGAGGGGCGTTTTGAAATTACACAACTCTCTGGTAACGCGATTCGTATAGGTCACGATCAAATCGGTGCCTCTTTGAACGTAGCCCTGTGGAATCAAGACTTGGTTTTGGATCTTACCGATGCGGCAAGGCCGCAGGAAAACCGTCAAGTCATACTGGCATTCGATGTGCCAGATGGATATCCCTCACCTGCGGGTAAGGTTCGAATCAGTTATGAGCTGGATAACAAAGACGGCGTGAGTTCCTATCATAGACTTGATGTCCCTATTAAAGCATATCAGGCCGTCTTTGAATTACCGACGCCGTGTGTCTTTCGATATCGAATGGAAGAGACGATCGGCTATTGGTTCAAAGAAAAATGGGATAACAAACTCGTTCGATCCACCGAGCCTTTTGTGGAACATATAGACGGGATACCCAGTGGGGCGATTTACGGTGTCGTCCTGGGACCGGATGGACAGGAGGTCAAAAGTGCTTTTACTCAGGTTGTGACCGTTCAGAGGGCCCCATATATGAAGGGCAGAGCTTTGGATATTGAACTCAATGATGCAGGCAGTGGCCCAGCGAAGTTTATCATACCGTCTCTTCCCATGGGAGGAACCTATGCCGTCTACACCAAGCGAGAGAATCAGTATGCTGTGTCAGAGCCCATCCAGATTACCGAAGAGAATCCAATTCACAATATCACCTTACAGTTGCGGGAAGGCCAATCCTTCGCGGGGCGTGTTGTCGATGAGACAGGTCAAGGTTTGGCGGGCATTCAATATCAATTGTTTTATCATACCCCTTGGACTGGCGGTTCTGGAGGCAGGACTCAAATTACATTGCCGGATGGTTCTTTTTCATTTGATGACATTAATTTTGAGTTGCCCGGCACCTATTCCGTGAGTATTGAGCCGAAAGATACCTGGATGCCACAAAAGGTTGATATTTTTCCTGACATGTCGGTTAAAACGATCTCTTTAGAAAAAGGAAAAAGGCTCGAAGGTGTCGTCGTTGAAAACAAAACAGGATTGCCAATCCCCGGTGTAAAAGTCTATGCAACTCCATTGATCAAAGATGGAAATATTCTTGGTAGTCTTGAAGCGGATAGCAGTACCAATGAAAAAGGTCAGTTTGTGTTTACCCGCATGGGTGCAAGCAAGTACAAGCTTGAAACGGCTCAATATCAGGCCATGGCCATTAAAAAATACTATGTTATGGGTGGACAAGAGGCCCGTGTCATTATTCGTGCGGATATCCCTGAATCGTCGTCAGCGAGACCCAACACATCTGCTGAAGCGATTGATTCAGATCAAAGCAATGATGGTACGGTTTCCCCGGAGTTAATGCTGGATGAGTATCGTAAGGATTTAAATAGGTTAGGGATACGTCTTGCCCAGCTTAATATTAAATCCTTTACTTCACTCAAAGCCAAAAAGGAACTACATGAGCACATTTTCTGGCTCATTAAAAATCATCCTGACTCAGATCTTGCTGGCCGGTCCGAAACACACATTAGACCTTCAATCCTGAGTTCAGCCTATGGCAAGGCTAAGGCCTTATGGTTGAAGCAAATCGCGGATCACCCAGCCAATGCCAAAATCATAGCTAACGCGGCGAGTTTCTTCGTAATGCAGGATAGAGACAGAGCCAAGGCACTTTATCAGGAAGCTAAACGTATTGATCCGAACAATTCCGACTGGCCACAGCGACTGAGCCATGTGTATCGATTGGGCATGAGGTTTCAAAGCGATTCATCGAGAAAACAGGCTACACTAAAGGCCTTGAATGAATTGGAACTGGCCTATGCCTTAGCGACGAATGATGAGAAGAGAATGTATATACTACCTGATCTTGCCAAAGATGCGTATGAAGCAGATCTGATTGAGAAGGCTTCCACCTATGCTAAACAGTGTCTTGATAATCCACCCTCCGGGTACAACTATGGAGCAACAATTCATCAAGGAAATCTAATTTTGGGACGCATTGCATTAGATGAGAACAAGATAGAGCTGGCGAAAAAACATTTGCTCGATGCCGCCAAAACGCCGGGCTCTCCGGTCCTGGGTTCTTTTGGCCCCAGTATGGCCCTGGCGAATGAGTTGCTCAAGAAGGGTGAGCGGGACGTTGTGATTGAGTACTTCCACCTTTGCAGCCAATTCTGGAAAAATGATAGAGGGAGATTAAAGAACTGGGAAACAACGGTTAAGCAAGGCGGTACACCAAAATTCGGTACTAACTTAATACGGTAAGACGATTCGGCTACAGGCTCTGTGCCCGTTTACGTCAAAAGCGGCATGCGTGACTTTCATCTTGTGAAAAAATCGGAAGATTTGGCTTTGGGAAATAGCGTTATAACCCGGTAATTGTTAATTTGATGTTCGACTTTTGAGAAGCTAATATCCGGGGACCGCCCCCATGGGATCTTCGAGCTTTGCAAGAAGAAAAAACAATGGAAGATTATTGCATCACAGGAAGGATTTCCAGAACATGCGGACGTGTGCGGTGGCTGTAGGAAGTGAAAACTTTTCAATAGCGAGCATTCGCGCTTGCTGTCCCAAACGGATTCGAAATTCACGTTCCGTCAACATCCGTCGGATCGCCGCTGTAAGTGCTGGAAGGTCATTGGGTGGCACCAACAAGGCTGAAACCTGGTCTGCCAGGATTTCGCCCGTGCCTCCCACTTCAGTAGCGACGATGGCCTGACCGCAGGATGCCGCCTCCAGCAATACACGTCCCAAGGGTTCCTGATGGGCCGTATGAACGAGGAGATTGATTTCATTTAATATCACTGGAACGTCTTCGCAAAAGCCCAGACAGAACAAGCGGTTTTCAATGCCGGCTTCTCGAAAGATCAGCCCGATAGCTTTTTCGTACGCAATGCTCTCCTTTTTTTCGGAGTGCCGCTGTCCTATGAACAGGTAATTTGCTTCAGGAAATTCTTCAGCCAGCGAGGCCGCAGCCTGTGCGAACAAGGTTTGCCCTTTGCGTAAACAAATCTGTCCGATGTTAGCACACAAAACCGCGCTATCGCTCAGACTTAGCTCCTGCTTGAGAATTCCGGTCGCTGGTGTGGGACGAAAAAGTTCAGTGTTCACACCGTTATAGATCACCTGCAATTTGTCGGACAATATTCCCTGTTCAACATGATACTGTTTAGTTGCATTGGAAACGGCAATCAATCCTGCGTTTCGATTCAAATCGGAAACGGCCGTCTTGTTCAACCTTATAATATCACGGAGATGGGATGTACAGGGAATCGTCAATTGCGAGGCAATCCGACCAACCATGCGTCCCATGGAAAGGCTGTTCGAATGAACTAAATCGGGAGAAACTCGTGTAACAATTTCAACCAGGTGAGAATTAATTTGCTTAATGGATAGTTTTTTTCCCTGTGTGTCCCTTAACGTCAATGGTAAGACCTGGACACCACATTGCTCTAACCGCTCTGTCAACATCCCTGACGTGGGGGCCGCGGCGACAAATTCGAACTCTGTTTGCCCCAGTGCTTCCAACATCGCCAGCATGGAAAACTCACCACCATTGAGCGTGGCGTATTCGAAAAACAATAAAATCTTCGGTCGCATCATGTCCGTTCAGTTCGTTTAGAATCGCTAAATCATGTGCTGGAAGCCAGATGTATAGAGCAATTAATATCAACATACGACAGAGTGATTATACCCGTGTTGATCGACAGATGGCAAGGAAGTTGTATTCACTTCCAACTGTGACGGCAGCAAAATTATATTCGGCCTGCATGGTAAAGAGCCGTGGATAGCGAACAAAGCTGCCGTAAACAGACACTATAGGGCATTGTGTGAGCTTTGAATGCCTTAATCCAATTCGTTATTAAATCTAATCCGAAACATGATCCTTCAGTGTACATGACAATACCAGTGCATTTATCCAGTGAAAAAACGTCCCAAATTCACCACTGATTACTGTAGTGTATCTATTGTCAGGCAGAAAGTAGTTGCAGGATAGCGAGGGACTCGTTACAATAATTGCATTACCTGTCGTTGCTAAGTTGCTCTGTCCGAAATACTTAGCCATTTGGATTGGGTTAGAGGTAATATTGTTTTGTTTAGAAACTTAAAGATTCTATTTGCCGCAAAGAACCATGAATCAACCGCAGAGAAACGAATCCGGGAAGTCTTCTGACGGGGTGTCTTTTGAGCCGGCGGATCTGCTCGAAAGACTCAAGCAGCCCAATGCTAATCCCGCACAATTCCTGGCAGATATATTAGCCGCACAATGTTTTCTGAGTCAAGCTGATTGCGGGGCTGTTCTGCGGACCGGTCAGAACAACAACGTTGAAGTTCTTGCATTATACCCACTGCTAAAACGAGATGCGTCCGCCCCCGACTGGCTGAACAGGTCGGCTGGATTTGCCCGCGATGCTCTATCTTCCGATACAATCCTTGTCAGGCCGTTGGATGAATCCGATCAGCATGGTGACGGGACCGCTCAAAGCCACGTCGTGATATTACCACTTAGTTTGGCCAATTTCGACAAAGCTGTGGCCGCATTTATTGTAAGAGCCAAAGACAAAACGGCCCTTGAAACAAGTTCTCGAAAGCTGCAATTATCGATTGGACTGTTAGGCTCCTCAGGCATGAAGAATGCCCAACAGAACTGGCAGGAAAGTTGCAGGCGGCTACAACAGGCTATGGAGACATTGTCGTCCGTCAACCGCCATGAAAAATTTACCAGTGCAGCAATGGCCTTCTGTAACGAAGTGGCTTCTATTTGGCGATGCGAACGAGTAACCATGGGTTTTCTGGAAGGAAGATATGTCCAGCTAAAAGCGATGAGCCACACCGAGAGTTTCAGTCGTAAGATGCAGGTTGTCCAGGATATTGAAGCTGCTATGGAGGAGTGCCTGGACCAGAATGTTGAGATTCTCAGCCCTGTGCCTAAAGAAGCTGCTTACGTTAGCCGGGCTGCCGATAAACTATCCGAACGTTATGGCCCATTAAATATTCTGAGCGTTCCTTTACGCCGGAACGGTGAAGTGCTTGCAGTTCTGACTCTTGAACGTCCGGCCGACAAAGCTTTCAGTCCCGATGAAATCGAGACGATTCGTTTGGCGAGTGAACTATGTACTCCCAGATTAGTGAACCTCTACGAGTATGGCCGATGGATTGGGGTTACAATCGCCATCAAGGCCCGCAATTCTCTGGCTGGATTGGTAGGCCCAAAGCACACATGGATAAAGTTAATAGCAATTTTATGCTTCGCCGCAATTCTGTTTCTAATATTTGCCAGGGGGCAATTTCGCCCTGATGCACCATTTGTATTAGAGGCGACTTATCAGCAGGTAGTTCCAGCGTCTTTTGATGGATACATCAAAAGTGTTGAAGTCGAAGTGGGCGACATGGTAGAGGGCGGCAGTTCGATACTTGGTAAACTTGACACGGCTGAGTTGCGTCTGAGCCTGGCAGCGGCAAAGGCCGAAAAAGCCAGTTATCTTAAGCAGGTTTCCGCAGCGATGCGAGACGCAGAAACTGCTCAGGCCCAGATTGCACAGGCAAATGCCGACAAGGTGCAGGCTCAGATCGAGCTGCTGGAGTACCAGATTGGCCAGGCCAGTCTTGTCTCACCAATCGGCGGCGTTGTTGTCAAAGGCGATCTGAAGCGCCAAATCGGCGCACCTGTTAAAGTCGGTGATGTACTATTCGAGGTTTGCCCCCTTGAGTCCTTAAGGGCACAGATGATGGTACCCGAGGATGCTATTTATGATATCAGGATCGGTCAGGAAGGATATTTGGCCACAGCTTCCTATCCCGGGCAACGAATCAAGTTTGTGGTAGAGCGAATCAATCCGATCGCTGAGGTCGTCAATCAGCGTAACGTTTTCAAGGTTCGTGTTCAACTTCTCGAAACACACTCATGGCTGCGTCCCGGCATGGAAGGAGTAGCTAAAGTGTCGGTTGGCAAACGTCGCTATGTATGGATCTGGACTCGAAAAATTGTCAACTGGATACGAATGAAATTGTGGCTTTAGGTTTTAGAATGTTCAATGGCTGTTGATCGTCCAACTTTTCACGAGTCATGGTACCGGGTTGCCCAGTTGCGGCCGAGGTTGCTGTCCAGTGTCCAGGTCCACAGGCAGCATTTTCGGGGTCAGATGTGGTACGTCCTTGAGAATCCATCTAATAACGAATTCTCTCGTATCAGCGTTGAGGCCTATCGATTCGTAGGTATGCTTGACGGGAAGCGGACTGTTGCTGAAGTCTGGCGGATTTGTAATGAGCAGCTTGGAGATGGTGCGCCTACGCAAGGGGAGGTCATCCAGCTTCTCGGGCAGCTATATTGCTCAAACCTGCTGTATGCAGAACTGGCTCCGGATACTGAAGGTCTTTTCAGCCGTTATCGTACGCGCATTCAACGTCAGATCCAGGGATTCCTCACGAACCTGCTATTTATCCGGATTCCACTTCTGGACCCGGATCATTTTCTTGACCGATGGATTGGTATTTTTGGATGGCTTTTCGGCTGGGTGGGCCTGGTGTTGTGGCTGACGATCATGACAGTGGGATTGTACTTTGTTGTTGGTAATATAAGAGAACTTGTATACCAGAGTTCCGATGTTCTGGCACCGGACAATCTTGTCCTGCTGTACTTGAGTATGATAATCATCAAGGTCTGTCATGAATTCGGCCATGCCTTCGCGTGCAAAAGGTTCGGCAGGCTCAACGGCAGTGGCGGGCAGGTTCACGTGATGGGAGT
>Ga0114918_10001233_pt1 | contig 22878 bp, 12 predicted proteins | sample LantaG_FD_87015 | JGI IMG/M metagenome (GOLD analysis project Ga0114918, IMG submission 87015) | Deep subsurface microbial communities from Baltic Sea to uncover new lineages of life (NeLLi) - Landsort_02402 metaG | ecosystem: Environmental > Aquatic > Marine > Oceanic > Sediment | place... | reverse complement strand
TTTCAGTTCCTGCTCTTCTCACATTTTTTCCCCCTTTCTTCCTCCCCCCCCTCCCCCCCCCCCCCCCCTCCTCGCCGTCTCCCTCCCTCGCGTGTAAAAAACAAGAAAGCAAGTCAAAATCCAATGAAAAAAGCACTCAATCACAAAAAGAATCAATCAAAAACCAAAATCGAAAAGAAGAAAAACGCGCCCCAAAAAATCAAAACAAAAAACTCCTCACTTTTTTCTCTCTATTTCTCTATCATCTTTCTCTCACTCGCCCGCCTTGGCTGCCCCGACCCTCGCGCCGGCCTCGCTTGCCCACTCCGCCAGCGTCGCGACGCCGAAGCCCGTGGCGCCTCCCTCGCCGTCGCTCCAGGCGGGCCCGGCGATGTCGATGTGGGCCCACTCGACGCCCTAGGGGGCAGGGAAGAGAGGAGAAAGAGGGTTGAGGGCGGAGGTTGAAAGAGAGAGAGGAAAGAAAGAAATAGGAGGTGAGAGGAACGAAGACGACCCGCGACGACAACGAAGAAAAAAAAACAGCTCCCAAACTCTCTCTTTCTGTCTCTCACCTCGTCGATAAACTGCTTCAGGAAGAGCCCCGCTGTGATGGCGCCGCCGTAGCGGCCGCCCGAGTTCTTCATATCGGCGACCTGCGTGTGGAGGTGGTTTTTTTGGGAGTTGTTTTTTTGGAGTTGGAGAAGCGTCAACCTTTTGGACTTTTTTCAACCCTTCCGAGTGGATTCTGTTTTTTTTCTCTCTCTCTCTCTCTCTTCTGCCTTTTCTCTTCCCTCCTCTTTCCAACCCCCTCGCTTTACTCACCGGACTCTTCATCTGCTCGAAGTAGGACTCCTCGAGCGGCAGCCTCCACATCTTCTCTCCGACTTTTCTCGCCGCGGCCGCCACCGCCTCGGCCGCAGTGTCCTCGGTCGCCATAAGCCCTGCCACGCCGCTCCCGAGCGCGACCATGCACGCTCCCGTCAGCGTCGCCACGTCGACCACCGCCGAGGCCCCGGCCTTGGTCTGCGCGTACCACAGAGCGTCGGCGAGGGTGAGCCTCCCCTCGGCGTCGGTGTTGTTGACCTCGATGGTCTTGCCCGCGGCAGAGGTCAAAATGTCGCCGGGCCGCATCCCTTTCCCGTCGACCATGTTCTCGCAGGCGGCGACGATGACGTGGACGCGGCCGGACGTGGCCGGCTTGGACCTGGCGAGGGTGTCGGAGGCGCCGAGGACGGCCGCGGCGCCTCCCATGTCAAACTGGAGATGATTGATTTTGTTTTTTTTAATTTTGAAGATTTTGGAGGTCAGTTTTTTTTCACTTCTCTCTCTCTCTCTCTCTCTCTCTCTCTCTTTCTCTCTCTCTCTCTCTCCGCTCTTCAACTCACCGTTATCATCTCGATCATGCCCCCGACCTTCAAGTTGTAGCCTCCCGAGTCGAAAGTCAGCCCCTTGCCAACCAGAGCGACGTCCCTGCTCTTCCCTTCTCCTCCATCTCCTTCTTTGAAGCCGGGGGGAGTGTAGGTGAGGTGGATGAACTGCGGCTCGAGCGCCGAGCAGGCCGAGACCCCCAGGAAGGCGCCCATCCCCATCTCCTCGCACTGCTTCTGTCCCAGGACTCGGACGGAGAAGACGTCTGGGGCCGAGGAGGCGATGGCCTCTGCGGCCCTGGCCAGGTGCCGCAGAATGCAGATGTTCGGGGGCGCTTCCACGAGAAAGCGGGCAAGCAGGACGCCCGATGCCGTGGCGTTGCCCTTGGCAGCACCAGCAAGCAAGTCAGCAGAAGAAGAGGACGAGGGGAAGAAGAGCTTGGCCGAGGAGACGCGAGAGGCAGCGGCGCCGTGCTTGAACCTCGAGGATTCGTAAGCTCCGACGCCCAACCCCTTTGCGATCCCTTCCGCCGCCGCCTTCGCGTCTTCAATCTCGCCGTTAAACACCGCGATGCCGGCCGTCGTCGCCTTGTGCTGCTTGGCGGCGGCGGCGACCGCGGACCCGAGCGCCGCGAAGGGGCTCCTGCCCCACATCTTGTCTCCTGACGACGCTTGCTTTGTCGAGCCCAGCCCGACAAGCCCGACGGAACGGTACTTGATTTCCCCTTCTTTGCTTCCTTTCACGATCGCCCTGGGGACGCGAACAAAGGCCGATGAACCCAATTTAGCAGAGAAGTCGGAGTCCAGAGCCAGATCGGTCAGCAAACCGGAGAGAGAGGCGTCGACCGCGGCAGCTCCGGCGGGGGCAAAGGCGCACGGAGGCGCCGGGCCCGAGAGGGGGAACTTTGGCTTTTTGGGTGCTCCTTCCTCTTCGTCCTCCGACTCTTCCCCTTCCTTCTTCTCTCCTTCCTCCTTCTTCATGAGATCCTCCTCGAACAGGCCCAGGACTAGCAGGTCGCCCTCGAACTTCGAGGCGTCGTCTTCGACGGAGAACTCCGCCAGCGGCGCGGCCGGGCGGAGCGCGACTTCTTCCGGGTCAGACGCGAGGATCTTTGCCGGCTTCTTCTTCGGCTTCTCCTTCGAAGAGGTAGAATCCCCGGCAGCAGCGGCAACGGCTATCGACCTGCGCGGGGCAGGCGCCGCGGACGAGATCGAGCAGCAAAGGTTCCTGGCGAGGCGCGGAGGAGAGCAGCTGTTTGGAAAGAAGAGAGGTTTTGAGGTGGAGGTTTTGAGGTTTTGACCGAGTGCGACGTGGAGCGATCGCGAAAACGAAAAAAAGGCGACATCTAGGGCTTGTTTCCAAACTGCTCCGCGCATCTTTCTCTTTCTCTCGCAATGTCTATCACTAGAATTGTACCGTAGCTTCGTAATTCAGAACCGAGGATAACCACGCGAGAGACGCAAACAAACGAGTGCCAAAGGTTTTGCCTTTTTTGTTTTCTAGTCCGATCTGGAGCCAATCAATCAATCAATCAACCAATAATTCTTTCCTTTCTCCAAAACGCACCATGCCTTGGAGGAGGCCTGCCTGAGCAGCATCACAGGAGAGGCAACGGACGCGGCGACGACAGCATTCGAAGGGCCAGCAGAGGCGGCGGAGACGAGGGAACTACGGGCGAGCATCGCGAGCCGAGCGAGCATTCAAGAAGTTTTCGAGTTTTTTTTTTCTTCCTCTTCTTTTGTTGCTCTTCCGAGTTTTGAAAAAAAAAAAACTCGACAAAGACTTTTCTCTTCTTTTTCTCTAAATCCAAAAAACGCCAAGGGGTGAAGATCTGAAAAAGAGAGAATAGTTTACAAGTGTACACGGTGGATGTTGGCAGGCTGATGTGAAGGAGGCAAAGTTAGAAGGTGGGAAGAAGAAAAAAAGGATGTAGAGTGAAACACAGAGGCAGCTCTGCACCTCTTCCTCTTTCTTTCTTTCTTTTTCTTTGATGCTTTTTTTCTTCTCGGTTGGGCGTGCGCGCGCGCCATGCATGTGCGTGTGCGTGGATTGGGGCTGTCTAGCTAGCTAGTAAAAAAAAGAGGGTAAAATGAAGGAACAAGAAACAGCTGCGGTGGAAAAAAAAAAGAGGAAAAACTGAAAGGACCAAGTTTTTTGAAAAGGAAAAAAGTTTTTTGTTTTTTATGAAGTTTTTCTTCTCGTTCTTGTTGTTGATATCTCTCTCCCAGCTGCCTAGGCAGCGGCAAAGGTCGTGCGCGCGCGGCGGGCGCCCCCAGCAGCGTTGCCGCTTCCAGCTCCACCACCCCCGCCCTTTTTGTTGTTGTTGTTGTTGTTTATGATGCTTCCGCCGTCGATGGCTTCAGCGCTCCCTCCACTCCCGCCGCTGCCGCCGTTGCTCACGTGCAAGTCGGACTGCATCTTGAGCAGGATCTCGGCCACCTCGGCCATGGACGCGGCCTCCGACCCAGCGGGGAGCATCGAGACGGGCGGCTTGAGGTGGGAAAGGGCGGAGGAAGCGTTCCCTCCTCCTCCTCCTCCTCCGTCGACCTCCATCTCGCCCGCCCACAGGCCCGACTCGCCGTCGGCGTCGCCTCCTCCTCCTGCGCCGGCAACAGCAAAGCCCTGAAGCTTGGCACCCGCGTTCGCTCCGTTTCCGCCTCCTCCACCGGCAACGACGGCGGACTCGTCGGCAGATGCCCTGTCCCCTTCTCCGTCCCCGGAGGACCCGGGCTGCTGGTGGAGAGCGGCGGAAGCGCCGACGGCGCCCAGCTTGACCGGGGGCGTCGTCGGCGGCTCGAGCCTGACACTGCCGACGTTTGTCGTCGTTGCTGCTGCACCACCCGCGGTCGCGTGCGCGCTTCCTGCTCCGGCTTTGCCGCTCCCGCTCCCGCCGCCGCCGTTGCCCGCCATCGCGGAGAAGACCGCGTCGACGTCGATCGACGCCCCGTTGGGGGGGAGCTCGCCCACGGCGAAGTTGCAGACGGCCCCCTGGCCGCGGATCGCCCGGGCGGCGAGGTCGTACGCGAGCGCGGCCTCCTCCGCCGAGTCAAAGGTCCCCAGCCAGAGCCTCGAGCCGCGGGAGGGGTCGCGGATCTCGGCGGCGAACTTGCCCCAGGGGCGCTGGCGGACGCCGCGGTAGCGGGTGGCGGTGGCCGAGGTGGAGTTGCCGCTGTTCAGGGTCGGGTTGTTGTTTGCCGCGGGCGTGCCCCACGAGGAACCCCCTCCGCCGGCGGCGGCGGCGGCGACAGACGGCGACACTCCGAGCACGGCGTTGCCCGAGGCCACCGCGGCCGCGACGGCGGCGGCGGCAGCCACCGGGTTGGAGTTGAGCGATCCGCCGTTGACGCCGTTCAGGGAGGCGGAGGAGACCCGCTTCGCGACGCCCGCGCGGCGCGCCCTCCCGAGGGAAGAGGCCGGCGACGGGGCGTGCGGGTGGTTGTAGTGGTCTTTACGTCCCAAAGACGAGTTCGAGACCGCGACGGGGACGGGCGCGGAGGAGGCCACGCCGAAGGCGCTGTTGTTCTGGAAGCTGCGGGGCTGCGAGCCCGCGGCGTTGGCATTGTTCGAGCCGGGGGAAGGGGAGCGCAGCCTCGCAGGCAGCGGCGCCGAGCGAGGGGGCACGGTCCGCGTCCTCGTCGTCGTCGCTGCTCCAGCTCCCAGCGCCACCGCCGGCGGCGACGTCCCGGCGGGGGGCGCCGTCGGCGGGCGGCCGGCAGCCAGGGCGGCGGAGGCGGCCGCGAGCGACGACGAGAGCGAAGAGATGCCGGCCGTCGCGCTCGGCGGCGGCGCGGCGCCAAACAGCTCGAGCGGCGGCGGCTTGGGCATCGTCAGCCCCCCCCCGGCCGCCGCGCCGAGGCGGGCCGGCAGGGAGCTGGAGGAGGCCGCGGCGTAGGAAGCCGCCGCGGCGGCGTAGGCAGAGCCCGTCGGGTAGGAGAAGTCGGCGAGGCCGCCGCCGTTGGTTGCAGGAGCAACGGGGGCAGCTGTTGTTGTTGTTGGTGAGGTTGAAGAAGAGTTGTTGAGTTTTTGAAAAAAAAGAAAATCCAATTTCATCGTCAGCAAGAGAGGCTCGAAAGAAGAAAGAGAAAAAAGCGGCGGCAAAAGCAGAGGCGGCGCGACCTCTGGGTGACAGGGAGCGCCACTTTCCAATTCGACGCCACGAGCGGATCGGGGACATCGACAGAAGCATTCGAGCGTGGCCAATGCGCCAAGCAGCGAAGCACGCGGCGAGCAGTTGACGCGCAAAAAGAAGGAAGGAACAACGAGTCGAATGGTCGTCGAAGAAGAACAAGCAAACCTCCTCCGCCCGCTGCTGCCGCTCGACGTCGAAAAACTTCTTATCTCATCCCTCGGCGCTCTTCAGCGCCTTGTTTCGCAGCTCGACACGTACCAGCAGCATGAGGGACCACGACGCCACCGGCTGACACGCCGCGGAGGGCCGCAGCGAGCGCGGACGAGGCCGTTCTCTGAGCAGGGAGCGTCGTTGTTGGAATCGTCGTCGTCGTCGTCGTCGTCGCCGTCGCCGCTCCTCCTTTACCTCCTTCGCCGAGCGCAGAAAACGCATCGGCTTGCGACATGGTTTTTCCCGTCCCTTCTCTTGCGCTTTTTCTGCGGGAGAGAGGGTGTTCCGGTGACGCACGCTCTCGAGCGGAGAGAGGGCTCTGTGGGTGCTTGGAAGAGGACGAGAAGAGAACCTGTTAGGGAAGAAGAGAGAAGAGGGCAAGAGAGTTTGTCGAAGAAAGAAAGAAGGTGAGGAAAAAGGGCAGAGAGGAGAAAAAGGTTCACGCCCTCTCTCTCTTTCCTTGTCGCTCGCTCGCTCGCTGCGCTTCACTCCACTCTGCTTTCCCATTGGTCGAGGACGCGCATTGGACGTCCCGGACACGTGAACGAAGAGAGGGCACAGGTTGGACCAACAGAACGCGCTGGGCGCGTGCACGCTTTTATTATTTGAGAAACGATGCTTGTTCTTCGCCGCCGCCGCCTCCGCAGGTAGTCCGCCGGCCCTCTTCGTCGTCGTTTCAATGAAAAAAAAAACGGCGTCGAACCGGGGCTCGAGCAGCCGCCGCGGGTGCTTTTCGAGGCTCTCATAGGGCATCTGACACTCACGTTGCCTCCTGGGTCGGTGCGGAAGGGAGAAAAAGGGCGGGACCAGGGCACGCGGGGGGCAGAGGAAGCTGGAAGAGAGTAGATTCGGTTTTCCTTTTCAAAGAAAAATTCTGAGCGAGGGCGGTCAGACGCAAGCTTTTTTTTTTCTCGACCGACCTCTCACTCTCGCTCGCTCGCTCGCTGTCCCCAAAAATCTCCTCTATCCTCCACCAGGAATCTTTCCACCTCCGCGGGCCCAGGAGAAAAAGAGAGAGCACCGCGCTGACACAAGAATTGAAGAAAACGCTGCTTGCTTTATGTTACACTGTAAAAAGACGAAAAAGAATTCTGAAAATAAATAATAAAAAGCCCGACTTTTGCCCCTCGCTCTCTCTTCTACTTTCGCTGCCTCCCCCTCGCCCCCCCGGCCAGCGACGCCAGCTCGGCCAGAGGCCTGGGCGGAGAAGATAAAGGAGAAACAGTAGCAATCGGAGGCCTCCTCGCCGGCGGCGGCGGCATCAGCAGCGCTGCCGTGCGCGCCCGCCGCGCCGCCGGAGGTCGCTCGCAGCCTTTGTCGTCGTCGTCCTCCTCCTCGTCGTCGTCGCTCCCCTCTTCTTCTTCTTCCTCGCCCTCCTCGTCTTCTTCCTCATCGTCGTCGATAAAGCGAGGGACCGCGGCGCCCATCTTCGCATGCAGCAGCAGCGCGCGTTGCAACCCCAGGGGAGGGCCGTTCGAGAGGAAATCGTCATCATCAAAGAGCTCGTCTTCTTCCTCTTCGTCTCCGTCTCCGTCGTCGTTCCCTCCCTCTCCTCCTTTCCCTCCCCCTCTCTCCTGCTTCATCCTCTTCTCCCTCCGCCGCCACCTCGCCCGCTCCCTCGCCTGCCCCGCCGTCACCGCGGCGTGGCACGGCACGCACAGTGTCCTCAGGTTGCCCACGCCGCACGAGCCTCCGCCCCTGTGGACGGCCAGGACGTGGTCCGCCTGCCACGCGTGTCCCCCGATGGCCGAGGAGGCCAGGCGGGCCGCGGCGGCGGCCGCGCGGGCGCCGCGAAAAGAAGGGGCGCGGGACAGGATCAGGCGGAGCCTCTGCCTGCGCCAGCAGACGGGGTGGTTTTTGTTGTTTTGAGCGGCAGCTCCAGCACCAGCACCAGCAGAAGAAGGAATCCCGTTCCCCTCCTTCTCTATCGCCCGGAGGTCCCGGACGAGAGAGTGGCAGTCGAGCCCGCAGGCGCAGCAGACGCCGCGCTCGGCCCGGAACAGCGCCGCGCGGGCCGCCGAGGCCGAGGTGCGGGCGGCGTGCGCGGCGTCGCAGCGGCCGCCGCAGAACAGCAGCGAGCGGCCGCCGCCGTTGGCGGAAGCTTTTCCTCGATTAGAGGCCTGGAGCAGCAGCGGCGCCGAGGCCGGGAGCTGGCACGGGGTAGGACCGCCGCAGGCGAGGCAGAGCCTCTTCCCCGAAGCGTCGAAGACCTGGATGTAGGGGCGGAGCTGGCCGCCGGGGCCGGCGACGGGGACCTCGAGGAGGGAGTAGGGAGGTACGGCAGAGTTGCCGTTGGTGTTTTGGTTTTGGTTTTCGTTTCCGCCGTCGGCGTTCTCGGGAACGGCAACGACCCTCAGCAGCTCCAGGACTTCGGGCAGCGGCGCGCGCGGCGCGTCGTGCCTGGTCGTCCCGCGCCCGCTGCCGTCGTTCTCGGCTTCGGCGTTGCCAGGAGGAGGTGCAGGAGCGACCGAAGCAGCAGCAGCGGTAGCGGCTCCCGCGTGCCCTCCGGACTCGCCCTCTCTCGCCGCCGCCGCCACCGTCATCGTCAGCGGCGGCCGGAGCAGCCCGCCGCCCGCGGAGGCGACCCTGGCCCTGAGCACGCCCCTCAGCTCCGACAGCTCCCCGGCGAGCTCGCTGGCGTCCCTGGCCCAGCGCGATAGGGTCTCTCTCGGGGGTAAGGGCCTGTCGGTGCCGGGGCAGCAGGGGCCGCCGGGGGCGACGAGCCCCGCCGAGAGGACGGCGACGGCGTCGTCAAGGTTTTCACTTTTTCCGTCGCTTCTCGAGCTGATCGAAGAGCTTGCCATCGCCTCCAGCGGCACCGAGAGCCCCAGCGGGGAGCTGCCATCGGGAGAACCGTGGAAGTGGAGGCGGCTGGTATGGGGGGAGAGCTCGAACCAGACGAGGCGCGGGAACGGCGGGAAGGAGGAGGAGGAAGAGGCGCAAGGGTTTTCGTTTTCGTCGTCGTTTTCGCCGTCGGCGGTGGGAGAGGCGGCGGTTCGGGGCGTCGCTCCGGAGCCCGCGCGCTCCTCGCTCTCGCCAGCAGCACCAGAAGCAGCAGCAGCAGCAGGAGTCATCGGGGCGGAACGCGCTCTGACGGAGCAGCCTGGGGTCGGCGCCGCCTCGGACGCATCCGAAGAGGATTTCGAACAAGTCGTCGTCGCCCTCGAGCTCGTCGCCGGGGTGCTCAGCGTCACCTGCGGGGCCCTCACCGCCGCGAGCAGGGACGCGGCCGCCGCGGCCGCGGCCGCTGCCTGCGTCGCTGCCTGCGTGTGCACCTCGCGGATGCGGTCGACGGCAAGCCCGCGCGCGTCCCCTCCGCCGCCGAAGCTCGAACCGAAACGCCGGCGCGTTGAAGCTGCTCCTCCTCCCTCGAGCGGCGTCTGGAGAAGATGCTGATGACTCGGCGGCAACTGGGGCCTCCGGTCTCCGTTCACTCCACCGCCGCCTTTCCCTTTCCCTTCGTCAGCCAGAGCTTCGGCGACCCTCTGCAGCCCGGCGTCCAGCGCGCGCCACCTCCTCTCGTCGGAGGTCCCCTTTGCGATCAAGAAGTAGACGTTCAGCGGCATCCCTCCTTTCCCTTTCCCTCCATTTCCGACCTCCCTGCCGCGGCGATGGGCCCGGTCTTCCGCCTGCCGCACCAGCGCGGGCTCGTCGGGCAGCTCGGCAAACACCACGGAGGAAGCGGAAGCGAAATCAAGCCCCGTGCCGGCTGCGGTCACGGACAGAAGCGCCGCGCGAACGCCCCTCGTCCCGGCCCGGAACACCTCGACCGCGGCGCGCCTGTCCGCGCCGTCGACGCTGCCGTCGATCCTCACGTACCGCACCCCGAAGGAGATTAAAGCGGAGGCGAGAGCGTCCATGACGTCGCGGTGGTGGGCGAAGATGATGATCTTGGGGAGGGATTGGTTTTTGTTTGCGGTTGTTGAAGTTGAAGAAGAAGAAGTCGAAACTTGCGAGTTTGCCGCTGAAGAGTAGTTGGACGCCGCGGCGCTCGAGCTGCCGGCTCCGCCGCAGCCGAACACGGTGCTCAGCCACTCGATCACGGCCGGGAGCTTGGCCAGGGCCGTGCGGTGCGCGTCGGAGCGCGGGTCCAGCCTCTGGAAGGGGTGGTTGGGGTCGTTGCTGTTGCTGTTGTTCTCGTCATCGTCGAGATCGACAAAATCTTTTTCTTCGTCGTCTTCGTCGTCGAAAAAGGCAAAGGCAGGCTCGAGATCCTCGGTCTTGTTCTTTTTCTTGCTGTTCTTTTGCATCTGCTTCTCCTTGGCCGCGGCGAGCTCGGCCAGGGAGAAGAGAGGCGGGGGAGGAGGTGGAGGGAGCATTCGACCTCTCTGTTGCTGCTGTTGCTGTTGCTGCTGCCCCGCCCATCCTTTCCTCTTCCTCGCCCCCGCGCCTGCTCCCCCGACGACGCTGCCTCCCCTCGCCCCACCCCCTCCTCCCCCTCCCCTCTCCGTGGCGGCCCTCGCCAGCTTCCTCCAGTCCCCCGGCCTCGGCCTCGGCAGCAAAACGACCTGCCGCCTCTTTGGAGGGAGCTGCGCGCAGACATCAGATTTTAACCTTCGGACCATCACGGCGCGGCGCAGCACAGCGGCGAGCTCCCGGCCGTGCGTCAGTCCCGAGACGTCGACGCGCATCGGCATTGACGAAGAAGAAGAAGAGGAAGCGGCGGCGAAGGAGGAAGCAAAGGCGTTGTTGGAGTTGGAGTTGGAATTCATCATGCCTCCTCCTCCGTTTCCACCACCTCCACCAACGCCGCTCGGAGCAAACCCAAACAGCGGCAGCAGCCTCCTCCCGCAGTAGCGAGCCGCGAACGCGTCCCTGGTACCGGGCAGCAACCCGGGCACCAGCGCGTCCACCTGTCTCCACAGGTCGAAGGGTTTGGACAGAGAGGGCGTTCCCGTCAGGAAGATGGCTCTGCGGGCGACGGCGGCGGCGCGAGCGGCGGCCTCGGTGGCCCTCGCGTCGGGAGGGCCGCGGAGCCCCGTCCTGAGCACGTGCGACTCGTCGACGACCAGCACGCGCCACCCGCGCCCGGCCATGCAGCCACCAGCGCGGCCGGGGCAGGGGGCGAAGACGGAGGAGCCGCCGTTTGTAGGAAAAGTGGTGGTGGAAGTGTTGGGTTTCGATGCGAACGGCGCGCTTCCATTGTTGCCTGCGTTGCCCCTTCCTCCACCCCCACCACCTCCACCTCCCCCGCGCTCCATCGCCGCCCGCGCCGAGTCCCTCGTGCAGCTCGCGCAGCTCCTCCTCGCCAGCATCTCGAACGACGTTATCACCAGATCGGGCGAGTCGCGCGGGCTCAGCGCCGAAGCAGCGCCGTCGACGACGGCGAGCGCCGAGGGCCGCAGAACTCGAGGAAGCCAGCGCTCGGCCTCCTCCGCCCACGCGAGGCGCAGCGACGCGGGGCAGACCACCAGCGCGGGCCACTCGGCCCTGTAAGCCGCCACGGCGGCCAGCGCCTGCAGCGTCTTGCCGACGCCCATCTCGTCGCAGATGAAGGCTCGCCCCTTGGCACGGAGAGCAAACGCGACCCCTTGGCGCTGGAAGGGGAGTAAGGAGGCCGCGAGAGGGAGGGGGATCTTGGCGAACAGCGCCTCGACAGACTCTTCGATGTTGCTGCCGTTGTCGTTGGCAGCATCAGGAGGAGCAGGAGCAGAAGTGGAAGAAACACCGTTGAGGGGCCTTGCCGGCCTGGCTGCTGCTCCTCTTCCTCCTCCTCGCAGCGCCGAGAGGACCCCGGGAGGCACCCTCCCGGAGGCAGGGAGCACGGCCGCCCTGGCCACGCGCGCGGCGAGCAGCCTGCCCTCGAGGCGCTCGTAGCACTGGAGCGGGAGGCGGAGGGAGAGAGACGGAAGAGGAGGAGGTGGAGCGGAGGTGGAAGTGGAAGCAGCCTTTTCGTCGTTGTCGTCTCCTTTCTTCTCCTTCTCCTTCCTCTCCTTCCTCTCCTTCTCCCGCTCCTCTGCCTGCAGCACGATCCCGCGAAGGCCCAGCGCGCAGAGAACGGCCCCGACGCCGCCACAGAAGGCAACGCAGTCCTCCGCGCCCTGCGCCGGCGTGACGAGGAGCTCGTAGGAGGGCGGGCGAGGGGGAGGAGGCGGGACGAGGCACCGGAGGAGCGGGAGGGGAGGAGGCGGCGGCGTTGTTTTCGGCGTTTCCGTTTCCGTCGTCGTCGTCTCCTCTTTCACCTCCTTTTCTTCCTGTTCTTCCCTTTCATCGAAGTTCGCGGCCAGCACCACCTCGAGCGCCAGCCTCGGCACCGCGATCCTCCCCGGTGGGGTCTCCTGGTAAGAGCAGCGCGGGCGGGTCGAGCACCTCCAGGAATGAATAAGGGTTCCTCCTCCTCCGCCACCGCCGCCGTCGCCCCCGGGGGCTCGGTAGGAGCAGGGCTCGAGCGGCGCGTCGCAGCCGGCGTCCGAAAACGAAGTGTTCGCGGGATAATTGCTCTGCGTCTGCCGCTGTGTCTGCTGCGTTGGCTGCGTCTGCTGCTGAGAGAAGCGGCCCCTCGAGCTGCTCCCTCCTCCCTTCTTGTACACGCCGGGGCAAAAGCTGGACAGCGGCGGCGGCGGAGGAAGGCGCGGCGCGAGCGCCTCGAAGCGTGCGACGGCGAGCTCGAGCTGGGACGGGGTGTCCGGCGGCGGCTTGGGCCTGTTGCGCTCGAGCAGGGAGCTGCGGGACGGGGCCGGTGCGAGGTTGTTGGTTGTTGCGGTGCCGTCTACTGTCGGAGGTCGAGGTGGGAGAGAGGACGAAGGAAGAGGGTCGAGCAAAGGCATCGGAGCCTTCGTCGCCGCCGCCGCTGCTCCTTCTTCTGCCCTTTCCGCAGACGAATTCACGCCCTCCTTGTCGTTCGTCGACGCCGCCTTTGTCTTGCTGGCCAGATCCTGCTGCTCTATGGCCTCCCTGAGAGGTTGTTGTTGGTGGGAGGGGATGAGAAAGGTTGGAAGAAGGTGAGCGCGGTCGGGGGCGTAGGAATCGCAATGGGCGAAACTGAAACCGATTTGCGAATCAGCTCGCAGACGTTCTTGCTCTCTCTCTTTCTCTCTCGGCCTCGTCTCTGCGCCGCCTCTCTCACCAGTCGACAGACGCAAGGAACGCGTCTTTGTCGTCGTCCATCTTCTCGCACAGGGAGAGAGCGGAGAGACGACAACGGCGACGCAAAGAAAAGAAAACGAAAATAAAAAACAGTGAGGCTTTGTACGTTTGTTCGTTTTTTCTTTCTTTTACAAAAAAATTGCTCCTCCTCCTCTCTCCGCTCTCCTCCCTCCTCAAACGCTCCCTCCTTCCTCGGGGTCGTCGTCGTCGCCTGGCCTCCTCGAGCTCCTCCGGCAGACGCCCCCGTGGGCGTCGTTACAAGAAACTTTCTTTCTCCGCTCTCCTCCCTCCTCCTCCTCCTCCTCCTCCGAACGAAGAGCCCTCGACGAGCTCGAGCGACGACGATGGAGGAGGAGCACCTGCTGCCGTCGTCGTCGAAGCCGCTCCCGCCGTCGCCGGAGAAGAAGAAGCCGCGGCAGAAGCGGCAGCGGCAGAAGCAGCAGCGGCGTCAGTCGGATAATACCGAAACAGCAACGAATAGGTACAGAAGCAGAGAGCCCAGGGAACTACGGAGCAGAGGACCAGCGCCGAGGCCAGGGCCCTGGCCTGCGGGAGGTTGAGGGCGGAAGGGGCGGACGAGGCGGAAGAATCTGAACCCGAAGAGCTCGAGCTCGAGTGGCCCCCTCCTCCGCCTCCAGCGAGCGACCCTTCGAAACCAAACACCCTGCTCGCGACGACCCCGACCAGCGGCGTCGCCAGCGCGCCCACGGCCCCCTCAAAGCCCCTGTCGAACGCGTAGACGCTCGAGCGCAGGTCGGCCGGGACGATTTCGGCGAAGACAGCAGAGTTGTTGGCGCCGCACCAGGAGGAGAAGAGGCCCATCAGAGCGACGACGAGCGCAAAGGCGGCGGAGCAGCGCGCCGAGCGCGGGGAGCAGGAGGCGTTTGCGCTCGTGGCGGCGCCCCAGGTGTGGAAAAAGTGTCCCGTGACCACGACTCCCCCGATGTTCTCCTGGCACCGGCAGGGACCCGAGGAGGGCAGGAAGCGGAGCAGGATCACCGCCAGGGATATGCTGGCGGCGACCGAGAACTGAGCGACGGCGACGCGCCCGACGCCGCCGACGCTGCTGTTGGGTCTCTTCGCAGTCCTCTTCGCCGCCGCGTCCCCGACAAACCCGCCCAGCAGGCTCCCGCACGCGCAGGAGGCAGCAAAAAGAGCGGCGAGAGCGCCCGCCGCCACGTCGGAGAACCCGAGCAGCTGCAGCCAGAGAGTGCAGAAGGCCATCGCGTTCCAAGGCATGCTTCCGAGGACTCCTTGCCCGACGACGACGCGGAAGCTGGGCACTCGGAAGCAGACGCGGAGTGCAGAATAAGTGTCGAAGAGGTAGCCGCGGAGGAGCTGGGAGAAGGGGAGAGGGGGAGGTGTTGGTGTCGTTGGTGTTGTCGTCGAGGTCGAGGTCGAAGAAGAAGGGAGCAGGAGTCCGTCTCCGTCGCTCAAAACCTCGCCCGGGTCCGAGAGCTTCTCCTGCTTCTGCCTCCCCCTCCTCCCACCACCCCTCCTCGCCATCGTCGTCATCCCCCGCCTCCCGCTCCCTGTTGCTGCTCCAGCTTCAGCTGCTGCAGCTCCGTTCCCGTCCCTCATGTCCCTCGGGTCCACGGCCAGGAACCAGGAGAGCGCTCCCACGACCGCGGAGATCAGAGCGACGGCGGCGAACGCGACCCGCCACCCCTCCACTCCGCCGCTTCCGCTGCCGCTTCCGCCACTGGCGAAAAACCGGTGCCGCGCCGCGGCCGTCGCGGAGAAGGCCGCGAGCATTCCCCCAAACCCCGCCGCCAGCCCAACCCCACCAAAGGCCGACCCTCGACTCCTCGCGGGGACAGCGTCGGCCACGACGCTCTGCAGGGCCGGGAGCGCCAAAGCCAGCCCCAGGCCGTTGAACGCCGCGAGCGCGAGCATCTGTCGCAGGCTGGTCGCCGCAGCCAGCAGGAAAGTCGCCAGCGCCCAGAGCAGGCAGCCGGCGCTGACCACACGCGTGCGGTCGAGCGAATCGCCCAGCGCGCCCGCCAGCGGGCTCGAGGCGGCCTGCGCGAGCGCCCGGCAGAGCGCGACGGTCCCGAGCTCGGCAGGGCCGACCCCGAGCGACGCTCCCACAGCCAAGAAAACGGAGGGCAGCACCCCTTCGTCCATCTTCTCTGTGACCGCCGCGGCGCCCATCAGGACGATGGTTGCGAGGCGCTCGCGGCGGTATCTGCTGTTGTTTCTGTTGCTGCTGCTGCTCATTTTGGTGGAAGTGAGCGGCCGTTTTTTTGCTCTTTTTTTCTTCGAGGGGCGCGAGGGGGCGCGCCTCTTCGCTTCTTCTTCTTCTTCTTCTTCTCGTCGATCGAGACTCTTTTCTCTGTTCGTCTCTCTTTCTCTCTCACGCGCTGAACGAAGCTCGATCTGACCTTTTGCCACGCAGATAAAAGACGGATCAACGCCCCCTAGACCCTGGAACAGAAAGAAATCGCAGAACCGGTTCCTTTGTGCGTGAGAGAGAGGGCCATTGATGCCATTCGAATCAACAACGAGAGAAAAAAAACGGAAAAATGATTTTGACCGTCGAGGACCTCTTTCGTTCTCAACCTCAACCTCCGCGCTCTTCTTCTTTCTTCTCTCTCTCTCTCTCTCTCTCTCTCTCTCTCTGTGTCTGTCTCTCTCCCCCGTCTCCGCTTCTCTCCATCCATTTTTTCATAGGCAAACTCTTTCTGTACCTTTTGTTCGATTTCAGGAGGGGGGGTGGGGGGTTGAAAAACAAAAAAAATGCAATAAAAAAACATTTGATAGTTTTCATTCAAGCTGCCCCCGCGCGACGCCGCCTTACTTTTCTCTCTCTCTCTAGTGTCTCTCTCCCTCTTCTCTCTCTCGCCATTTCTCTCTCTTCCCGTTCTCTCTCTCGTTCTCTCTCCTGCAGATGAGACTAAAAAAGAGCAGCAGCTGCCTGTCGTTCTCTCTCTCGCAGTTGTTTGTTTTTTGATTTGAGCGATCTAGTCGTCATCATTTTCTTTTCTCTCTCTCTCTCCCTCTCCCTCTGTTTTTGGTTGTCGTCGCAGGACTTTCTTTCTGATTCGCCTCTGTTCTTCTTTTCAGCCGAGCAGGGCAGGGGCAGCGGCGCGCAGGTAGCTCTGGTTCATGCCGGCGACCTCGGCAGAAGAGCCCTCAGCGGCGGCGTCTCCCTCCTTGGCACCCTCCTTTTTGTCGCCAGCGGCGGCCGCGCCGTCCTTCTTGTCGCCGTCTTTGGCGTCGGCCCCCGCCGCCGGAGCGGCAGCGGCCTGCTCTCCGCTCTTGGCCTCAGCGCCCGCGGCGGCCGCCTCCTGCTGAGGAGCCGCCGCGGGGGCCTCCTGCTGCTGAGGGGGAGGGGGGCCCTGCTGCTGCTGAGCCTGCTGCTGCATCTGCATCTGCTGCTGGTAGTGCTGCTGCTGCTGGAAGTGCTGCTCCGCGCCGCCGGGCTGCTGCTGCTGCCCGGGGAAGTAGCCGTAGGGCTGCTGCTGCTGCTGGGGAGGGGGCATGACGCCGTAGCCGACGTTGCCGGCGGGGAAGCTGCCCGGGGGACCGGGGGGAGGGGGGCCGCCGGGGCCTAGAGAAAGTTTTTTTTTTTTTTTGAACAAGGAAGTTAGTTTCTCTTTTCCTCGTTTTCTTTCTCTCTCTTCGATCTCTCTCTCTCCCTCTCTCACTCAAAACAACCCTCCCCCCTCTCCTTCCCCCTTACCTCCAGGAAGCAGCGCCCCGGGAGGGGCGCGCGGCGGGCCGCAGGGCCCGCGGCCCCACGAGACGCGCACGTGCTGCGATCCGACCAGAGCCCCCTGCATCGACGCGATCGCGGCCTCGGCCGACGGCCGCGCCGCAAACTGGACGAATCCACAGCCCTTTCCGGGCGGCACCTTGGTGTAGAGGACCTCGCCCAGGTGGCCGAAGGCGGCGCGGAGCTCGGCGTCCCCGGCGTCGGCGAGGTTCCCCACGAAGATGGTGGCGAGGTTGGGGTCGTTGGGGGCGGGGTGGCCGCCGCCGCCGCCGCCATAGTTGCCTCCTCCTCCATTCATTTGGTTACCTCCTCCATAGCCCCCGGGGCCGCCGCCGCCTCCGCCAAAGCCCCCGAACTGGCCGCCGCCGCCTCCCCCGGGCCCGCCGCCGAAGCCGCCACCACCGCCAAAGCCGCCGCGGTTGCCCCCTCCCTGCTGCGGGCCCCCTCCTCCCATCATCATCTCGCCGCCCTTCTTGGCCGTCGCGGGAGAGACGCGGATCGGCCTGTCGCAGAGCGGGTGGCCCTGCATGCGCGCCAGCGCCGCGTCGCGCTCTCCGCCGTCGCCGAAGCGCACGAAGCCGTAGCCGCGCGAGCGGCCCGTCGCCGGGTCGGTGATGACTTTCGCGGATCTGACCGAGGGGAAGAACGCGCGGAAGGCCTCCTGGAGAGCGAGGTCTGTGACCTCCGGGGCGAGGTCGCCGACGAAGACGGAGTGGTCGGCTGAGAACGGTTTTTTTGGTTTTGATTAGGTTTGGATTTCGATATTTAAAAGAGGTGAGCGCGCTCGCGGCAGCGGACGAGGTTGTTTTGGAGGAAGGAAAAGGAAAGAGAAGAGAAGAGTAAGAAGAAATCGAGGGAACAAATGGGGAAGAGGAAGAGGTTCTTCGTTCGTTCGTCGCAGCCGCCGAGGGCGGCGGAAGGAAACGACGCGGAATCGAAAGAGAGGAGGCGTGTGGAGCGCTGCCATCGAAGATCGCGGCCCGCTTCACCGCTCTCCGCTCCCCTGCTCCCCGGATCCTTGGCTCCAGCTGGCAACGGCGATCGAGCCCGACCCTCGAGAGCGGGGAGGGGATCACGTCAAAGAGCAGATAAAGAGGGAACGTCTTTCGATCGAAAAAGCAAAAAAAAGAGGCAAAAGCAAACGCAGCATGCTCCTTCGCCCTCGGCGGCCCATCGCCTCCTTTTTTTTTTTCTCTCTCCCCCCATCAAAAGACGCGCTTCGACGCCGCCCTTCCCGCCCACGGTCGCGCCTCATCTCCGCGCCAGCGCAAGCGACGACAAGCATCGAGCTTTACCCGGGGTTGGATCCGATGTATCGGGGGCGGAAACAAAAAAATCGAAGCGAGAACAAGGGGCATCGTTTGCCGCTTTCTCTTTTTTTTTTCCGATGGCCAGACGAGGAAGCAAACGGGCAAGCGAAAACTTTCGTGCGTGCTTCTTCTTTGCTTTGCTGTTTGCCAAACTCTCCCAAAAAAGCCACCTTCCGCTCCCTCTCTCTTCGCTCCCATCCTCGCGATGGAGTCATATTGACGAGATCTAGGTGCTCGGCGAGGAGAGAGAGGCCCAAAAGGCTTCCTTTACGCTGGAAAAAAGGAGTTGCATGCGCCATCTCTCTCGCTTGTTTTTTTTCAGCCGCCGCCGATCTTTCGAAGAAGAAAAAAAACGACGACTTGACTCACCTTCCTGGACGCTCCTCCCGACGCCGTGGCTCGCCCAGTTGAGCCTGAACACGCAGTCCTGCGACCCGGGGATCGGCTGCGAGCTGTACCTCCTCAGCACGTCGGCCGCGGCCTCGTGCGAGCCGAACTCGAGGAACGCGTAGCCCTGCGAGAAGCCCGTGTGCCTGTCGCGGATGAACTTGACGGCGACGATGCCCTCGGCCTGGTAGAGCGACGCGACGTAGGCCTCGTCGGCGAAGGGCGGGAGGTCGCCCTGCCAGAGGGTGCGGGAGCCCGTGGCGGCTGCGGCCGCGGCGAGCTCGAGCTGCTGGGCCGGGTCCATGGTGTCTTGGTCGAAGGACGCCATTTTTGGTTGTTGGTGGTGGTGTCGGAAGAAGAGGTTGAGAAAAAAGAAAAAACCAAACAAAAAAAACCAAAAAAACCAAAGAAGTGAGAGAGTCGGGGTCGACTCCGGTGCTCATTTTTTTTCCAGCCGCTTCCCGCCGAGAGGAGGGCAAAAACTTCTTTCTTTCTCTTTCTCTCTCTTTTTCTCCACACACGCTTTCTTTCTCAGTTTCCAATCCAAGATGGCATCAAGGGCCTCTTCTCGCGGGCGTTCTGCTGCTGCTGCCGCCGGAGGGCGCCGCTCGGCCAGGTAAGAGAGGAGAGAAGGAGAGAGAGGGAAAGAGAGAGAGAGAAGGAGAGAGAGGGAACGAGAGAGAGAGGAAGAGGTCATGGCCAGATCGAACGGAGAAGAACAAGCCACGCTCCTCTCTTTTCTGATTTCTCTCTCTCTCTCTCCCTGCACTCTCAAACACAAAAAACGCAGGTCCCGCTCCCTCAGAGAGATGGAGGTTGACGTCGCGCCGGCCTCGTCGGGGGAGGACGAGCTGAAAACGGCAGCAGGAGGTGGAAACGCCGCTGCCGCCGCTGCTCCTGCTGCTCCGGCATTGAGGCGGCCTCGAGTGCCGCCGGCACCTCCGTCCCGCCTCGGCCGAGCCTCTTCTGGCGCTGCCGCCGCTGCTCCCTCCGCTGGCCTCGCACCGCCTCCTACTTCCGCCCCCGCAGCAGCAGGCGGCGGAAGCCGCAGGATCCTCCCGCAGCGCGCGTCCCGCCCGGCGACGCTCAGGGAAGAGGCGATTGTTCTCTCCAGCGGCGAGGAGGAAGAGAGCAGCGACGGAGGAGGCGAAGAAGAAGAGGAGGAGGAAGAAGAAGGGACGGCGGCGAAGAAGACGACGGCGACGACGAAGAAGCAAAAGAAGAAACAAGAAGAAGTCGACCTCATCACCTCTGGCTCCGACTCCGACGACAAGTCCTTCAGCGCCGACGGAAGTTCTGAAGACAACGCCGATGACGATGAGGATGACGACGATGATGACGACGAGAACGAAGAAGAATCTTCGTCGTCGTCGGAAGAAGAGGGCGTGCCCGCTCCGCGCGGAGGCCGCAGGCGGATGACGCGCGACGAGCTCCGCGCGCACTTCCAGCGCCTGAGGGAGCGCCGCGAGGCCGTGCGCGCCGAGGCGAGGGCCGCGAGGGCCGCCGCCGCTGCCAGGAGGGTCACCGACGGGGAGGCGGAGGGCGACCCGGGGCGCGTGTGGGACCCCCCCGCGGCCGGCGGAGGTGGAGGTGGTGGAATGGCGCAACAGGAGGAGGTCTTCGACGAGGACGCCGACGTCGACGACGTCGAGCCCGACCCCCTCGTCCGCAAGCAGCTCCCGGCCGCGCCGCAGCCCCCCGAGGTCACGACGCCGCTGCTGGACTACCAGCTGGAGTTCTTGTCGTGGGCGATGGCGCAGGAGTCGCCGGCGTGTGGCAGCGTTGGGGGAGGTGAGGAAGGAAGGAAGGAAGAAGAAGTTTTTTTTTTCATTTTCGGGCTTTTTTTTTCATTCAAACAAAGAAGGCAAAACTTTGCTCACCTTCTTTTCTTTTCTTTCCCTCTCCCAACAAAAAAACCAACAACAACAGGGATCCTCGCCGACGAGATGGGACTGGGAAAGACCCTGCAATCGATCGCGCTGATCGTAGCGGGCCGCGACGAGCGTCGCAAGCGCGAGCGCGAGGAGGCGGAGACGGGGGCCGCAGGCGTCGCGCGCCGGGGTGCCGCCGCTGCCGTCGCTGCGGCGGAGGCCGCCGCCGCGGCAGCCGCCTCCGGGGCCTCCCGCCGCCCGACGCTGCGCATGCTGACCGCTCCAGTCCCTGCGGCTGACGACTACGATGACGGCGGCGCGGCCTCGGCGGCGGCCGACTTGCGCGCCGACTTGGCTGCGACGAAGGCGGCCAAGGCAGTCGAAGAGGCGGCGAAGGCGGCGAAAGCTTCTTCTGCTTCTGTTTCCGCTGCTCCTGCTGCCGCTGCTCCTCGCGCAGCCGCCGCCGCCGCCTTGACCCTGCAAGCCTGCGTCGAGCAGGTCACCCGCACCTCGATGGCCGCCCGCGAGCCCTTCGGGCCCAAGCCCGAGGGAGGAGGAGGCTGTGGTGGAGGAGGCGGAGGAGGCTGCTCTTCTTCGCACGCTCACTCTCACGCTCACGCTCCCGCCGCCGCCGCCGACGACGCCAACTCCTTCTCCTCGGCCACCCTCGTCATCTGCCCTCTGGTCGCCGTCCTCCAGTGGAAGACCGAGGCCGAGCGCCACGTGCGGCCCGGGGTGCTGCAGACGATCGTCCACCACGGCCAGCGCCGCGCCACGGACCCTCGCGAGCTGGAGAAGGCCGACATCGTTCTGACGACGTACTCGACGCTCGAGTCCGACTTCCGGCGCGCGCAGGCCGCTACGGCCGACCGCGTCCGCTGCGGCCAGTGCGCGCGCTGGTACACCGAGGAGGCTCTTGTTCAGCATTTGGCCTACTTCTGCCAGGAGTCGAACGGGGACGCGGCGCGCACGGCGAAGCAGGCGCTGGCGGTGAGGAAGAGGCCCCGAGACGGTGGCGGAGGTGGGAGCGGCGGGAAGGGGAGCGGAGCGAAAGCGCCAAAAGCCTCGACTTCTGCAGACCCCAAGGGTAAAGGCAAGGCGAAGAAGGCCGCCGCCGCTTCTTCCTCCTCCGAATCCGAGTACGAGTCCGATTGGACCTCCTCCTCGGATGAGGACTACGGCAGGAAGGGAAAGAAGAAATCTTCTGCCTCGAAGACGAAGAAGAAGAACGGAAACGACGACGACGAAAACAACGGCGCCGGCCCTTCTTCCTCTTCTCGCCCGCTGTCCGCCGCCGCCCTGAAAGCCAAGGAGCGCCGCCTCGCCTCCCTGACCTTCCGCGATTTTGACGACGACGCCCTCTCCGACCCGGAACCCCCCGAGGCAAAGGACCTGCCGTTTAATGACACGTTCGATTTCGGAGGAGGGGGAGGAGGAGGAGGAGCAGGAAGGAAAGGAGCTGCTGACCGCAACGCCTCGGCGCGCGCCAGGGGCTGGCCCTCCCGCCACCACCTCCGCGCCGCCCGCATGGCCAAGCTCCACCGCCTGCTCATCGCCCGTGCCGGTCCGGCCCCCACCTCGGTCCTCCACGCCGTCAGGTGGAGGCGCGTCGTGCTCGACGAGGCCCACGCGATCAAGGACCGCACGTCGTCGACCGCGCGCGCCTGCTTCGCGCTCGAGGCCAGGAGCAGGTGGTGCCTTTCCGGCACGCCTCTGCAAAATCGTGTCGGGGAGCTCTATTCGCTGCTGAGGTTCCTGAGGGCGTACCCTTTCGCGTACTACTTCTGCAAGGCGGGGATGGTGAGTTGGAGAGAGAAAAAAAGAGAAAGAAAGAAAGAGAGTGAAGAAAACGACGACGACGACGACGACGAACAACGACGACGAAAGAAACTCACTTTTTTTCTTCTCAAAACTCAAAAACCACACCCAGAAACGCGTCGAGTCGACCGCCGGCAAGCCCGACCCGCGCGGCAACAGGTGCAAGTGCGTCTCGCTGACGGTGCCGGCGCGCGGAAAGACCTGCGACGGCGGGCTGCTCGGCGGCGGCAGAAGTGGCGGAAGTGGAGGTGTTGGCGGCGGCAGCGGGGAGGAGGAGGAGGAGGAGGTCAAGGAGGAGGAGCAGGAAGAGGTCAAGGAGGAGGAGCAGGAAGCGGAAGAAAAGGGGAACGTCCCCGCCTGGCCCCTTTCTGCCGCCGTCAAAGGAAAGGTGCCGGCTTCGAAGGCGCCGGCTTCGAAGGCGAAGCGAGGCAGCAATGTTAAAAAGGAAGAGAAGGAGACCGGCCGCTGCTCTCATTCGGGAACAGTTCACTACTCCTGGTGGAACAAGCACGTGGCCAACCCGATCAGGGAGTCCGGGTACGGCGGCGGGGGCGCCGCGGCGATGAAGCTGCTGCGGGGGACGATCCTGGGGGCGTGCATGCTGCGGAGGACCAAGTGAGTTTTTTATAAGTTTTTCTTCTTCTTTTTTCCTTCCCTGCCGTCGCTCTTTCTTTCTTCTTCTTCTTTCGCTCACACTCTTCAACCTCTCTTTCCTCCCTTCAACTCCACCTTTTCAGGACGCAATGCGCCGACGCCTTGGCCCTCCCTCCGCGCTCGGTCCGCCTGCGCCGCGACGCGCTCGACGACAAGGAGCGCGACTTCTACGGTGAGTTTTTTGTGTGATCTTTTCTTCCTAGGCACTTTTTCTTCTCCCGAAGAAAGCTCTCACCCGCTTCCTCTTCCTCTCGCATTCTCTCTCTCTCTCTCTTTCTAAAAAAAAAATCAACTTCAGACGCATTTGCCAACGCCGCCGACGCCGAGAAGAAGGCCGCCGCGACCGAG
>Ga0114918_10001231_pt1 | contig 22900 bp, 34 predicted proteins | sample LantaG_FD_87015 | JGI IMG/M metagenome (GOLD analysis project Ga0114918, IMG submission 87015) | Deep subsurface microbial communities from Baltic Sea to uncover new lineages of life (NeLLi) - Landsort_02402 metaG | ecosystem: Environmental > Aquatic > Marine > Oceanic > Sediment | place... | reverse complement strand
GGTACACAGAAATTTTCAAAGAAAAATTCAGAGTCAATGAACGATGATATTAATAATCACTTTGAAGGTTATGATACTGATTACAAATTTATGTATCGTTATTATGAGACAGAATATGATATGATGCTTAATTTTTTTAAATTGATGGTACCAAAAATGTCTGTGTTAACAGGATGGAATTTTGTTCATTATGACTGGGTATTTTTAGTTAATAGAGCAAGAAGATTAGGTATTGATCCAACAATTGCATCATTTACAGGCGTATTAAGAGAATCGTGGCTTGATACAGACCATTCAGAACTCCCCGCACACCGTATAATTGTAGACTATATGGAATTGTATGATAAGTGGGATACATCCGTTAAAGTCAAGGAATCAAGTTCTTTGAATTTCGTATCAGAAAATATTTTGGGAATTAAAAAGATTAATTACGAAGGAAATTTAAAATATTTATATGCAAATGATTATTATAAATTTGTTATGTATAATGCAATTGACTCTGCATTGGTACAGCAAATACATTATAAAATGAAATACATCGACATTCTTTATGGTATTGCTACATTATCAAAGATAAAGGTGACAGATGCGTTTAATACACTACCTATTACTGAAGGTATTCTTAGAGAAAAAATGCGTGATGAAAAGAATGTTGTTTTTGTTAAAGATGATACTAAAGGTGAAAGCAGTAGTGATATGATGGTAAAAGGTGGATGGGTTAAGGACCCCATAGTAGGAATGAACACATGGACATGTTGTTTTGACTTCGCTTCACTATACCCAACAACAATGAGACAGTTTAACATCTCCGCTGATAGCTATAAAGGTCAGGTTATTAAGCAACGAGGAGAAAAAATAGACCAAATAATCAACCGATTGAGGGGAGGTGAAAACATAGAATCGGTATTTAACAACCACAAGGTTAAACTGCAGAAAGACGATATTGTAACACTTAATGGTTCAGTATTTAAAAACGAAGATGGTGTTGTAAAAAGGGTAATGGCTGACATTTATGAACAAAGAAAAGGGTTCAAGAGACAAATGATGGATGCTAATGAAGAATTGAAGGAAATGCAAAATGAACTGGAAAAGTTGAAAAAAGAAATGGGTTAAAATTAATTAAATGAAAACTTTAGCATTTATAATGTTGCTACTGTTACCATTTACTTCAATCGAAAAATACCCCCTTAAATATGGGAAACCAACACCTAAAGGGGTAGAAATGTATATTGAAGATAATTGGGAAAGCTTAATTAATGAATATTTAACTTATGTCAAAGATACTTTTTGGTTAGATGTTTGGGTTTATGCAGAAGATTTAACAAATTGGGTTGATCACGATACTTTGGAACTCGGTAGATATTTTAATGGTGAAGCAGTTATATCAATGGACACATTGTTTAAAGCTTACGAATTAAAACCTTTATCAAAATTCAAAAGATTTAATATCGGTGAAAGCAACGCATTTGTTAAATCAACTGTTTTCCACGAATTAACACACCATTATATTAATCAAATTGGTAAGGAAATGGTTTATTTTGATAGTGTTAGAATAAACAGATCATATGAATCTAATATTTGGATTATCAGAGATTATTCAATGTTTGGTTCAACATTTATTGAAGAAGGAATATGTGAATATATGGTCGAAGATATGGGTGAAGTAATTGCACCTAAAAGGGTTTCGATTCCTAAAAACCAATCTGATTTAACAAATAACAAAAATAGGTATAAATATGTTTATAAATATTCAGCAGAATATGTAAGAACATTTTTAGATACAATAGGATTTAAAAGAGGTGTTAAAATTTTAATTCATAATGAACCACCAACTTATCAACAAATCTTAAATCCGGAACTATATTTTAATAACTTAGATTACGCAAATTTGTAAAATTTTTGTATATTTGTATAATAATAACTAAAAACTAACAGTTATGAGCACTAAAATTTATGATGTATATAAATATAATGATAACTTATATTCGCTTTTAGAAAAACTGAAAGTAATAAGGAAAGAATACCAGGAAGAAAAATTAGAATTACTTTCACATTTTGGAAATATAGAAGTAGAAGTAGAAGATGGTAGAAAAGTTTTACTAAAAGATTTACATAAAGAAGCATTAGGTGATATGTTTTTCGGGGATTATTTAGAAAAACGGATGAAGATAGGTTATAATGAACCAATGAATATTAGTGCTTCTGCTGTAATCTACCCATATAAAGATGATTTATTTGTACATTTTTTTGGTATATCATCAAAAGTAATAAAAACAATAAAAGGTTTATCTGATTATCATTATCAGAATCAAACCGATCAATCAAATTATGATTGGGAAAAAGAAAGTTGGGATGATATGACCGATGAAAGACAAAAAGAATTAGAAGATAATTGGGATGAAAGATGCAAAGTGTGGGATGATATATTAGGTGATGATACACCATCTGAATCAGGATTCTTATTTGAATTTCAACCAAGTGGTTATAATATGTCAGTATTTTGTAGAGAAATTACACAAAAAATAAAAGAAAGAAATGAAAATCAAAAAGAAGAAGGACAAAGCATTTAGAAAAGTTCAAATTGATAGTGTGTTTAGGTGGGGATTTTATTCAGTATTAACTTATGCACTATTGATTCCATTAACTATCACTTTTAAATTATGGATACCAGTAATAGGGATATCTTTAGTCATAGGGATATTATTTTGGATGTTGAATGAAATTATTACATTCCAAAGAATACAAATCGGCCAAAGATTTCCAGGTTATCCACCTTATGATAAAGAAGAAGATAAACCCGATGAAATGATAAAATCGTAACCTTACATTCGTTTTTTAATATATACTAAAAAATATATTAAAGTTATGAATAAGCATATATCAACCTTCGAAAATTTTTTAAACGAATCTACTGATTTACCATTAGCAACTGCTACAAAATCAATACCAGTAATAAAAGATAAAATCTTGACAGAAATTGGTGTTAAGGATTGGGATTCAGATGAAGCTAAATTAAAAAGAAAAGAAATAGCTACTTCATTAGGTGATACAATAGAAGGTGTAAGTGATGCTGTAAATTCAACCTTAACCAATAGGAAAAAAGGTAAAAGATTAAGAGCTATTTTAAATGGATCAGCTTATATTTCTTTGGTATTAGGTGTATGGCAATATTTTACTAAAATGTCTTTACAATGGCCTGAATTAAGATTTTGGGAAAAAGGTGGTATTGATCTAGATATTATAGATTCTCCTACATTTTGGTTACAAATTGCTATTTTATTATTTCTTCTAAGAATAATCCATAAGGTTGTTTCTACAGGTACATTATTTGGTGCAGATGTTAAAAATATTTGGACTAAAATTAAAAATTTCTTCAGTTCAAAGAAAAAAGAAAGTACTAATGAAAGTCTTAATGAAGAATTTAATGATGTAATCGAATTTATTGATGGTCAAATAAATTCTATTCAATAAGTAGAATCATTCTAAATTACACCACTCACATAAAACAAACATCAATTTTTAATATATAAGTATTGTAGTTAAATTTTGGTTTTGTTAGTTTCAAGTCAGAAACGGCTTCGACTTACTAAAGGTAAGGAAGAAATTAGCAACTCACAAACAAAAAATAATAATTATAACTATGACACACGCTCGTATGCGAGATAGTGAGCCTTCGGCTATTATCCTCGCAAAGAATCCAAGAACAAGTTCATTAGATGAACTGAAATCTTATCAAGGTAATACAATTTACCTAAACAACGGAGACGAATTTCAAATTCGTTTATTCAATCCACTCAGAGAAAAAATCGGTGTACAAATCGGAATCAATGGTGATGTATCACAAAGTTTACTTGTGCTTAATCCTGGTGAAGATGTTACATTAGATAGATTCTTAGATGACAAATCTAAAATGTTGTATGAAACTTACACAATTGATGGTAATAATCAAGCTGCAGTTAATGCTGCTGCTAGTAATGGTATCGTTAATGTAAATTTCTTCAAGGAAAAGAAAAGTTTACCCCATTTCACTAATTCACGAAGATTAAAATCAGCAAAAAGTTCACCTGGTATTTATGGTGCATCTGCTGGTGGAACTTCAAGAGGTATTGATGATGGAAGTACATTTACTACTAACATTGGTAGTGATTATTCTACATTAAGTAATACAAATGGAATGGGAGATGTTACATTAACAAGTAATAATGTTTTCTTTTCACAATCACTTGAAGGTGCAGCAACACTTGATGGTGCATTAGATTTTGCATCTGATCCTATTCCAGAAGTTAAGAAAGAAACTGGTAGGGTAGAAAAAGGGAATGAATCAGCACAACACTTCAATGAAGTTCAAGTTGAATTCGAATCATTTTCATTCTATCAAGTAGTTTATTATCTTAAACCTACTTCTGAAAGAGGTACAACAACTGTTACTGAAACAAAAGTAAGAGATTATTGTCCTAACTGTGGATACAGAGTAAGAAATACCCGTTGGAACTTCTGTCCTAAATGTGGTGACGAAGTTTAATTTTATATTAAACTCCAACAAACAATTAATTAAAATTAAACAAAAAACAATCACAAATAAAATGAAAAATTATGTAAAAATAGTAAATATAATAGACAGATCAAGTTCAATGAATAGTATTTTAGACTCCGCAATCAACGGATTTAATGCTTTTTTAGAAGATCAAAAATCAGTAGACGGTGATGCTTTAGTATCAACAGTACAATTTAGTAACCTATATAATGTGTTATATGAAAATTTAGATATTCAACAATGTGAATATTTCAATCGTAACAATTATCAACCAGGTGGATCAACAGCACTTTATGATGCAATTTGTAAAACAATTCAACATGAAATTGATTTATTAGGTAACTTACCAAAAATTGAAAGACCCGAAAAAACTCTTTGTGTAATCCTTACGGATGGTGAAGAAAATTCTAGTCGTCAATTTACTAAGGAAAAAGTTCTAGAAATGGTTACTGAAATGAAAGAAGATTTCAAATGGGAATTTATTTTCTTAGCTGCTAATGAAGAAGCTGCTTTTACTGCTGAAACAATGGGAATATCAGCGGGAAATGCTTATGCATTTGCTAATACTTCAAGTGGTCTGAAAGACGCTTATATGGGTGCTAGTTACGCTACAAGGTCATTCCGAAGTTCTAAATCTGTTACAATGGATGGATTGATGGATGATTATCGAGATTCATCAAAAGAGTCTAAGTAATAAAAAAGGGGAAGTTTTTACTTCCCTTTTTCTTTTTCTTTTAATTTTCTTGCTACAAAATCTGTAACTACATCACCATCATATTTAGCAAGGTGATTTTTATCATATTTTTTATGATACATTTCATCATCTCTTAATTCTTCATCAGTATAAGTTAATACAAAGTTCTTTTCTAAATCCCTATTGAAATATAATGGTCCAAATCTTCTAGTATTAACACCTTTAGGGTAATATTCGAAATAACTATCATCATCCCCTTTCATTGCATAATCAGTAGGTACTACTTCACCGTTTAATATTTTTTCTAAATCATCAACCATATAAATTTCAACAGCTTTTTCATAATAAATACCATCTTTTTTAGAAAAAAAGTAATGACTATCAGCATAGTCGGGTGTTGTGTGTTGTATTTTATTATCTGTATCAATATATGCTACTGCATCTTCTTCTAATATCCAATGTCCATTTGGACTTCGTACACATCCAGACTCTGCATATTGCTCTGTTGCGAATTCTTCTAAATAGTCTAAACTAATAGCATCATCATGCTTTCTCCATTCTTCACCATATTCACACCATACGAGATCGTCTTGATCTATATATTGCATATAATATTCTACCCATATACCATCTTCTACATGTAAATAATTACCATCAATATCTTCTAAATAATAAACATCACCGTTTTCTTTATATTCTACTGTATTAGATAAAAATCCTTCATCAACATAAAACCATTTGAGTGTATCTAAATATGGGTATTGATCAGTACTAGATTCTTTAAATGTTGCTTTAGTTTTTAGTTTCAAATTTTCAAATAAATTAGTATCAGGATTCCAAATTGGGTCATCAGCACTACTATGTTGTGTTTCTTTATGATACCAACCATTATTTTCAGCATGTTCTACAAATAATTGTTTCTGATAATTTTTAATGAAATAAACCCTATCCATAAAATTTCTATTTTTTGGTTTATTATTAACATAACTTAATCCCCATAATAGAGCTCTACCTACAATCTTTTCTTTATCATCTTCACTTCTTAATATAAGTAATTTAACATCTTTATTATCTGCATAAAATCTTAAAAATTCACCACATTGAGGATAAGACATACAAGAATTATCCAATTCTGAACCACCTAAAGCTTCTGTATCATAGCTACTAAGATTATAATATTTAATTATATCATCCCCTTCTACTATATCAAAATTATCAAATCTTCTATTTCTTATTAAATTAATTCTATTTACAAATTCTTCGATAGAATCTTTTCCGGATGCTTTATATTCGTTTGGATATAATTTGTTAACTAATCTCCCAATCTTGATTGATGTTCTATACATTTCATAGATTGCAGCATTTTTCTTCATGATATCATAAATTAATGCTCTATCTGGAAAATTATCAGGTGGGTATTTTATTCCTGTAATTTTATCTAAAGAATCAACAAATTTATTTGGTACTGTATACGTAAACTTACCAGTATTTACATTATCATAATCTATAAGGGTTGCTTCGATTGATTCTGTAGTTCCTTTACTTTCTGCTATCAATCTTTTTGCGATAGGGTGTTTCATTTCTGATAATACACCTTCTAATCTTTCACTAATAACAAAAGGAACAGATAATTTCTTTCCTTCTAAAAGAAATTCACCGAAAGAATCAATTTTATCTAAATTATTATTTTCAAAGTTTTTGAACCTTAACATAGGACTATGTTTTTCTATTTTTATGTATATATAAAATTTAATATATATTATAAAAATAGATCAAACCCGATATGGCAGTTTATAGAGATAGCGACAACAGTAATAGAACAAGTAGAACATATGCAGCAGGTACTTATATTGATGCGAATGATAAAGTCGAATCAGCATATAGAAGTGATGATTATAAACAAGGTGAGAATTATCAATTAAACAATAGTCAAATGACAATAGAACAATTGGTAGATTTTATTCAAGCTGACCTTACATTTTCAGGTTTAATGCCAAAAGTATTACCTGATTTAGAAATTCTTCGTATTATTAAAGACAAAGCTATGCAATGGTTCTATAAAAATTATCAATGGGCAGTAATCAAATCATATTATAGATTAGATATGCAATTTGTGAATAGTGATAAATATACCAATTATGGGTATTTAGTTTTACCTGAAGAATGTGAAAATGTAGTGAAAATTTTCAATATTGATGACCCATCATTATTTAGAATTGGTATCCAAGCACCAAACTTATCTATTAATTTCGGTGTTACTAATCAACCATATTTAACTTCTTTTGTAACTAATGTTGGTGAACTTGGTGTTTATAGACAAATTCTTAGTGCATTCTCTGATGAATTAAACAAGTTATCTAAGCTTTATAATAAGTATTCATATAACATTGAAGCACACAGATTACACTTATTAGGTGAAGTAAGAAATGACTTAATGTTAGAAGTTTATGTAAGAATTGGTCAAGACGAACTCTTTAATTCACAGTTATTTAAAGACTATGTAGTTGGATTAAGTCGTGTTAGATTAGGGGAAGCTGTAGGTAGGTTAAATTTCAATATGCCTGGTAATTTCCAATATAATGCCGCTGATCTGATTTCACAAGATCAAGATTTAGTAGATAAAACTGTTGAAGAAGTAAAAGCTCAATCACCTAATTCTTCATTCTTTATTATGGCAAAATAATTAAACAAATGAAATATCTAAAATTATTCGAGAATTTTAAAGATGATATAACAAAACATTTAATTGAAGGTAAATATTTATTTCACTATACATTAGTAGATAATGTGGATAGTATAGAAGAAGAAGGATTAATCCCAAACAAAAATGAAAATTATACAAAAGGTATAAGTGCTGTTTTTTTAACTAATAAATCTTCATTATCGAGTGCTAATCTTCCTTCAGATTTAATGTCTACTTATGAAGATTTTTATAATGATGGTTATGATGAAGATGAAGGTGAATCCCCTAATAATGAAGATAGACCAATTATCAGATTAACTATTGATGTCAGTAATTTAGATTTTAATTTATTTTTTCCTGATGACGATTATATCTTAGATCGTTATAAATGGAATAAAGCAACTACATTTGATGAACAATTAATAGAATCATTAGATATATGGGGTAGTATTGCATATAGGGGGATTATACCTGCTGATAATATTGCCGATGAAGATTTTGATTATTTTTCATAAACAAATGCCTTAACTCTAACTATATAAGTAAAATTAATATTACTTTATGGATGTAACATTATTACTAACAATTACAATAATTCTTGTAGTTGTATTATTCACACTCCTATTTTTCAAACACAACAAATTAAAAAAGCGATTTAACAATTATAATCCTAATCCAGTTTATGGACCAGGAAGATATAATTATGGTCGTAGTAATCCTTACAATATTTTAAAAGATATGCGTAAGGAAGATCGTTTGGAAGCAATTAGGAAATTTTTAACCTTTAAGTGGACCTGGTATTGGGTGACGAAAGAATATAGGGTTAAAAGAAAAACAAGAAAAAATTTAAACAAGAAATTTAAAGATTCGATTGATAAAAAAAGAAAAATAGCTTTACAAAAACAATAAGTGAATGAATGATTATAAATAGTTTAGAATTTAGGAATATAAAATCTTATGGTAACAAAGTACAACGATTGGAATTTGATACCGAAGGTGGACTTATATTGCTTACTGGCACAAACGGTGCAGGTAAGTCCACTATACAGGATTCTATTGACCTAGCTCTATTCAATCAAGTTCGTGGTAAACAAACAGCGAAGATACCACTTAAACACTTTCCTAATAGACTTAATAAAGAATTGCAAGTTTCAATTAATTTTAATAATTCTAATGATGATTTAATCGAAATCGAAAGAAAGATTCAACCTAATAGTTTTACTATTAAGAAGAATTCTGAATCAATTACGGAAAGATTTAAGCTGATGTCTGAGGAAGAACGTGAAAAGCTTATAGGTTTCAACTATAATACCTTTAAATCGTTCATATCTCTCAGCATGAACGACTTCTTGAACTTTATTAAGCTATCCCCCGAAGATAAGAGAAATCTCTTAAATCGTCTCTTTAACCTTGAAGAAATAGATAATTATTTTTCTATTAGTAAAGAATTAATCAATCAGAATAAAAAGGAAATTGAAAGGAATGTAATTGATATATCAAATATTGATAAAACACTAAATGAATATAGATCAATTATAAGTGATAAGAAAGAATCTGAAGATAAATTAACTAAAGAAGAAATAAAAGAAGCTATACTTTCTAAGAAGGAAGAATACACTAAGAAGAAAGATGAAATAAAGAAAATTGAAGATAGTATTTCAAATTTCTTAGTTAAAATTCAAGAAAACAGAAACACAATTAATATTACTGAAACAGAAAACATTAAAAGAAGAACTGAATTAACTGAGATTAGGGAAAAAATTAAACTTTACGAAAAGGGTAAGTGTCCTTATTGCTATAGTGATTTGTCGGATGATGAACATCAGAATATGCACGAAGAATTAAAAGTTAAAAGAAGTGATTTCAAAAAGGTTATTCTTGAAAATGATGGTAAAATAAATCATTTTAGGGAAGAAAATAATGGGTTATCTAGACAACAAAGAATAATTCAAGATTCGAAAGATGGTCTTAACAAAGAATTTACTAATATGAAAGCACATCTTCTTATGCTAAAGGACAAGTATGATAATTATAATGAAGATGAAGTTGATGTTATTAAAGAATTAAAAGTAAAAGGTTCTAAATTAGTAAAAGAAAGAAAAGGAAAATTAGAAAGAATTTCAGAACTTCGTTCTGAAAATATAGTTCTTGATGGATTAAAAAACATTCTTAGTGAAAAGGGTGTAAGGAAAGAAATGATTTCTTCCTTAGTTCCACCTATTAATGAAAGTTTGAACCATTTATTAAAAGAAACTAATTATCCTTATAGGGTTGAACTTGATGATAACTTTGATGCACTTATTTATGATAGAGGTGAATCAGTTTATCCAGAAATAATATCTAATGGTGAAGCAAGGATATTAAATGTTTGTATTGCTGTTTCTTATATTGAAATGGTAAGAAAAATGAATAATATAAATATTCTATTTATGGATGAAGTATTTCAATCTATTCATAAAGATAACATCAATTTGATTTTAGGATTGCTTAAAATATTTTCAAAGAAGAATAAGTTGAATCTGATTTTAGTCCATCACGGATTAGAAGAAGTTGATTCAAAAATATTTGATAGAATAATTTCAGTAGAAAAAGATTTATTTTCTGATATAACAGAAACAACAATAAAAGAAACTATAATGTAATGGCTATTAATTCTAAAGATTTAATAAACACATTAGATGTAACAGAAGCGTATAATGAAAGTAAAGTAAGACATATGTTACATCAATTAATGAATACACCTGGATTAATGGATGAATTTAATAAACAACTAAGAAGTTATAAATTAGATAAAATAAATAAGAAATAATGACTGAAGAAGAAAATATTATAAGGAATACAAAAGACACAAAAGATTTATCCGAATTTGAATTAGGTGAAAAGATAAGACTTGTTTCTAAAGAAGTAACACAATTTGACCAAGATTTATTAAACCTTTCAAGGGAAACATATTTAACATATCAAAGAAGGGAAAAAAGAATTGAATATCTTTCTACATTAAGAAGGGATTTAAAGTTAAGGAAAAGTAACAAACTAGAATTTGATGATATAGAATTATGAAAAAAATGTTAACAGTATATCTACCATATGATACATATTTTAATTGTTGTATAACAAAAGATAATTATTTAGTTGCAGATACAAATGATATGGCATTATGGAAAGAAGTAAGAGTATCATTACCAAAAGGTAAATGGTCAATATATAGCAACCCTACGGGTAACAAAATAATATTACAAGACAATGAATAAACAATATAAAATTTTAATTATTGGTCACAATAGACATGGTAAAAATACTGTTGCAGAATTTATTGAAGATTTTACAGGGATGTCTTTTAAAAGTTCTTCTGAAATGGCAGCAGAAATTTTTATTTATGATGAATTAAAAGATAAATATGGTTACACTTCATTCATGGAATGTTTCGAAGATAGAATGAATCATCGTACAGAATGGTATAAAATGATTAAAGATTATAATTTTTTTGATAAAGCAAGATTAGCTAAAGATATTCTTAAACATCATAATATGTATGTGGGGATGCGTAGTAAAGAAGAATTTGATAAATGTATTGAAGATGGGGTTTTTGATATGATTATTGGTGTTTATGACCCTAACAAATCATTAGAACCTAAAGAATCATTTGATATTGATTTATTTTCTTCAAGTGATTTTATCATCCCTACTGGTGATTTGATAAAAACGAAAACAAAAGTGAGAAAATTTTGTGATAATGTTTTGAATATAAATATAGAAGATATAAAAATAACAAACCCAGACTTTTAATATGGCATTACAACACTACCCTGGAAATAAAACCAATGGATCAAAAAGGTTAAATAGAATGTTAAGAGCTCATATGGATAATAGTGGTGTTATTCGTTTTAAATATTATGGGGAATTTGATGTTATGAAAAAAATTCATAATGATTGTCAAGATGATTTAACCTATATCGGAAATTCTAATTTAGATGGATCACCGATTTTTGTATATGAATATAATGATTTCGATGTAAATACAATAATGGATTTTAAAGCATTAAATTTAGTAATAAGAAAAATAAAACTTAAACACTATTCTAAACAAGAACTAACAAAAAAAGAAAAATCAATAAGAACTTTCTTTAAATTTTTTATGATTGCATTTGATAATTATGAAATAAAAGGATTGAGTGATTATGAGATTAAATATGTTATACCGATTTAAAATTCTTCATCTTCGTTATCGTTCTGTTCACCTTCTTTTGGTTTAACTTCAACATCTTCTTTAGAACCTTCAGATATTACAACTTCTTCTTCCTTAACAACCTTCGTTACACCTGGTGTTGATACATCAGCAGCAGCAATGTTTTTATCAATCATTTCTTGTGATTTACCATCAAATATAGGTAGATCGTGACCCTTAGTAGTTTTGTATATAATATAAGAAGATACGAATGGTGTTAATGCTGCAAAGTAAACAGTTAATTGATTTATATCAGCACCGAATAAAATACCACATACACCTAAAACAGTCCATAATATTACAGTCGTATGTATAACAATTTCTCTTGAAGAACTTTGACCTTTTTTAAAGAAGTGTGTGGAATTAGAAGTTCTTTTCCATTCACCCCAAAGATATGTTCCAATGAATACTGTAAGTGATGCATAGTATCCTGCAATTTGTGCTAAGTTAGATTTTGTGTATATACCCAATATACCAAATACCACCCATAAAAATATTATGATGTAAATCAGCTTTTCACTTTTGGACATTCTTTTTACTTTTGGTTTCTTTATTCGCATATAGTATATATTAAGTTATCAATATAACTTATTCACGAATAAATTTTTTCGGACTATAATTAACAAATGGTACAATTTTTCCACTTGTTATAATATTTCTAATTTGTAAAATATCATTCATTGAAAATATTTTTTCATAAACATCTTCAAACATTGTAACATCAGGTACAATCATAGAATCAGTTGAAAAACCTGCACTACTATCTAAATTGGGTGGAATCCATGATACCCCACCAAATTTAATATTAATGAAAACAAAACAAGGATATTCTTTTACAAAGCTCATAAATGTATTATGTGCAAATTTTTCTGTTGCAAATCCTTCTAATTCAAGTCCTTCTCGTCTACTATTTATTTTAACACAAATTTCATCTGCATTTTGTGCTGTTCTTCCTTCGTTTATTTTATACCCTGGTGGTGGTGGAATTAGTATTTTTTCCTGTACTGAATCTTCTTGTGATGTCTTTGCACTATATGTATATTTTTTATTAATATGAACATTTAAACCAAATGCTAAAAATGCTTGATATATATCTTCTAAACATTCACCGTCAGCTCCACCTGCTAATATAATTTTTCTACCTTTTAATTCGTGAATAAGTTTAGCAATTTCTGGATTCACATAAAACCAATCGTGATTGTTTTTAACCCTTACTACATATCCTTCATCGTCAGATAATTTGAAAGTTCTTCCATTAGTAGAAGATGCTTTTAAATTTTTAATATATTCTTGTACTTCGTCACTAAAATGTTTCTTTCCGAATTTCTTAGGAACTGAATCTATTTGACCGGGAAATGAATGTGTAGGTGCCACAGAATTATTATGTGTATCCCATATTTGATATACTGTATCAAACTTTTCTGCATATTCCGATAAAGCATCAACTAAATCGTGCTGTATATATTCATCAAATTCTTTCTGTACATCTACAATTACTAATGCTTTACTCATTCTTGTATACTTTTTTTAATATCACTTAATAAACGTAATTTTTCTTCATAATCAGCTTCGTTCACTAATTCTTCTATAATTACATCTAGTATAACATGAAATTCTATATATCCCTTTTTTTCAAGAATTTCAAGTAATCTTCTTCTTGGAGCACTATTATATTTTTTAATTACATCTTCTACTGATTCGTCATTTGTTCCTGTTACATCATTATCAATTAAATCATCTAATAAAAAATCAATAGCAAATGTACCATAACCATCTAAAAATATTATTAAGTCTATATCATCTATTTTTTTAAAATTCTTATATCCTTCTAATAATTTAGTTATTTGAGAAGTATTAATATATTCATTTTCGATCTGATTTTCAAATTCTTTGATTAATTTATCCATAGCATCTTTAACTTCACTATCAGATTTACTAACCATTTGATCTTTTATACTTTCGTTTATGTAATTGTTAAAGCTTTTAATTCTCATTAGATACTATCAATATATTTTTCTAACATTTCTTTAAGTTCATCTTTTGTCATATGACCTAAAGAAAATATTTCTTTGATTGCGTTTTTTACTCTAATTTCATATGAATATTTAGTGTATTTATGTTTATTTAAAGTTCTTGCATCTGCTTCAGCTTTAGTAAAATTATCAGGCCATTGTCCAATAGCACCCAATGTACAATATCTATCTTCTTTATCATCTAATACAGTTCTAGCAGGTTTAACAATTTGTTGTTTCTTACCCATCTTGTGATTATAAACAAAATCACCTATATTCCAACCAGCTTTGGTTGCTTTTAATTCATTTTCAGTATCTTCGTTTAACTGTTTAAAATTTTTAATTCCCATAATTTTATTTTATTTTAATATTGAACTAGTTCCAATTCTATCTACTAATGAATAAAATTGATTAGCTTCTTCTAATGATCTTATACCACCCGCAGCTTTAATCTTTATATAGTCAGGTAACAATCTTCTTATTTCTTTAACTTTAGATAATTCAGCACCTACTTCTTTTAATCCAGTTGATGTTTGTACAAAATCAGCATTTCCATTAGCAACTATATTACACATATCTTTTAATTCTTCTAATGATAATAATCCACTTTCAATAACAATTTTTAAAATAACACCATTTTTATGACATTCATCAGCTATTTCTTTTATGTTATTTTCCATAGATATATAAGATGATTTTTTTAATTCTTCATCTTCTTGTGTGTATGCTTTTTTGAAATTATCTATGTTGATAACCATATCAATTTCATCAGCACCATCAGATATAATCTTAATCGCTTCGTTTAATTTTTCGGTATCTTTCATTTCACCACTAGGGAAATCTAAAGTGGAAATAATCTTTAATGCATCATCTTCTACTTCATATGCAGCAAAGTCAACGAGATCGGGATTAACAACTATACCATAATATCCATTTTCTAAAGCTTCATTAATACATTCTTTAACTTTATCTTTAATTGTACCAGGTCTTATTACAGTATAATCAATAATTTTATTAACTTTGTCTGTTACTATATTATCTTTATTTAACTGTACCTGTACATCTTGTACATTTTCTTTTAAAAAATCTTGGTAATTGTTTAATATTTTCATTTTTATATCAATTTATTTGTATTTGTATATATTAATTCTTATCTTTACAAAAAATAAAATAAAATTATTATGGCAAAACACGTAATTGATACAATTAAAGAAATTCCACAACAACCACAGGTTCAATATGATCTCAATAGACAACTTAGGGAACTAAGAATCGTGGCTAATAAGTTGGGATTGTATGATGCTGCTGATTATTTAAAACCTAAAGGAGAATAATATTATGGAAGGATTAACTATAGAAGAAAGAAAATTCCTTATAATTGGTGTAAGGTTGCAAATTGATGAATGTGAAAAGCAAATTCACAATTATGATCATGATGTTAGAAAGATTTACGAAGATAAGAAAAAAGGATTATATGAATTGTGGAAAAAATTAGAAATTAATCATTAAAAATATGAGAATAGATTATACACATCTAGTATTACACGTGGAAGATGCAATGGGTCAAACCCTGGAAACTATCCGGAAAGTGCATCAAAGTGTTAATGGGGAAACAGGTGGTAACACTTATTTCTTAGAAGAAACCAATGGTCGGGGTGCAGTCGTATATAAACCCATCACACCCCCTGAATTTTTTGTGATGGAAGATGCATTAAAAACTAAGCTTAAAAAATAAAAATTATGAAAAAACTTATGAAAATTTTTAATACTGATAAAGGTGGTATTATAGTGGGTGTGTTTTTTATACTTTTAGTATTAACAGTTGGTACTCTTGCTATATTAGATACGATAGAACGAACCTATGTATATCAAGGGGAAACTCAAATCATAACCCAGGATGCAGTTAAGATTGTTATTCCTTGGGAAGTAGAATACACATGGTGGTATTTTGTACCAAAGGATTATAAAGTAAATGCTGAAAAAGAACTTGATCATTATTGTGATTATATGTTAAAAGAAAAATATCATGCTAAATATCTATTGGTTGATTTTTTGAGTGGTGGTGGAAGTGTGGCTAATGTATTACCAATGAGAACAAGGTCAACTACACAACCTTATTTGGAAATTGATACATTGTATCGTAATGGTTTAATTACAATCAACGAAAAAGATAATAAACATTTTGAAATGCCAATTGAAGAATATATCCAAAAACAATTAGGAATAACTAATTAAAACTAAAAAAAAATATGAAAAACAACAGACAAGTATTACTAACTGTAATAAAAGTATTGGGAATATTATCTTTGTTATCAATATGTGTTATTTTCTTTTTGAGGGATGCACATAAAATAGAAACTTATAGGAGTAGCACAAGAATAATTACCGAAGATTTCCAAACGGTTAATGTTCGATGGGAAGTAGAATATGAAAGACCATTCCTTGAAAAAAATTATGATTCTTTTAAGCATAAAATTGATATGGGTTGGTTCATGGAAAAAAGTATCAATAATCCATTTTACACTTTCACATTCGAAGAACTTTATCAATATAAAGACGTACTTGAAATATATGTTAATGGTTTAGAAAGTGAAGAAGATAATATCAGAAAAGTAACTTTCGTTGAATCTTCATTTGTTGTTGATGTAGTATGGGGTTTTGAAAAATTAAATGAAAGAGAATTAAACCAACTCATAGAAAGACACTATAACACATTAGAAGATAATTTGAATGCTGATTTGATTGCAATATATGCAGCATTCCCAACGTTGAATAGAGAAGAACATATAAAAATTCTTGAAGATAAGTATGAAGGATTGCTAACATTTAATAACATTTCCGTTTTAATGGAATGGGAATATGAAGAAATAGAAGTGACAGAAGAAGTAACATTTACCTGGGAGAAAGATTCAATCACAGGTGCGTTTAAAAAGCAATTAGAATCAGGAATATATAAAGCACCAAGTAGTAAATGAAAAGAAAAAGAGGAATAATATTTGCTGATACATGGGATAAATTAAATCTTAAAGCAATTGGATATAATCACGATCATTGTTATCATATTTTTCGTGGGGAAACAGCAGATGTAATGGATGAATATAAATATAAAAAATTAATGGTAGATACTAAGAAATATTGTTTTATTTACGAAGAAGATATACCATATATACCAAAAGAAAATGAGTAAAAAGAAAAAAGATACAAGATTAGTGTTTAGAAATAAACGAGCTTATTTCGATTATGAAATTTCTGAAAAGTTTGAAGCTGGAATTATGCTTCAAGGTACAGAAGTTAAATCAATCAGAGATGGGAAGGTATCTCTTGTGGGGTCATTCTGTTATTTCAATAGTGATGGTGAATTGTTCATCAAAGATATGGACATTGCTATCTATGAAGAAGGAAGCTACAACAATCACGAAACTAAAAGAGATCGTAAACTTCTTATGCACAAAAAAGAACTTGTTAAGCTAAAAGCTAAGTTCGATGAAAAGGGGTTTTCCGTCATTCCTTTAAAGCTTTATCCTAATGCAAGGAATATATTCAAAGTTGAGCTTGGACTCGCTAAAGGACGTAAAAAGGGTGATAAGAGGGATTATATTCGTGATAGGGAAGTTGACCGTGAAATGAAAGACGCATTAAGGAAATAATTATTCAAAATCCTTTAATTTCTTAATACTTTCCCTGATAAATTTTTTAGGTTCATATGTAGGTTTGATTGTCATCAAATCATTAAATAAATTAATTGTATCACTTACTTTTGAATAACCATCCCAAATAAGATATGAATATTGACTAGTAAAATCACCATTATTTATATATTCTAAATTACAAGTATATAATCTAGCTTTATCTAAACGATTTAATCCAGCATAGTCATCAGATAAATTATGAAGAATAATAATTAATGCTTTATCACTATGGTTTTCATCTAATACAATTTGAAATGAACTATCAACACGTGCAAATTTTAAACTATGAAGAATTTCTATTAATTTTTCGTTTTCTATTTGATTTGGGTTTTCTTCTATATTAATTATAATAGTATTAAAATTTAATTCTTTTTCCTTTTTTAAATAACCATCAAAAACAAAATCTTCCACCATTGCTTCTTGGTATAGTCTATTTCTTGTTTCTATTGGTAATTCACCTGGTAAAGAATTTGGTAATTTTTTATCTGAACCAAAACCTTTAACATTACTTTTGGGTTTTTCTAATGGTGATTTCATATGATTCATATAAACTTTTTCTGATGGGTTAAGTGATTTTTCATATGATTCTAATGGAATTAATTTATCCCTACTCATATAACCTTCACCATCATCATCATTATCAATTACACCATCATCTCTATCATATATTAAATTTGATGTATCATTAACATTTAACACATCTAATACTTCTATTTTCCAACCATTATCCCATATTTTAAGTTTAGTTACCTTTTCTAATTCTGTTATAAGTTTTTTTAATTCTTCTTTATTCTCAGGATATTTCCAAAATGAAATTAATTTTAACTTATCCCATATCCTACCTATATAATCCCAACCATCTACACGATCATATAATTCTAGTTCAAAAATATCTTCGAAATAACCTTTAAAATCAGCTTGACCTTCATAATACTCTTCTATTTCTTGAATAGTTATTGGATCAGATGGTTTTCTACCCATCTTTTCTTCGTATTTTTCTTTACTAATAAAATAATCATCTCTAAATGAATTAATTGCATCATCTATATACATTTCAGTATGTTTAGTTGCATAATCACCTACTTCAACTTGATTATATTTGGATGCAACAAACGGTTTTGAATCTTCTGACCAATTATTAGCATCATATCCATCTATTGTAATTGAGTCAGCACTTTCACGAATAAATTGTTTTGGTTGATATGTTGGACCAACAAGTTTATTGGGTGTTATCATACCTTTTGAAATACTATACATACCTATTGCATATACTACACTAGATGCAAAATCTGGTACACCCCTTAATGTTTCACCAAAAAGATAATCCATATCATATACCCAATCTAATTCAACATTTTTTCTCCAACTTAATGGTTCCCCATTCCCAAATTCTTTTTCAAATTCTTTTTTAGTTTTAAACCTATATTTCCAGGGTGTTATTTCATTAGTTATTTCATTCATATATTTAAGTGGTGTTACACTTTCACGAATAAATTTCTTAGGTGAATATGATGGTACTTTTATATTTTTTTCTAAAAACATATCTGGAATAAATAATGTATTCATAATTGTTCTATTAGGTAATACATTTTCAACACTTGACCACCAAGGAAATTCTTCATCAGATTGACCTTTGGATTTACTTAAAACTTCTAATTCCGTATTATTTCTAAGACAATAAGTTATATATTCTTCAGATTCCCAACTATAACCAATGTGATTATTATCTAACCAATCGGTGTTATTACTATTATAATATTCAAGTGTATTTGATTTTATTTTAACTTTATCACCAATCATCATTTCTGGTAATGGTTTTATATCATATCCATCAATACTTTGTTGCATATGAATATTATCATTAAAACTAAATGTTTCTGTTAATAATTCTAAACTAGTATTTTCGGGATTAAACTTAGTCATGTTTTACACCTAACTTCTTTTTATCTATTATATCTTGTAATTCATCTCTATCAAATGTTCCTTTCATTTCACTATCTTCCATTTGAACATTTTTCATTTCCCAATTATTACCACCATTAGATGTTTGATAAATATAAGTTTCATCACCTTTAGTTAATTCAACAGTAGCATCGGTTAATTTTTTATAAAACGAATTAATATTATCACTATTAGTGAATCCTAAGATATCACTTCTTTCCTCTGTGTCTGTATTCTGATATTGTAATATGATAAATTTAGGTTCTTCTATTTCTGTTGAATCTTTATCGTGGATGAAAAAGAATTTAAGTACATATTTTTCATCTAATAATGTTTCACTAAATTGTGTATTCTGTGCTTTTCCACGTTTCATACCATTCTTTTTGACATAATTATTAAACCCACTATTGGAATATAATTTATCAATATCTTCTCTTACACCTACTTCATCTTTATTTATTCTAAATGTTCTGAATATATCAGCTTTATTCTTAGATAGAATAGACAGCAATTCATCAATATCTATAGTCAATTTAGGTATTTTCTTCTCGTTTAAGTAATTATTATATCCTTTTAGGTGTTTCATATCAAACATTTGTCGTTTTTTACTATACATTATATATAAATCTTCTAAAATTAAAAACAAATTTAATTTAGTAGTATATAATAAATAAAAAAAGAAGAGAGGTTAAAAAACATGTTAATAATTAAAAACGAAAGAGGTGAAAACATTGAAAGAATGTTAAAACGTTACAAACGTAAATTTGACAGGACTAAAGTGTTAAGACAACTTAGAGACAATCAACAATTCACAAAGCCATCTGTAAGGAAAAGAAAGATCAAGCAGAAAGCTATATATGTTGAACAGAAATTTGGAAATCAAGATTAATAATGGAATGTCGTGTCTTTAAGTTAGATGTCGGGTGGGGTTATGCACTATTTCATTTCCCTTTGGAAATCGAAGGTGTAATGGTTAGACAAGAACCCAGGACCAAGCATATAAACAAAAAAGATTATATAGGTACATTTGAATTTGATAAAGAATATTTAAACACAATGGAAACTGATACATTAAGTCACGATATAAAAGGTGAAATGAAGTATTATTTTCTATATTATATGACAGTAAATAGTTAATGGACACTTATTATGAATATATAAAAACGAAGATAAAGGGGATGATTTCATCTTCTTATATGGATTTATTCGAATTTAAATTTGAATTTGATCCGTTCATTGAATATTTAGTATTAAAATACGGTGGTATATCAGAATCTAGTTTTGATTATCACGTTTTTTATTGTAAAGAAGATTCAAATTCAGAAAAAGAATATTCACACTATCTAACATTAGATAATAGTATTTATGTGGAAATAAAAACCTGTTCTAAAAATGATATAGACACAGATATTATAGACATGACTGATACAGTAATACAAAGTATAGTTGCTTATTCAAGTCAAGAAAATAATAAAAAATTAATAAAATTTATGGGTGATGTTAATTCATTCGTTATAAAAAATAAAAAGGAAAAAGATAATGTTTGATAATATTAATAGGTCAAAAATGTCCTTTGAGAAATACAAAGAACTTAAAGAAAAGACCGTAGTACAAAATTATACTGAACGATTCAAATGGGTAGATAGATTTTTATATGCATTCTCCTGGTTTGGAAACGGTGTATCTATATTCTTAGCATTTTTCTTCTTACAGCAATTATTTTTTGCTTCATTTTCAAGAGTAGGAGAAAGTATATGGATTACATTAGGAATAGTTTTCTTTTTAACAATGTTTGAATTGTTAAAAAGATATGTATTTGGTATGTTCAGTATGGAATCCATTAAACAGAAATTTAATATATTTCGGGGAAATATGATAACTTTCATATTAGGAACAGCAATTTTAATTGTAGGTTCTTTCTATTTTAGTTTGAATGGTGCAAAAGAATTTGTGGATAATCAAAAGTTTTTTGAATCACAAACAGAACAGGTAATGACATCAAAAGTTGATAGTTTACAGAATGTATTTGATGATAGAACAGCAATATTTGTAAATGAAAATGCAAGTCTTAGAGTAAATAACGATACATTAAGAAACAAATTAGCATCAACCCCTGATAATTACAGAACGGTTAGAAGGGAATATCAACAAAATATTGATAATAATATGGGTGTTATTAATACTAATCAAGTTAGAATTGATGCTATTGATGAAGAAAGAGCTCAAGCAATTCAAGAATTAAGAGCAACCGAATCAACCACACTTTCAAGTAATTTAAGTGAAAATAAGAAAAATAAAATAACATTCATTATTATATCATCAATAATTGAAATAATAATTATGTTAGGTATTTATTACGATAAATTTTATGGATGGAAATCTATTAAAGAATATGAAGAAAGTGTTATCAATACAGCAGAATTTAAACAATGGTATAAGTATAATTACTTATTAGAACTGATTTTAAATTCAACTAACAATGTTGGTGAAAAAATACCATCAACAGGTAATATTTTGGAACTAGCTAAGATTGGTAAAAATTCGATGACTACAGGTGAGTTTGATAAATTTATTAAACTGTTGTATTATTTAGACATTCTTACTAGGGAAGGTAACAGAAGAATTCTCAATACTTCAGAAGATGATGCTAAATTAACATTAAGACATTATTTTAATATAAAGTAATTTAATAAGGATGGACGGGAAGAAGGGTAAATGAGAAATTGTTTGCCCTTTTTTAATGTTACCTTGTTAAGTAAATGAAATCTATTTCATCAGTAGCTTCTAATTGGTATTTAGCTTGATCACCATTCCAATATAAATTATCACCTTGTGCTACAGTAATAAAAGATTTAGCAGTTGAACCACCATCATCAGAAAAGAAACAATCAGCAACCGTTGAACCATTTCCAACATTAACTTCAATTGAATTAACATTAACTTTAATATTTGTAACAGGTATATTTTGAACTGTTGTATTTGTAGCTAAGTAAATTCCTGATGTACCTGATAAAGCTGTTAAATTAATATCTGTTGAATAATTTAAACTATCTACTGTATCATCAACATATTTTTTATTAGCTGCATCAGTATCAGCAATAGGTGTATCAACAAAAGTTATT
>Ga0114918_10001230_pt1 | contig 22912 bp, 28 predicted proteins | sample LantaG_FD_87015 | JGI IMG/M metagenome (GOLD analysis project Ga0114918, IMG submission 87015) | Deep subsurface microbial communities from Baltic Sea to uncover new lineages of life (NeLLi) - Landsort_02402 metaG | ecosystem: Environmental > Aquatic > Marine > Oceanic > Sediment | place... | reverse complement strand
TTATTATTATATACCTAAAAAAAGGGATTACAACCGTTTTTTTCAAGTTTTTTTCAAGTTTTTTTCAAGTTTTTTTAGAAAACCCCGAAAGGTGTTGCGATTGCACCTCTCGAGGCTTGATTTTTTTTTAAATATTTTATTTTTTTTTGCTGGTTTTCTTATTTCATACTGCACCTCGCTTCTAACTATGTATATATATTTGTAACTACTCACCTCCTTTCCTGACTACTGCCTGCATATACTCAATAGGCACCATGCCCGTCGTGGTCACGTACCCTCTGAGCTCATAGCCACTAGCCAACCATTCATTTACTGTAATATCTAAATTCTCTAGGGTCCTTTCTTTCAATATCTTATACTCTGGGTTTCCACACTCTACAACGCTCTTTGTCTCAACTGCTGGGTTCCAAGCACAAGATCCAAACACTAATGTGAAAAATAGGATTATACTTACGCACGATAAACTACCCCCTTTCCTTAGAATCTTTTTGGGTGTCTTTTGGAGAGTTTTCTTATTTCCCATAATAGTTTATATCACCTCCACTTCTAAAGGCTCTGAATTGCCCCTTATTTCTTTTATGAGGCCTTCTCTGATGTCCTGCTCTAAAAAACGATAAAGCTCTGGGATGTTTCCTTGATACGTTTCGCCTTTTTCTAGTCTGCATTCTCTCCATTTATATAAGATGCAAATAGCTGTATACTCTGAGATAGTGGAATCGATGTCTCCATATACCTCATTTTTAACTGTGAAAAGTCTTTCGCTAACTTCTCCCATTTGTAATGCTACCCATCTTTGTGTAATTTCTGAGTCTGAAAGGAAAAATGTACTTCCGGAACTTAGTATAGTAGTAAGACTATTTCTTCCCATTTGTAAGCCTCCTAAAGCTTTGGTGTTTTGGTTGGTTAAGGTTTCTAAACTTTCTAACATTTGCGGGCCTCCTGTTGTTTTGTTGATTAACTTATTATTATTATATACCTAAAAAAAGGGATTACAACCGTTTTTTTCTTTTTTTTTCAAGTTTTTTTAAAGAGTATCCCTATATGTAGGGTTGATGAGTAAATAAATTTTAATTTATTTTTTTTAGTTTAATTTGCTTTACTTTAGTTTACTTTAGTTTACTTTAGTTTAATTTGTGTACTAAAAACTGCATTAATGTCAATACGTCCATAATTTCTACAGTATTAACTACACCATCACTGTACTAAAAACAGTGTTAACCTTTTATCTCCAATAAAAAAAAACTCCGACTGCTTTTGCAACCGGAGGCACATTACTTCAGGAGATCATCGAAAAGAATTAATACTTATTATAACGACACAACTCAGCTTGTCAACCTCTCACCCAAAAACAAAACAGGGACGGGATAAACCGCCCCTGCGTCTAGAAGGTCAGAATGCGTATGCTATCTTAAAGGAAAGCACACCATATATTTTACATAATACTGTTACTTTTTCAATGGGTCCGGTTCACTGGAGAAAAACTTTTTCCACATTACTGCCCACGTATTTGTCGCCAATGTGAGGATCCCTAAAAATGCCAACGCAAAATTACCGTTCGACCAATTATCGAATCCTCCGTCTAACCCCATACTTACAACTGCACCACCTAAACAAAACGCAAAAACGATCACAATTTTCCATTGACCGTGCACCTTTTTTGCAAAAATCTCAATAAACAACGGAACAAATGTTCCCCAAATAGCCGACACTGTGTACCAATCCATAATTGCCTCCTTAGGCTTTCAAGTTACTCAAGTTATACAAAATTGCAGCCATCTCTTCACGAGTCAAAGAATCTTCCGGTCTAAATGTACCATCCTCATACCCGCGCATAAGCCCACAATTTTTCACATATTCGATCGCTATTTTACTCCATCGTTCGTTTTCAACATCCATGAATACACGCACAGTAGATTCCCCGCCCACCTCCAATGTACGTTTTACTTCACTCAGCAAGGTATCAAACGGAAACAAATTTCCAGGACACGCCGTCGGGTTAATATCTCTATGCGGTTTTATCGACTCAATGTGATACTCTCGCTGCATCCACGCCACTTCGTTCACTAGGTTTTTCCACTGTGCTCCAGTCATTTGATCTACATTCCCATTGTAGCTCACAGCTATACCTATTGCATTGTCATTATTTACGTAGTATTCACCCTTGTTAAAATCGATATGCGGGGCATACCTGCCCACTGGCACAAGCGTTTTAACTAACCCAGATGGCAACACTACCTTATGATACAAACCTCCAAAAGCAGATCCGTGCAACCGTGTATTCTGCCCTTGTAGTATATCAAGATGCTGCTTATCTGTATAACTTACTGGTATCACCGTATGATGCACTACGATGTATTTCGGCATGTCTAACATATATCTATCGTTCATAATGCGTACACTCCATATAAAACTACCAATCCAATCGAAATAACCAACCCAACCATTAACGCAATAATCTGTTTACTATTTCTAAGCTCCACATTAGCGATCGCTGATTTCATCCGTTTGCAATTTTCAGCTTCTCTTTCGTCAAGCTTTTTGTGATCCTTTCTCGCTTCAACCATGAGATCTTTCAATGATTCAATGGTCGAATCTAATCGCGACACGCAAGTGATCAACTGGATGATTAATTTCTCTTCGTCCACTAGTAACCTACTTTCTCATACGTTGGGATAGTGGGGCTGGGAGCCACAACTTTGACATCACAATCGACGATCGTACTAAACCCAGGCATGAAAGTTACTGGGACTATTTGCCCTACAGCTGGTAGTTCCGCATAGTCTAAAAATAGTTGTTTTCTCGCGCCACCATCGTAAACTTGGGTACTGGTTGCTATATAAGTGAACACAGGTACCCCAATTGTATCTGTAACTTGATTGTTTATGCCGACCACAGAACAGTTGTTGAAAGCCTGATGTGTTTGGTCTCTAACTTGTGTTGTTTGTGTCAGCATACCATCCGCTAAATCCTGCCCACGTTCAAAATTTCTATAGTTCGCCGTCGTATAAGTGTGCAATATTTTGTTTATACCTATTAATGTGTATTCTCCTGTTTGATCTCCTGCATTAGCGACAGATCCTTCTTTAATGTAAAATATTGTACCATATGTTTTACGTTTCAAAATCCCACGTACGAATGTACCATATTTCCCTAGCTTGTCTGTAGAATATGTGTCACCATTCGCCAATTTAACTAATTTGTAACCACAAATGACACCCCTTGTATACTGGTCAGATGTTTTATCATCCGCATGTATTGTTAACTGGATCCATTTATCGTATAACATTTTACCACAACCAAATCAAAGGGAGCCCCCGGAGCTCTCTCTCGCTATCCAGGTCAAAACTTAACATTTCTTCATTCTCTTGTCCTGCCACACATACGAAACTGTTACCCGTTACCTCAATCGAGCGTATCCTGCACTGCCTTCCGTTCCACACCCATAATTCGCCAATCTCGTTCACGATTTCAGGATATTCCGCTATCGGTAACGCCCCAGTCATCAAACATTTTGTTTGCCTTTCCTTCTTGAGGACACGCTCCCCGTATTTAATCATATTGTACCGGTCGGACACTACTGTCGTAGAAAGTGGGGTCATTTTATTTGCACCAACAATAAAATAGTCTTCCGTAAAAACCTCTATGGACTCGTTTTTTTCATTTGTAATTGTCACGTGATTGAAAAGTTCCTGATTCGCATATTTTTCATACACAGAACTGTTTAACGTCCGTATAGGGTGCGACGTCTTCGGCTTCACCATGTAAAGCCGATCGCTTTCATACCATTTAACATTGAACGAAAACTCTTCCGACAACGCCTGAATGATTTCCCATCTTGAACTTCCTGAATTTATTGTCATTTCTTTATCAATTTTCCCTACCATCGGGTACTCGAAAAACACAATATCACCAAAAACTTCTCTAATAACGGCTTGGTAATCACTTCCTGCTGAAAGTGTTTTCGTTTGCGAGAAACTCAAACTAATACCAGTATATTGCTCTAATGTGCACATACTGAACCCATTCCAGTCAACTATTTTCGTCACCAGCATTTCCAGTGGGACCGTTGCACCCAATGTTACTATGTCATTTCTTTGTATCTCGCTATCCGTCAACAACCCACCAGTAAAACGTGGGTATGCATCTAATCCCTTTATAGAAAGATCTAAAGAATGCAAGGGCGTATCATAATTCTTATATAGTATCATCCTCACCCTCACCACTCATTGTCACATTAACAAACACTATTTTCGTCCCGTCGTCAAACTGTTCCGAATATTGAGGACTCACGTTCGTCAGAATATACTCCTGGTTGCCGTCGTAATTTTTAAAAATATACGTACTATTTTGCCTTTGCTGCAAGGCTTTCAAATCATGCGTAGGAAACTTCACACTACATTCAACGGTCTTGTACGTCGGAACCTTTATCGGTCCGACGGACTCTGGGTTGTTTGACTGGCTTGGATTGTATCCTGCAGTATCACTCAAAAATAACTCTGCTACGGGCTTCCTAACCCCATCTGTTTTTTCAACTAATGCAAACTGCTGGTTCGTCAAAACAACACCCGTCCCGCTCAAAGCAGCCGAGCTGGCAACACTATTACACGCATAGATGTCGTACGTGTACAATGTATCTATCAAACAGTCAACGTCGTAAAAAATCCCAGCTCCGTCCAACGTCACATCTCCTATTATTTCACCATCTCTTACGATCAGGTAATCATCCACAAGAGCCGTTTTCGTAAACTCTATTTTGATATACCCTCCAGCATCAAGGACACTAAGAGCCGTCGGAGCAGCCGGAGATGCAAATGTCAATGTGAAAGGAGCAGAGTCTAACGAAGTAGCCGAAAACCCGTCTAAATTCGTCACTATAACATATACAGTGTAAGCGGTTGCAGTTAACAAACCATTATTTTTCGCAAGCCTAATACGATATTGTCCCTCTTGGACTCTAGCACTCGACCCTGTTTGTGTCTGTCGGAAAACCTCCGCACCTCCACTTAACTCAACAACCGTAGTTATTTCAATAATCGGAGATCGGTACTCGCTAATACTCAAATTTACGTACGGTCTTTGGGTATCATACGTATCCGTTATTGGCGTAGCAACATCCGGAGCATCCACACATTCTATCATCGCATTCAAATAAGAACCCGCACCACTCCATGCAGATACAGTTCCATCAGCCCCGACAACACGGCACCTCCAAGAATAATATGTTCCAGTACTCAATCCATCTTCCGATTCGACCCTGTAATACGTCTGCACGGGATTCACTCCATCACCCAATCTCTTACTCACGTACAATTTGTCAATATAACCACCACCAGCATACGCCCTAAAACCTGAACTGTCTAAAGCCACCTCAACGTCCACACCAAACACATCAACCGCTGTTATCGTCCCTTGAAAATCATTTAATTCGGTCATTGGCACAATCGCACCAGCATCCAAACAAAGTGCACCATCAATTGTTATCCTATCACCCACTGTAAATGGCGAGCTATCTACAACGTCAAATGTAGTTGTCACCCCTCCCACATCGTTCACAGTTAACACTTGTCTCGAAGCCACGGGGTCCAATATCTGGATGTCCCAATACACCGCCGAGAGGTTCCAGTTAAAATGCGACCACAGTATGAAATCGTAAGCACCCCATACTTTACCTTCTCTAAGCCCATTCGGGCACGGAGGTTCATCTAGTAGTTCCAAGTCCTGGTAATATAGATCATATGCCGTTGTCCCTGTATTATAAACGAGAAAGGCCGTTGGAGTGTACCCATCTTTATCGTACTGATTTGCAGTTGTAAGGTGAGAAGCATTGTCCTGGAACTTCTGCCCAGAAAATACGCCATTTTTATTCGTCACTAAATTTACGCTTTTTTGTCCTAACACGCCAAAAGCTTGGTATGTAAAGTACCCAAATACCCCATGCTGATATGCACTGCACCTGTGAGAAAGGGCAATCCGCATGGGATAACTCACTGCTGGCTGCTCGGACAACACGCACCAAATCCCTGTTCGTTGGTCTTGAAAGAGTATATAGTCTATAAAATCCATTGTGCTACCGCCATAATCCTCGACGGCAACACCCAACCACAGGTACGTTACACTGTTTTTGTTCATCACATGAAATCGGAAAATCTTTTTAAATTCCTTTTGAGCCGATGTGAGCTCCCCGTTGATTACAAATTTCTCCCACGACAGTTTTAGTTCTAAATTGGGATATAATCGTCCCACAAGCATATAATAGTTACCCATCTGGTAACCTGTTGCACCTGCAGTAAACGCATTCACCATGAAGTAAATTTTGTCATTGATACGCACTGGTGTCTGCCATGAGCTACCTTTATCTGTGTAATACGGTGTAGGAGTATCGGGCATATCAATATCAATTATTGCATTCAAATGGTAGTCATAAATCACAACCGCAGGGTCACTAATAAGAACCCCAGCTCCGTCATCAAAATACCGATACAAAATAAACCTACCATCCCCTATTGCCAGCGACGTAAAATATACCATACCCCATGCAGTACTCCATACATTCGGGCAAGGGGTTGGTGGTCCAGCACCTCCAGGACCTATCGATATACAAAATATTTGCACAAGCGTCTGGCTATAATACCATAAATACGCATCCTCATTGTAACTATCCACGTTCAAAATTTGTATCGGTAAAGCACCCGCTATCGCCGAATGTTCGATCAGGAAATCCTCCGTTTGCATCACGTATTTAATCTCGTACCCGGCACCACCTCCAAGATTCACACAATAAAAAATATATTCATCGTTGTTGGTTGCACAAATCATCCGGTACTCTAACGATGCATCTGGCAAGGTTATTGCTGGTTTAATCAGTTGCATAGCTACCCCTTATATCCTAATATCGCAAGATCCCCGTTCCTTATAAACGGGTCGTCCTGCGTCTTGTACGTATTATATTCATTCTGCACGTATTTCACACTCTTCACACCCACGTTACCTGAATCATATCGGGGATCACCAGGCGTTATCACAGGCAAAGTGTTTTTCGCCCACCCAGCATAGGTGTCTCCAGGCTGGAATCCGCGACCTAGTGATGTGAATTTGCTCATATCCGTGGAACCCCCACCGCCTCCGTTATCATCATCCTTAGAACCCCCACCACCACCGCCTGATGATACTGCTGCGAGTATTTGTAAAAGGATCCCAGTTTGTGTGTTCAGTTCTCCCTTAATCTCTAACAACATATAGTAAATTTTCTCAAGCCATTCGTTCATGTCCCTAAATATGTTCTTCATGCTCTGTACAAAATAATATAAAAATTCCTCTAATACATCCGCAAACGAATTCAAAAAGGTGAACAATAGTGCTTCCAAACTTGTAAGAAACGCACTTAATGTTTCCTCGAGTTTCTTTATCGTACTATTAAAAATATCTTCTATGTTCTCGACCAAATCTTCAAATTTCTTAGCGATCAATCCCATCTTTGACATCATGAGAGATACAAATGATTGTAATGATTTCGTCAATTTACTAAGTTCTCCTACGGCATCCTGTTGTGCTTCTGAGTAATCTTCTATGAAACCTGCATCTGAACGTTCTTTCTTCGTTATAAATCCATCCGTCGACGCCTCAATTTTCGATCCTATCTCATTGACTGCCTCTTTCATCTCGTCACCCAGTTTTATCTTGGAGAAAGTGTCACCCATAGAAGTCATCGCTTCTGTAAGGTTTTTAATCGTTTTCTCATTACTGATACCAGCATCTAGCGAGATTTTCCCTGCATATTCTGTACCGACATTTTTTATACCTTGCCCTATAGAAAAGTCAGTAATTGCTTTCGTTTTTTCTAGTTTTGCAACCGACCTATTGTACTCAGCCGGAGCTGCTCTAACTTCCTTAATCATTTTTCCAATTGCTACTGTCGAGGTTTTGAACTCCTCTGTAATTGTCCCTGTAATGTTCTTAACTGCTTTGATCGTTTCCTTGAAAGATTCAACCAAACCTAACGTACCACCCTTGCCTAACTGCATAAATATATCTCTCAACACAGACGACGGAGAGTGAATCCCAAAAATATCTTTGAATCCCTGGATGATATTCGTACCAATCATTTTCACTTTTTCCCATATACCTACGGCACCATCAACTAGCCCTTTTATTAAACCCGCCAATAAATCTTTACCTATTTGTATAAAATCGCCTATTTTCTCAATAATTTTCGTTTTAATATCCGTTATTACCTTCAGTACAGCCGTTTTAACGTCATCAAATTTCTCCTGGATCGCTTTTACCATATTCGTGAAAATAGTTTTTACTTTTTCTACTAGATCCCAGAATAAAGTATTCAATTTGTCTATTAATTCCGTTACAAACGTTATCACATTAGTAATCGCAGCACTAACGGACGTTTTTATGCTTTCCCATATCTCTAACACTTTCGTTTTTATCGTACTAAATATATTCGTAGCAGTTTCTACTATACTTGCCCAAAGCTCTGCAATATACTCTTTCACACTTTCCCATACCGCAATCGTTTTTTCCTTGATCTCATCCCAGTTTTTTGCTACGAATATCCCAACCTCTGACATACCGAATGTAATCACTGCCAAAATGCCACGTAGTGCCACAGCGAATGATTCTTTCAACGTTTCCCAAAACGTCGCAAACCACACTTTCAGAGAATCCCATATCTCTGTAGCCTTGTCTTTTATCGCTGTCCACATAGTTGCAAACCATTCTTTTACAGACGTCCATACCGCAATCGTTTTTTCCTTGATCTCATCCCAGTTTTTGTATATGAAAAGTGCTATTTCCGATAACCCACCTGTGAAAACTGCCAACAGGAGACGAAACATGGTTTTCATAACATCCAGGAAAGTATCCCACCAAGCCTTAGCAAACGCCTTAATTTTATCCCATATTTCAATCCATTTTAGTTTCAGGTTTTCCAGGAAAAGCCAGATCTTAAACTTTATATCGTCCACTTTCACCATGATATTGTTCCAGACTTCTCTGAATTTATCTTTCACAGCATCCCAATTTTTGATCAAAAGAACGATCCCTACAATTAACAAAGCGACGGCAGCAACAATCAATATAATTGGGTTCGCAGCTAACACAACGTTGACCATGATCATCACTGTTTTAAACACCTGAAATACTTTGACCGCTGTTTGGATCATTGCAATCATTTTACCACCGATCACTAACAATGGTCCTATAACAGCTATGAATCCCAACACCTTTACAATCATGTTTTTCGTTTCTGGTGACAAATTCCCAAACCACGTTACGACCACTTTTAATTGGTCTATAAACCCCTGCAATGCTGGAGCAATTTGCTCATAGAAAGATATCGCTACGCCTTCAAGTGCTGATTTCAACTCAATCATTGAACCTTGCACATTATCCATGTTTGTGTCTGCCATTTTCTTAGCAGCACCCGCATAGTTCGTCGTAGCATTCGTTAGCTTGGCTAAATCTTTCTCTGAGGTATTCATAATAGCCAACATACCTGCCATGCTCTGTTTCCCGAATAATGTCGTTGCAGCCTGAGCCTGTTGCTCTTCATTCAATGAACTAAATGATCCTCTCAAATCTCCCATTAGCTCATCCATTGATTTCATTGTTCCGTCACTATTCGCGACTGATACACCAAGCCGTTCCATTAACATAGCTGCTTCGTCTGTTGGTTTCGCCAAATTTGTTAATGCAGTCCTCATGGTTGTACCTGCTTGCGACGCCTTAATCCCGTTGTTTGCCATCACTGCCAGGTATTTCGTAACTTCTTCCACATTGTACCCCATCGCTCCAGCAAGGGGCGCAACGTACTTGAAACTCTCTCCTAACATACCGACGTTAGTATTCGCATTGGAACTTGCAGACGCTAATAAATCTGCGAATTTCCCAGCTTGATCGGACTCTAATTTAAACGCAGTCATCGAATCTGTTACAATATCGGCAACCGTACCAAGGTTTTCACCTGAAGCTGCTGCCAGGTCCATTACACCACCGATAGCTGCCACACTTTGGCTGGCATCCCATCCTGCCATACCCATGTACTTAAAAGCCTCAGCAGACTGAGCTGCACTAAATTGTGTCGTTGCCCCCATCTCTTTAGCTTTATCTTTGAGTATTACCATCTCTTCGCCAGTCGCACCGACAATACCCTGAACCTTGCTCATTTCAGCCTCAAAGCCTGATCCTACAGCAACCACAGCAGCCCCTAATGCAACAATAGGCAAGGTCACTGATTTACTCATTGACTTGCCTGTTTTTACCATACCGTCGCTAACTTGCGACCACTTTTTCCCAACCTTGTCGAACTCTTGGGTCATTTTCTGGGTCGCTGCGACAAACTCTGTTGTATTTGCCTTAATCTTTACAATCAGCTCGGCTAGATTGCTGCTCATATCAACCTTTCATTTTGGCTTCTTCTTTGTCTCTAAGTCGTTTCCGCAAACGGTTCACACCTTGGGCTACTAGCTCTGGATCTACGTCACCCGCTGTTGTCACACTTAACACGTGCATTGTCTCAAAGTACTCTTCCCACGACCATTCTCTAATGTTTTGACTAAATGGAAATAACCCAAAATGGCTATATCTTTCCCTTAATAGCTTTTTTAGGTTTCCTGTTAACTTTGTTTTGTACGCGAAAAAGATCACCCATTTTGGCAATCACTCCATAGTAGGTCTCAAAGTCTAAGTCGGACCATTTCAACTGTATCCCATCCTCATCCTTTGGGAACTGTCCCTCCATATGATCCAAGACTGCCCTGATCAAACGGTTGCCATACTCTTGGGAGTCGTCACTTTTACTGTCTGAAAGGTTTTTTTCGTCCAAGCCATAACGTGCTCTGACTAAAAACGGCTGCATTTCATACGGTGACGGCACTACTAATTTAATATGCATGGGTTCTTCATCATCAATGGGTATATCAAACTCTAAACATTCTTGATTCTTTGCTCGTATCTTGCTAATTTTACCCGTAAATTTGCTCATAACATATACCTCCATAGTATTTGTATCAAGTTACTAATTTAAATCGCCGCTTGCCGTAATACTTCTTCCATAAACGTATTATCGGTTGCGTTTGTCCATGCAACACATTGCGCCGTACAGCTCGCAAACTCATTTTGTGTAATCACTGTAGGATTTTCAATAATATGCACATTATAGAATTTCACTTCATACTGTGCTGGGACATTTCCTATACCTATTCCTGTTATGGACCCTACACAAGTGGACCGTAAAACTAAACTAAACGGATCTAAGCATTCACCCGCATAGCGTTTCAACGTCAACACCTCATTAGGAGCAGCCCCAGTAACAACAGGCGGGTGTCCTCCTATCGCTCCCCAGAACTCAAAATCAAAGAGAAAGTGCGGGATCTCAAACGTCACCTTTCCCGTGTACTTGTTCAACACGTCGATGATCTTTGCTTGGTTACCTGCAAGATCAGCCGTAATATGCTCTGGATTGAAGTTTACGTCTCCAATCGCTTGTTGGTAATAAACCGTTGAATTCACTGTCGATATACAATCGGTTATTCCACTTAGTTTAAACGTTGCATTGATCGCCATTATTTCACCTCATTCGTAAACCCGTGAATCTCGACGTCGAAAAACTCTTTCACAACAGCCAAGCTGAGATACAATTTTTCAGCGTCTCGTACGAACCCGGGCAAGTTTTTATAATACGCACCATTACCAATTGTGTGACTCGTCGCTACTATTTCTTTAGCCATTAGCTCGACCTTGTCACTGCAAAAATTTCCACATCAGCCGAATCCGAGAATGTCAGTGTCAATTCTCTATCATCCGTAAATAACGAATAAAGTCGACTACCGCCAATCATTTTTTCGGCAGCAGCATCCACCGCCATAACTTCGTCATGAACCGTTACTGCATCGCCATACACATCCACATGGACTGCTTTTACAGTCACGTCAATCGATACAATCGACCCGTTTCTTATACCGATGTACGTGTCGGGTGACATGTTTAAAACCTTCTGCGTTGCTGCAGGTTCAAAAAGTGCAAGCTCTGGGCTTGCTACACCATGATCAATAATTTGTGGGACTATATCTGCCATGATTTACCAACCTTTCTTTGTCACAAGGTATACACCTTCTGACGTTTTTTTAATCTCTAATTTACTTTCTACCATTTCGACTGGGATAAAAATATCTCTGTTACCTTGGAAGGGGGCACGATTCGCTCTCTTTTTATCTCCATCAATCTGATACTCATAACTTCCAAGTGTTACTTGCAATTTTAAACGTTTTTCATCGTCTTTTTGTTTCACTACCTTTTTAACTCTGCCCACCGCTGGTTTCTCTATTTTGTCTACGACGGGCTTCGTCACTGGTATCTGTCGGTCCTTATAAAATTCGTCTTCTTGCTCACTATAGGACGAGCTTGTTACTACTTTATTTGTTGGACCTTTCGTGTGCTTCTCATTATCTAACATAATTCACCTCATACACAAAAGCTAATTGTTACAACAAACTGTATATAGTCTACAGTGTCAATTCCTGTCTTTACTGTAAGAGTTTTGGGCTTTGGTAAACTACCATCCACATCGAGGTTCATAAGTGTTTCACATAGACTATCAACGAGGTCGTAGATCTCACCGTCTTTAAAAGCAACGATTCCGATCTCTACGATCGGTTTATAACCATCCCCGAATCCTGCTCTGTTTGGTATCGCCGAGGGGCAGTCTTGCAATCGCATCGTAAGAAAGGGATATTGTGGGGTTGACGGAGTCGTCCCATCATATACAACCCATTTCAAGCGACTGTCTTCTAACACTGCTCTAAGCTTTCTCATCACATCCATAGGTTTCGTAAATATGCTAATCACTTTTACGCTCCATACTTGAATTTCCACAAACTAAATGCCTCTTCACAACCCGGCATCATGTACGGTTGAGCCTGTGTACCCCATTTACCTATGTAATTTGCTATCGATTTTGCCGTACGTTCTGCATCATCCATATCTTTGTTACCGTCGATCTTTATACGGACCCACGGGATCAAATCTTCCGGATCAACACTGTGCGGTTTTGTTCCCTCTTCCACACCCTGAGCATAGTCTTTAGGAGCTGAAACCCATACTTCTGCACCAACACGTTTGGCATATATACTACCCATGAGCCCACCTCCTGATCCTACACCCTTCGGGGTCTTTGGCTTCACTGCAGTCACACACATTTGTCCTAAATCATCCATCATTAATAAGGTCTCGCTTTTTGTACCAGCAATAAAGTTTTGAATGATTTCTTTGAATTTGTTTACGTCATATGATACCTGCACCATTCTATAACGACCTATAACGTGGTAAATGCTCAAAGATGATAGCTTGTATATCGAAACTCTCAGCATCCCTACCACCCGGCATTGTCATGTTTCTCTGTATTGAAGCCTGAGCAAGGTTCTTGATTGCATTCATTACATGAATCAAATATCGGTACCCTACAGTTGTAGTATCTACAACACCCGTTATCGGGTCTGCCTCCAAGTCATCACGTGTAACCCCCCCAGCATAAGTGATAGTTATGCTTTGAGGGTCACACTCGTCATATACTATGGAGGGTATATGCACATTTAATTCGTACGCATACCAGTCAGTCGAGTCTAATTCGGCACCAGCTAATTTCACTGTTGTTACTTCTCGCAGAGGTAAAATGTTTGGAAACACAACAATTCTTGGATCGTGTATTTCATCCTCTATCTCTGCATATTCAGCAAACTTTGTGTAGGATTTCACCATTTGTTCTGCCCATACCAATGCAGCAGTCCATCTCTCTATATCCTCTGGTCTATCACCTCGTGCATAAATGAAGTTTTTAAACTCGTCTACAGTTACTAACAATTTTTACTCTATTTCTCGACTAATACGCCGTTATCGTCATATACTATTTTCTCTAACGTAGCCACGTAAGGGACCAGACGTGCGTATTCGGTTGCCCCAATTACGCCAACCCAGCCTGGTCTTCTCACCTTGAATCTGTCAGATCCATATGATTTTACACCTATACTCTGTAACACATGAACCTTGTAAAGAACTTTGCCTTTGAGAGCCGGATTACCCTTTTGGTCTTTTGCACTTGGATTTATATCCTTTCTGTGCATAGGCTCTTCTTTTACTGCCTGTTTTTCTTCTACAAAGTCTTTTTCGTTATTGTTTTTACTCATTAGTAAACTCTCACTACTGTCGCATGCCCATAGTTAGGATTCGACTGGTTTTCTTGGTATAACATTACGCTTAATAAGATTGTTCCTACTGTCGTAGCCTTTGCAGCCAAATAAATATCGTCGTCATCTACCATATTCAATGAGTCACAAGCGACTGTAATAATCGTTGTCGCAAACAATGTACCTTGTACTAATTTTGTTGCTTCTAACGTTCCTGTTTCGGTCAAAGTTCCACCCTTGCGAGGGTCGAGCAGATACACAGAAACGGTCGTACCTGCAGCAACTGCTATTAGGGTATCACCTTGCAATGTGTTAATACAAGTTACCAAATGGGCAGCCGTTACAAACTCACCATCGGCTGCACTAAGCGCACCAGCCATGGTATAGGTCACACCGTTAATAATAACTGTTTTGCCTACCGTTGGGAGTAATGCAGCAGTACCTACGAAGATGGTCAATGCACCCGCAGCTAAACGTCCCGTAATCGTTTTTGTGGACTGAACGGTCCCTAAACCCGTAATCAAACCTGCTCCAGTACCAGCTGTATCACTAGCACCCAGTACATCCAATTTCGCAGTCTCTGAATCTGCTATTGCAGCCGTCTCCATCACAAACGTATTGTGCTTTGCAGCTTTCACATAGCGTGACGTCACGTTCGTAGACGCAATGGACTGCGAAGGCAACATTACAATCGTTCTCATTTTATCAGGGAGAAAGTCTAACATCTCTTACCTCCTTAGTTTAACCCAATAAATGGGGACACATACATGCCATTTTGTTGTTTAATTGGTTTCAGAAGCAAAGGAGCCCCATCTAACGAATAGTCAGCCATGATCAAAGTTTTTAACTTTGTAATCGCGTACTCTTTTGATACTGTCATTCTTAACTGTTGGGAGTAGTAGAGCCCATAGTACTTCAAATTTACTAACATTAAGTCGGAAGCGGTACCCAATGCACTCGCATGTTCAGACCAAATCAAAGGGAGCCCTGCAAGCTTCCGTGTGTCCTGGTTTAACATTGGAGGCCCACTTGCAGAATATACAAGGGACTCTAATATGCCCATCGTCCACTGGCTCGCAATCCATACATATTGGTCTTCTCGTTCGGTGATCATGTGAGATCTCATTGAGTAAATGTCAGTGTTTGCAATCGTTCCTGCACCAGCACGAGCAACCGCATAGAACACGTCTTCATCTTGGAAACCCAATGGTCTACCAACACCGTTACCACTTATAATATTCTTGTTTTCGTACCGCCATGAAGCTTCCCGAAGTCGTTCTTGCATCCAAATTGACAATGCCTTTTTGTTTCTAAGCATTTTGTTCGTCAATAAAACGTAGGCACCCGCTTCTTTCGTCTCGAGCGTTTTGCTATTGATTCCTAAACCGCTTTGTTCTACATCATGCCCTTCACCAACAGGGGCAAACTCAATGTCATCCAGCATCCCGTCATCTGTTTGTCCTATAATAGGCAAATCAAATTTCTCGTCTGGGTATTGTGAATCCGTCGGTAACTCTATACAATACTGCCTCAGAGAGTGGGGTCGGATACTCTTAAAAAACTCATCAGAGTCTGAACGGGACAAAAAGTATGCACCCGTAATCCCTGTACCACTTATAATGTCGGCTTTTTGAGAGGGCGCGCCTGCCTTGGCCTGTTGCATTTCATAGATTTTACCTGCGTATTCATCCCATGAAGCACCGAGCTCTTCACCTTGAGCAACTGATTTTGCATTCGCTTCTGCCTCTACCCGATTAGCGTACTGTTTTTTTAACAACTCATTGTCGTCTAACAACCCCTGATTTGCTTTCTCGATCGTTTCCAAACGTACGTTTAATTTGTCGATCAGGGGGTTCACTTCTTCAATCGTTTTCGTTTTCGCAGCCTCCTGGATCTGGTCGATCAGATTCTGAGACTCTTTTGTTAAGTTTTCAAATGGCATTATATACCACCTTTCAATAAATTCTGGAACGGATCACTCGTTCCGCTCTCTTTCATCGTAAACATCTGTTTTATAACGTCGTCAATGCCTAACACCTTATCATTAACGTTTGGAGCCAGTACGTTATTGTCAGGGTTTTCCCGCATTTTCCGTACAATTTCGTCTGCCAAACATTTCACACGTTTTTCGGTATCTGTTAAAACTGCGGTTGGATCTATCATATCCTGCATCATTTGCACTGCATCTGGATATGCTGGCAATCCAACCGCAGAGAGCTCTAGGAACTCTAATTTCGTCGTAAGAAAGTCTGGTGTCGGACTCCCTTGATGTCGAACCATATAGTCCCTAAATACGTCTGTATTTTGGTCCCATTCTGTTTCTTTTCTGTAGTAACTGATCGACACTGCTAACAATCCATGTTCTACCAACACACCAACCCAGTCTGCTAACCAGTTGCCCTCATTTGTTAGGACCTTAATATCAAAATATTTCTGAAAGTTTTCCGTGTTGCCCCAGCCTGTTACTTTCCCAATCACGTTTGATACGTTATTCTCATGATTAGCCAGGAACACTGGGTGTTTTTCAAAATTCCTGAAGTCATACGCCCCTAATAAGATGGCTTCTCCATCTCTATCAACTCGCTCACCACTTCCTACAATCCTCACCTCGTTCAACGGTTTTGTCGCTTTTCTCTCTATAACCGTAACGTCTATCTCTTTCGTAATTTTATCGTTTGGATCGATGTCTTTCTTACTAATTTTCATTGTTTTCTCCTATCGTACGTCTCTACCGAATATCAGTGAACATCCACAATTTACAACCTGCTCTGCTGGTCCATCTCCTGGCCCATACATGGGTGTACCACCTATCTCAAAATCAGCATCAATGGGTATCCAATCACCCTCTGCTGCAACGTGCTCCTCTCTAGGATTTGTCATATTCCCTGAATGGAGCCAGCTCTTCATATCCATACTCGCTTGTTTCGCTCCCTCCGTTGCTGCATGTGTATATGCCGTTGTGGACTCTGTTCTTGCTATTGCCTGGACCCTGTGGTGTAACCAACTATCGTATTTGTGAGACACTGCATTGTGCACTCGTTTTGCCGTTTCATTGATCCCTAAGCCTTCTTCGTATATCTCTGCAAGAACTTTTTTGATTTCATTGTGTATCATTGTCACGTCCGTACCATAAATATTGATAGAAAGCTTGTTGGCTTGGTCTTCGATCGCCCTGAGTACGTTTGGATTGTTTAACTCAAAACCTGGCGTCGCATACTCTGGCATAATACTCTCGTCATGTAATAATTCTTCCATAAGGCGGTCTAGTTCATCCGGGCTTAGCTTATTACGTTTCTCGTCTAGATCTCCGTAGGCACTCTTATATAAAATGAAGGTCCCCTGCCCTATGTCATAATAAATGTGAGGTAACATACTTTTCCCAATGCTTATTATATATTTCCCAAACTTTTTATCGACACTTACGTTTTCAAGATCTCTAGTCGTTTCCGCATTTTCTATTTTCGCTAGCACATCTTTTTTTTGCGCCTTGTAATATTTCTCCATCTGCCTTGCTATAATTTTTTCCGAATTCGATCGTCTTTTTTCTGCGTCATCGAGTGCCATCGCAACATCCACAGGATACCCTTTTGTATTCTTGACTTGTACAACTTGTAGTTTGGGTAACCCGAACACTTGTTTTTCTCCGGTTTCTTCTTTTACTGGCTGCATATTCATCGGTTTATCACCCCAAGGCACGTGGGGCATAAATAACTGGTCCCTTACGTCATTTACTGTATATACACCATATTTAACGTACTCTAACAATGCCTTATTCGTTTCTCGATTTATCTTTGAGAAAGTAAGGTCCTTATGGTACTCATACTCGTATCTTCCTGCTATACCAAGCAGGGGTAATAATCGTAAATTGATCTCGTCTGCTATCGATTCGCAATACACACGTATGGTTCCTGTAAAATACGATGTTATTACGTCTTCTTCTTTACCCCAGCCCGCATCTCTTATACCAAGTAACGGAGGTGGTACACCAGTCATCATGCAAGCCTTTTTAATTGCTATCGTATCTCCTGAACCTTCATTCTTCTTGAAGTCACTAGGGTTCATTGTGATCGTTTTCAACTCTAAGTCTTTTGGAAATATAGGTATGGATCCTGCATTTTTGGATCCACTATACTCGTGAGCCAGCTGCGCCTTTATATTGTCTTTTTCTTGGTCATTCAGTATCCCTTCTGATATTAAATATGCTCCTGAAAAGAGCCCTCGTCTAAAAAACTTTAGTTCCATAACTGCCTGTTGGTAATCGATATTTAATTGGTTGTAATACCCTTCCGTCAAAAGAGATGCCCCCGTAGCGGTCAAAGTAGGAGCCATATTTCGTATGATTACACAATCTGTATAGTGCACATGCTGTGTTGTTTGCAACGTCCTGTTTCTCCAATCAAAGAAACCTTTTTCACCTCTTGTAATGTCACTCGGATCAACAAGCCACAATATTTTTTCTGATCGTTCATACCAAAATATGCCGTAGCCATGTAGCTCCATAAGGTGGTATAAACTATATATTGTTTTCTTCCATGTATAATGGTAGTTAAACTTTTCTAAAGTTTGCTGCATAGCTACTGGGACTCCCGATATGTACGTTGCGTTCTTCTTCAAGCAAGCCTGTAAATACATAGAATTCGCATATGCGGTTTTCGGGTCTGTGATATTGTCCACTGTATAGGTTTTTAGGAGATCGTAGGGATTCCCTACACCCAACATTTTACGTACACTTCCAACAATTTTCTTTTGAATCGTTTGCAGTGTTGTCATACTTGTGTTATAACCTTACTTTTTTTAATGTCAAGTTTATACCTATAAAATAAATCACAAGGATCACCTCTTTAGTTTAATTTACTTTAGTTTAATTTACTTTACTTTACTTTAATTTGTGTACTAAAAACAGTGTTTATATCAGTGCGACTGTAATTACTACGGTATAACCATCAATGTCACTCTAGTTAATACCGTAATAACTCTAGTTAATACCGTAATAACTACACGAATTGGATGATAGGAGACGTCTTATTGTATTCGCTATAAACCCCATATCGTATGGCATCCATTGCGTGGTCATTTAGTTTTAACGGTTCATCTAACGTGATATTGTTCACTTCTTTCCAACGATACCCAGATATTTCTTTCACCACGTTTTCGGCTTCCGGCTCAATCATTATTTTGTATGTCTGTACTGCCATAATCCCATCGGTTACTCGTTTTTTTGCTACACGAATATTAAAACCGGCTCTCCGTATTTCTTTTATCCTGTCGGGTTCAGCTGGATCAGCCCATATTGTGAGATGTCGTGGTACGTTCGCTTCTTTCAATCTCCTTATTATATCTTGGTTCGACATGTTTGTTTCGTAGCAAATTTCTTTTACGTAAAGATGTTCATTTTTTTCCGCCATCATAATGATCGCTGTCGGGTTTGTGGCTCCAAAGTCTAGCCCTATGTAAACTTTATAACCTTCCGTATCTTCGGGGTATTGACCGACCTTCCAGCGTTTGTAAATAACACCTTCTGTTGCTCCCCATTTCCCTTCTGAATATACTTCCCATAAATGTGGTGCATACTCTTTCAGCTCCGATATGGATCGTAGGTATTCTTTGGATAAATAAGGATTGTTCCTCCACGTGGAATGTAGTAAAACATATGGTACATTTGTGTCGATAAGATTTACTTTGACCCAGTTATACTTATTAACAGGGTTAAAGCTTACTATGATTTGGTTTTTATCATCCTCGTTTGGTTTTCTGTTTCTCAACTTAACTTGGGTAAAGGTGTTGATGTTAAGCTCGGTTCCCTCTTCTAACCACCAATAGTTTGCGTTTATAGATTTTAGTTTTGCTGGATCATCAAGTTGCATGAAGATAATTTTGTTCCCGTGATAAGTTAGATAGTTTTCACTTTTTTGTGGTTTATACGGGAGGTTCGCCTCTTCTAGTCTAGATAAAATTTCTAGCTTGGCAGACAACTTAAGAGAGGGCATTGTTCTACGTGATACAACTAGAGTTTTACCTGTCTCATGTAGAAGTTTGTGATACACCCAGTATTGAGAGATCGGATAACTTTTACCAGAACCAGCACCACCAAGCAAGAGAAGCAGTTCGCTGTGTTTGTATTTAATGATTTTGTCATAGACTGGTGTTACTGTATATTTCATCTCCATTTGATGTTTTTCAACAGTTTTCTTCTATTTGCTCAGATCGTTCTGGTTGTTTTATTGTTTCGTCTTCTATATCTTCGTTGGCGTTGCAAGCATCAGAACCGGTGTGAATGATTTTTATGGTGTCTGGAAATCCCACGATTTCATCATATCTACTGTTGTCGTTTTGCCCAAGTTCTACTTTCCCCAGGAAGATCAACATTGTTGAGTTGGGCTTTATTTTCCCCTCCCCCATGGCAACTTCCCATTGTTTTTGTCGTAGTTGTATTTTTCTTTTTGATGTTTTCTGTGCTTTTAATTGTGTAAATGTTTTGTCATAGCTTTTCCTTATTACATTCTCTAAATGGGTTACTGAAACTTCAAAATGTTCGCAAATCTCTTCTTTTGTCGCACCTAAATAGACAAACGTTTCCATTATATTGAGGTCTAATTGTTTCTCTGGACGTCCTAATTTCTTTGGAGGTTTTTTTGTTTTGTTTTTGTTCTCTTTCAACCCAGCTTTAACTGCTTTTTGCATAGATTTTTGTACTTCTTTTTTAAATTTTGATGCATAGTACTGCACGTGCCCTTTTGACGTTCCTATTTCATCCGCTATTTTTTGTATAGTCCATCCATCCAATATGGATTCTCTTATTCTTTTTATTTCGTTTGATGTTAGTTTTTTGTACTCTTTCTTTACTTTTATTTCATACAGACAGCATTTCATAGTCCCACGCTGCAAATTCATGTGTTTTGTTATCTATAATTCTATACCCTTTTTTCTTCGCCTCACTTAACCAATTTACTACACCGACCGGCACCATTTGTAGCCCCAACTTTTTCGCAGCTTCATATCTGGTGTGCCCTACAATGATTACACCCTTCTCGTCTACGATGATTGGTTGGTTAAACCCGTACAATTCTATTGATCTCATTACAGGTGCAATTGCACCGTCGTTCTTTCGGGGGTTTTGATGATATGGTTTAATGCTGAGAATGTCTCTCAATTCACTTTTCACATATTTCATTGTGTTTTTGTCATTTTGTGCCATGTTTGCCTCTTTCTTTTTTTACGTTCAAATTTAGTGTATTTGTATCGTTCAAATTGTCAAATGTTTCAATTCGTTACACTAAACACACATATGTCTTTCATAATATAGCATTAATGCTGCCACATCGAATCTCGCATCGTGATATTGTGTGCTGTTGGGGTCTGTATTAAAAGCTGTAATAGCCTTCTTCTCAATTTGTTTTGTCGTTATTTTAAAATGTTCCATTAATTCGCAAAGTTTTGGCGGTTTATTGTGCCCTCTTTTGTCTTTGCACCATCCAGTTTTTGTGTTGCGGTTCATCGTACAGTGTCTAAATGCGTTGTTTAATGGTCCAATGTGGTACTTATAGAAACTTTCGTCAAACTTGATGTTATGAGCCATAAGAACCCCAGCCGTATTGAAGTCTGCCATGATTTCCTGTCGCACCTCTTCAATTTCATATCGTTTACTGGTCAACCAGGCTTCCAATAATTTCATGCCTCTTGGGTGTCGCAGATCATACAACACTTTGTCGGATACCTCGAAAAAAAAGTTCTTTGCAACGGGGTTATAATACCCTCCTCCTCCATACACGGCATACGCTAGTTGGACGGGCACGTCCTTCGATGCACTGAATCCATTTGTCTCAAAGTCAAACATCACAACCGACGGCGTTACCTCCCTCATAATATGCTCAAAATTATCGCTGCAAGGATGATCGGAATTGTTAAACACCAGAAAATCATCCAACCCACTTCCGACACTTTCTTACCTATTTTCTTAAATTTCTCATCGCTAACCACGTTTTTGTCGGCTGCCTCTTTGTACGCATCCCTGAACTGTTGTGCCAAACTCGGTCTTTCTACTTTACTTTTTTTGTCTTGCATTTTCTTACTCGCCTTTCTTGTTTTTGGTTTTCTAACATCCATGTAATTACCAACCCCAATTTCTCTGGGGTCATACTTACCGCAAATCGTTCTGGGCCCTTTTCAGTCGCCTGCCCTCTATAAACTAAAGCAAATTCATTTCTTTCTTGATCATATCCAAGAAAGATTTTCTCCCGCTCTAGCAATCTCTTCAATTTTTTAATCGTCTTAATTCGGTCTCGGTAAAGAATATCCCGCTGCAATGTTCCTAGCCATTTTGCCATCCATTTTCTACTCATTTTTTTGGTACTCGGGTGTAAGGGTCAATGCCCACTGCTTTTGCTAGGTCGTATATCATTTAGTCCTCCTCGTTTGTAACTATGGTGTAGGTTTTTGACTTGCCATATGTGGATAATCCGATAACTTTAAAGTCGTTGCTTTGGACTATCTCTCGTACCTCTTGCTTCATTTCAAGTTGTGCTTTTTCAGTTTCGTTCATGTTTACTTCTTTGCGATTTGCTCGGTATTCTCGCATCCATTCTGGTTCCAGCTTTTTGATAGCTCTGTCCAATTCTTTTATGTCTATTGAACTGTTGTAAAACACATTGTTAATGTCATCAGCATCACAAATAGCCAATGGTTCATATCTATCACTGACGTCATATTCATCTGGTTTTATCACT
>Ga0114918_10001229_pt1 | contig 22914 bp, 31 predicted proteins | sample LantaG_FD_87015 | JGI IMG/M metagenome (GOLD analysis project Ga0114918, IMG submission 87015) | Deep subsurface microbial communities from Baltic Sea to uncover new lineages of life (NeLLi) - Landsort_02402 metaG | ecosystem: Environmental > Aquatic > Marine > Oceanic > Sediment | place... | reverse complement strand
GGATGCGCAAGCGCGTCGGTGTTCACCGCAGGCGGCAGGACGCCCGTGACCGGCTTGGTGCCCAGCCACTCAATGCAGTGCCGGAGGCTCTCTGAGGAGTTGGCGAATACCACGTCCGCGGCCTGGAACGTCTCCCGGATACCACCGCCTGCCAGCCGCTTCGCGTAGGCCGGCGCGTACTTCGTGACCCAGTTCGGTGTCTCGAAGTTGAAACAGACGAACGGGATATGCGGATATCTCTGAGCCCATTCGTGCGCTTCCCGCCCAAACTCCACCTTCGAATCGGTCATGACGATATCGAAGTCCGGCGGTATCGGGTGTTGCCCCAGGATCGTAAGGTGCAGTCCACCCGGCGTCTCATAGTCATTCGCCCACCGTGGCCTTGCATTGGTGATCAGCCAGACCTCCGCCCCGTTCCGTACCATTGCAATGGCGTATTGATACATGTGGAGCCGGCCGCCGGAGTAGTTCGGCGACGTGGAGATGAACAGGCCGATACGCTTTGTCCGCAGATGGGGCGAGGCAGCCTGGCCCAGCCGGATGATAGACGCGTGGCTCTGATTCTTCGGTATGATCGCACCCCGGGCCAGCAGCCTCTCAGACACGTCCCGCTGCAGGACATCGACAAGCTGACCCGGATGTATGACTTGCTTGACGCCCATCGGCGTCAGATAGCCGAACTCTTTCAGTGCTCGAAACCACACGCCACCTATCCCTCCGTTCAGTTGGCGGTCAGCAGTCTCCGTACGGATTGGCCGTGTCGAATATAAACGACCATGCGCGGCGACAGCTTGCCCAGAGCCGGTATATCGCATTCTTCCACTTCATGCATTCCCCTCCGTTGCAGTAGGCCCCGGCCGCCCACCCGGTGGCGGTGGACAGCCGGGCCTACCTGGGGCGCAGGTGCGATCAGCTCGAAGCCTGCAACAGTGCGAACACGCGCGGCTCAACAGCCCTGCCACCGACGACGGCGTGGACTGTGAATGCCGTGATGTTGTTGCGGAACCTGAAGTGCTCGGACCGCTTCACCACGACATCCTGCTCCACAACCAGCCAGTACCAGCGCCAGTTCGCGAAGATGATGTCGCCGGCCGTGCCCACGTTCGGGCTCAGCTCGGTGGTGAGATACGGCGATCCGTTGATCTTGTCCACTGGACCAGCGGATACGCCGGCGTTCCAGATCGGACGCCCAAGCGTATCGAGGGTGCGCTCCAGCCGCTGCAACACGGTGGAGTCCAGCACGTAGCTGGTGTTCGGCCAGTGGTAAGACGGGAGTGCGTGCTTGAGGTTAACCACGTCAACCCAGTTGACTGTTCCGGCCGCGTTCCGAGCAACCAGCCGGATACCGGCCGTGTTGATCACACCCAACGGCTGGCCAACGCCCGAGCCGTTGATGATCACGTTCATGAACTGGTAGCTCATCGCCTCCCGATACAACCGGGCCAGCAATGGCTCCAGGTCGAATGCCGAACGGCTGAGGAACCGATTGGTGATCTCGGTGTAGCCGGCTAGCTCGAAAGTGCTGATGGTGATCTGCTCGAAGTCGGGCTCCGTCTCCGGCTTCTCGCCACCCTCGCCGATCCACGAGAACGATACGCCAAACTCGTTGGCGTCCGTCTGGATCAGGCGCGGGATTGTCAAGACGCCCGTGCTCGATGGCATGACCGTAACCATCGACTGCATGGTGTTGCCCTCGCCGGGCAATTCCAGAAGCTGGCGGATGTACTCCTGCGGCACAAGGCTCGCATCCCCGGCGTTAGCCGAGGACATGGTCTTGCCCTGCGCCAGCGACTCCTCGCGGGCGTCCAGGAATCGCTGCATCGCCATCCCTGCCGGTGAGAAGTATGCATCCGAGTAGGAGCGCGGCATGATGGCCTTGGCCAGACGGCTCGGCATCACAACGCCGTCTGCACCGTCCTTGCCCTTCCACGTCTCCTGGTTGGGCCGCACCAGATCCTGCTCGCGGCTGCTCAGGCTCTTGCCGGCGATATACTTGAAGAATGCCGTGCGTCCGCCCTCCACGGGGTCCTCGCCGGGCACCTCAAGGGTGCCGGGACTGGTAACGGACCCTGCCGGCCGGACCGTTGCCAGGGCCTTCGCCTCCGCCAGAAGCGCGACCTTCTTTGCCTCCGCCTTGGCAATGTCGATCTGGGCGGTGAGCGCCTCCCACTCGACCTCCTTCGCAGCAATGGCGGCATCGGCTGCCGCCTTTGCGTCATCATCTTCCGCCTCGGCACGCTTCCCGCGCAGGACTTCCATCTCCTGCAGCATGGTCTCGCCAGAGGCTATCAGTTCAGCCAGTGTTTTCATTTGAGACTCCGGTCATATCTGAAGTTGCAGCCACTTCCTGCGCGCATCCAGGTCGGCGTGTCCGGCGGTCGGGGTATCATCCCCGGTGTCAGGCGGCGTCAACAGCGCGTCTATCTTGCCGCCAAGCGCCTCACAGGCAGCCCGGCAGGCAGTGAGACGGTCCAGGTCTTGAGTGGACAACTCGCGGCCCTCTTCGGGTGCAAGCGAGTCCACGCGCTGAACCGTTAATGCCAGTTCCTTCGCCGCAGTCACAGCAGCCAGTTCGTTGGCCGGCCGGGCTGTCAGCGTTACTTCGAGCAGACGTAGCTCTGTCAGCTCGATAATCGTCTTGCCATCTTCCGTCAACGGCGCGGCCGCGATGGCGTTGTAGCCTATGGACAGGCCGGACACGTGGCCCTCGACAGCCAGCTTCCGGGCCTCTTGCGCATGGTCGGTGGACGCGAAATCGGCATGTATCCACAGGCCACGATCATCTTCCTTGGCCTGCGTAATGGTGCCCACGACCTCCATCGTGTCGCCGCCCAGGCCATGTGCATCGTCATCAGCTTGACCTTGCCCGCGGCTACACGTTCATCAATCGTCTTGAGGAACGCCCCCGGCCGCACGACCTCGTCCTGCTGGTCCACGACATTGAATACGCTAGCGTAGCCTTCCAGCCACCCCGACTCGGCATTGGCCTTTGCCTCCGGGCCGAATGTCAGGTCGATGTCCCGCAGGGCCAACGTGCGGCGTTCAGTGCTATCGATCATCGCTGGCATGGCACCCATTCTATTTGCCTCCCACATTCCGTGTCAAGAAACTTCTGCCTCATACTACAGGCACGATTGCACATCGACAGTTGCTTGCCACCAGCCCATTGCAAGTGTATAATGACGAAAACGTTTGGAGGTCATAGACATGTCCGGTAAACGACTTGAGCTCGATGCTCGCTACGTCTGCGAAATGTACCGATCTGGCGTTTCGGAAAACGCCCTTGCTGAGCTGTGTAAGTGCGACCGCAAGGCCATCCGGCGCCGTCTCCTGGAGGCCGGTATCAGCCCCCGCACCCGCAGCCAGGCCATGTTCCTGCGGATGGCTCAGGCCACGCCGGCTGAACGCCAGCGACTCTCTGCGGCCGCCCATGATGCGGTCCGCGGTAGCAGCCGCACAGAGGAAAGCCTCTGCAAGGGGGCGGATACCCGGCAGAGGCGGCACATTGGTGTCGGCCCCAGCGAGCCACGCTTGGCGGACCGCCTCGCTCGGCATGGCATCAAGACCGTCATTCAGAAAGCTGTCGGGCGCTATAACGTCGATGTCGCCATCACAGAATCGGCCATCGCCGTGGAGATATTCGGGGGCCACTGGCACACGACGGGCCGACACGCCGCGCGATTCCGCAAACGCATCGATTACCTCGCGGATCGGGGCTGGCTCACCGTCATCATTTGGGTGACCCGCGACTATCCTATCACCGAAGGGGCTGTGGCATATCTGGTCTCCCTCGCGCAGGCTCGCTGCCTTGGCAAAGCCGTAGGACGTGAGGAGCATGTGATTCGGGGTGACGGTGAGCCTACGGCCATCGGCAAAGCCAATCTCGACTATCGGGCCGCAGTAGGGGGTGATAAATGCGGCGATCTTATCAGGGGCAAGGACGGGCGTTTCACCCACGACGCAGTTCGGATGTAACGGCGGATGCTCAACGCCAAGCGCCGGAGTCAGGCTGCCGCCACGGCTGCCCGGAACAGTCTCGCCGCCCGCTACAAAGCTGCCCGTGATCTCGATCTGCCGGCCGTCGAATGGCTCGCAGAACTCGCACAGAACGTCGTCCTGCGTTACCAGCCATTCCAGCACGGCCACGCCCTCGTCCTGATAGAGCATCTTCGCGCCCTGGTTGTAGTTCCAGATTGTGGCGGAGCGCGCTACCAGATCGGCCCTTGTCTTGCTGCGCGCCACCAGCGCAGTGCGGAGCGTGCGCGATAGTTCCGCACCGGTCAGAGCCGCCTCCCTGGCGCGGTCCACCTGCATCACAGCCTCTGTCAGGGTTGTGTCAGACATCTTGGTAGTAACCGTCCGCAGCCATCGGTCCACGTCCGGGGCCAGGTGCGTTGCGAGCAGTTCTGCGCGGTCAAACGCTGCGATTGTCTCTGCCTGCTTGGCCTGGATAGCCGCCACGCCACCGGTCTTGCCGAACTCTGCCTCCGCCAACTGGTAACCCTCCACAGCCATCTCTATGGCCATAGGCCGCTGGACCTGAAACAGGCGCTCCGCCCACTCGCCCTGCAGACTCTCAAGTGGCGCATCCTCAGCCACAGCGGCCACAACCTCGCGCGCCTGGCGGGCAAGCTCCTTCTGGACGGCGGCCTTATACTTGGGTAGCCACGTATCAGATATCTCAGAACGGAACTCTGCGTAGTATCGCAGTTGCTCCCGCCGCGACCGTGCAGTGGCCTTTCCCCCGCGCCAGAGGCCATGACACACGGCCAGCCGCTGCTGGCGGTCCGGGTACTCGTCGAGCATCGCCTCGTTGGAGGCGCATCGCGTAATCCAATCACCCTGGCTCTCCCCGCTATTGGGCGTCGGTAGTGGCATCAGCCGCCACCCCCTATGGGCTCTTCGGAGATGTTGATCGGGATGCGCCGCACGTCACCTGCGGACCCCACGCCCGGCTGCCCTATCAATGCCCGCGCCTGGTTCAGTGTGATGATCCCGCCACTGAATAGCGTAGAGGCACGGACGGCGATCTCGTTCGCGTCCTCCTGCAGGCCGGCAACGTCCGTCAGATCGAACCGTATCTCCAGCGCATCGTCACCCTCATGACGCAACAGGGACCGGGTGAGCACGCCCTGTATGGCGGCCCACAGCGGCGACATCGTCTCGGTGTAGAATGACTTGCGGGCCTGGCCATAGTTCGAGTACGTGGCGCTCTCCAACCCCACGCGGGCGCCCACCAGGATAGGCGGCACACCGAACGCCATGCAGATCCGGCTCTCCTCCATGCCGGCGAAGCCCGGCCAGTCCATATCAGCCAGAGGCGCTAGCATCTTGATATCCGCGTCTGGCCCGCTGAGGAACACCGGGCCACCGCGCGCGCCGTGTCCGGCCCGGTTGTGGAGGTCCGCCCGGATGGCATCCTTCTCGCTGGTGGGCACTGGCAGGCTGGATCGCACCACCATGCCGGGAACCTTGAGGTTCGTCAGCATCTCTATCAGGTAGTCCTCACGGCCACGGTCAAGCTGATAGTCCCGCGACGCCGCTTGCATGGGGCCAACGCCACCATCAGTCCTGGCCGGATCGGGGAACCGAGCGTCGGTCATGTCTACCGCCGGCGCCATCTTGGGCGTCTGGTTGAATCCCTGATTGATCTCATATCCACGCACCAGGCGGCTGATCACCTGCCCCCTGTCCTCTGCCGTCCCGCGAATCGGCTTGACCATGTTCGTGGGCAACGGCCATAGCTCGCCGATCATGCCACTGGCCTGGCGGAACTTCCAGATGAAGCTGCGCCCCGTCAACAGCAACCGCGAACAGAACAGGTATAGCCACTCGTTGTAGTCATAGTCTGGCGTTGGCGCATCGAATATCGCGTCAAGCGGGTGGGGCACGATCTCCCATTCGCCGTCCACCTCGCGGCCCACCGTCAGCGGCGCCTCGGCCAGCGTCGTGGTGACCTCCCGCACGCAGCCATACACCAGCGCTGAGTTGCGATAGATCACCTCAAGCTGGGCAGATGTGAGTTGGTCCCAGATGGCGTTGGCGTTCTGCCAATCGGTCGGGTTGTTCTGGCCGAACACGACCTCCCAGCCCGGCCCGGCATCCTGCGCGGCCTTGCCGCCCTCGACCGGCATGGGACTTGGCATGACGACCTTCCGGCGTGGCGCTTGTATCTGATGCGGCCCTCGCCGCTTGCTCCATTTGCCTGTACGCATATCAGCCTACCGTTAGTGAGAAATGGGGGGCCGCCGCATAGCTCAGTGCCAGGGCATCCGCAAGGTCCGGGCTGCGGCGCAGGCGCTTCTTGATCTCGTCTTTGCTCTCGATCTTCACCTTGCCAGCGCTGTTGTATCCGTAGTGCGCTATCGCACACTCGCGCGCGAGCGCCGAGTACTCCTGCGGTATGCAGATCGGATCAGTGGCGTCCTCAATGAAGGCTTCGCGCAGCAGCCAATAGCACTCGGCTCTCACGTTCATGAATCGCACGGTGTCGATTGGCTTGCTGCCGAACGTCACCGCATTGACGCCGAGCCCTTGCTCGCGCAGCCTGTCTGTTACGCCCCCGCCCAGGCCAGCATCGTCCACCGATACGTTCGCAGGGGGTATGCCGCGGTCCTCGATCATGGCCTTGACGCGGCCGGCAGTGGCCATCGTATCTTCCTTCTCGTGTATCTCCAGGTGCAGCACGTTGCCGCCACGACGCACCAAGAGCACCGTGCGGTCCGCGCCGAACCGAGCAACGTCAACGCCGGCGCGGAGCGTCCCGCTTGACAACGGCACGCGGCCCAATGCGGCCTCGGCCCAGTGCAGGGGTATGAGCACGTCCTCGGCCGACTCAGGGAACTCGCCCAGCACGCGGGCACGATAGGCGGGCGACCGTTCGCCCCATTCCTCTTTCCGTTCCTCGACCCACTTGCGATTCGCAAGGCCCGGTATCACATCGCGGCCCTCGAGCACGTTTGGACAGTCGGTCGATGACACGTGATGACAGGCCCATTCTGGCGAGGAGAACGCCTCGTAGAACGGACCCTCTGGCCGGAGCGGATTGCCGATCAGCAGCACCCGGCTACCGGCGGTGGCAGTAAGCCCAATGATGGCCTCGTAGATGGGCAGCGCCAAGGCGGACGCCTCGTCCACGATGATGAAGATGCCGTTCTCTGTGCGGAACCCGGCGAAGTTCTCTGGCTTCTCAGCCGACACGCCAAAGGCCCCCCATTGCTCCCCACGGGCCCACTGAAGCATCAAGGGCGCTGGCGTCAGTATGTGGCGCGCTGGCGCGTAGCTGAGCGTGCTGCGGATCTCTGGCCACAGCACGTTCTTGATGCCCATCCACGAACTCGACGTGGTCACTACGTAGCCTGGACAGGCAGTTTCCAGAAACCAGATAGCCAGGCAGGCCGCCAGCTTGCTCTTGCCGATACCATGGCCAGACCGCACGGCTACCAGCGGATGGTCACGCACAGACTCGGCGATCTCGCGTTGCTTCGACCACAGCGTGACACCGAGGGCATACTCAATGAATCCCACCGGATCGGCCCACACCCCCGCCTGATAATCGTCTACTACCTCGGGCGTGAGTTCGGCCACGTCAACTGCCATGCCTTACTCCGTATCGACAAGCTCAGCGACTTCGCCCTGCACATCATCCTCGGCTTCGCGCTTGGCCTGTCCGAGGACGTCTGTGGGCGTGGTAGCCGCTGGCTGGGCCGCTTCAGGCGGTTGGTTAGGATTACGGTTGTCGGGCGGCCCCAGGCGCCCTGCCAGAACCATCACGCACCCATCGAGGGCTTTCTGCGCGTCATCGCGCTTCTCCAGGTGGGACAGGAGATCATCAGCAGTTGTGGGGAAGAGATCGTAGACTTGCCGCTCAGGGATACCATCCCAAAGATGGGGTTCCCGGAACCGGGGATGTCTGATGGCAGTAGCCTTGCCGCACTCTGCCCTCCCTCGCCAGTCAGAGCCCGCCACAGGCACGCACATATGCCATGCCATGTCGCCAGCGACATCATACGTTCGGCCCTCAAACCCTATCTGAATGCGCGTAATAGGCCCCACTAACAGGTTCCATTCGGTCGCCGGACAGCCATCAATGGTAACCTTGTCCTCACGGTCCAGGCTCACCAGTGCGCACACAACATCACCTATCTGCCGTTGCTTCATCGCTCCCTCCGATCAAGAGAAAGTAACATCAGGAACCATCTTCCGGGTCGTCCTCAGCAGGACTGTCTTCTGTCGGCTTGGCGGCACCGTTGCGGAATCGGGCAATGAGGTCCGTGGTGCTCAGAAGCGGCGCGCCGTCCGGCCCGCTCACCTCGAACTTCATCCGGCGGCCCCTCAGCTCGCGCACGTGGCGCAATAGATCGCGTGCGGCCACCTGCGCAAGCTGCCGCTCAGATGGCGCAGGGTCGGCCCCCTGGCGCAAGTGTTGGCGACACACCAGCAGTGCCTCGTTCTCGTATGTGGGCAGCGTCTCATCGATGGCGGTGACCAGCGCGCGGCCCCATTCGTCGGCCCGCTTGTATGGCCACGCCCGCATCGTTTCAGAGGCCCTGGGCAGCTCATCCGCGATCTCCTCCCAGGTCTTGCCCTGCACCCTCAGACGGGCGCACGCTTCCATTATTGCGTCAATCTGTGGCATCGCGTGTGGCTCCCGCCTGTTCACTCATTCGGCGGCTCCGTGGCTATTCCCGCGAGCTTCAATGCCTTGACAACGGTGTGCAGATCCGCTGCATCCAGCTTGCCTTCGATCCGGGCGACGGCCTTACCGACCTCCGCACTTTCGGCGACCAGCCGGGTACACTGTGTGGCATGGGCCACGACCGCTTCTTCTGTTGCCACGAGTCTACTTTTCAGATCTACGCAGGTCAGTTGCAGGCTGATGATCGATATGGCCACCCAGCCCACATAGGGCACGCCGATGGCGACAAGCACATAGCAATACCACGGCATGATGTCTACTCCGTTGGAGGATTGGTGGCACTGTTACCTCGCCGTGGTTGCGGCGTCCTCGGCCTTGGCGACACCCGCACGCAGTGAGCCCAGGCCCAGCGCGGCCAGGATCGCGGCGATGCCGGTTTCAAGCTGGCCATCCAGAATGAGCACCACCCCACCGATCACGCCAACGGCACTGACAAGATACGTTTTCTTCCGCTTGAGCCAGTCGAGCATTCTGCAATCCTCCTAACGCGAAAGGGCACGGCAGGCGTCGCGCCCTCCGTGCCCATCGTTGCACACTATGGTAATGCTCCGACCTATTCGGTGTCAAGCCCTATCGGCCAGCATTATGCGAACAGCGAATGTTGTTCCTTTGTCGCGATGGCCCGCGCCAAGTTGCGCACACCTGCCTGATAGTAGCTTGCCTTCAGCTCGCAGCCGATGAATTGCCGATCTTCTGTCAACGCCACATACCCGGTACTTGCGATCCCCCCGAACGGGTCACAGATCAGATCTCCGGGGTTGCTCCACAGGAGCACACATCGCCGAATCGTCTCGAGCTGCAGCGGGCAGATATGGCGCTCGTCCCGTTCCTCGCGCGCCTCGGCCTTGTTGAGCGTGTCCGTCTCGTTGATCCCATACCAGATGGGTCGCGCCCATTCGATCCATTGATTGTTCGTGATGCTCGGCTTGATAGGCACCGGGTTCTCGCCAGGCTTCCTAAATACGAGGATGTAGTCTGCCAGTGCGGGCCGCAGCCATGAGGCGTCTTTGTGGAGCTGGGTGAACAGGAGCGCCTTGCTCTTTGTGCGGATGGCCTGCGCCTGCGGGTCTTTGTCAATACAGACCTCCCCGTGATAGATCCAGCCCGCTTCCTGGAAGTGCTCAATGGTCTTGCCCCTGAAGTCCTTCATGCCGATGTATCCGTCGCGCACCAGCATGGCTGGCACCTGGGCAACGTGGACGCAGGCCAACCGACCTGGCATTGTCGCGCGCAGTAGCGCCGTGCTGATGTATCTCATGTGGTCGTAGAACTCGGCAACGGTGCGCCCGTTGCCAACGTCCCGCTCGGTGGGGGTGTATGTGTAGAGTGACAGAAACGGCGGGCTGAACACGCTGAGCCCTACGCTGTCGGGCTCAACGGTAGCAACGCGTTCCGCCGAATCGCCCAGCATCCAGGTATAACCATCGCCATCGGTCTGGTCCGTTTCATATTTCCAGTCCTGCACCATGTTCGCCAACTCCTTGGTCTCGAACTCCTGGACGTGCTCGATCAGATACCGGCGCATCTTCTGATTCTGCGTCTCTTTCCGCATGATGTTCGCGTAGATTTCGGCCTCCCAATCCGACAGCACAACGTAGGTGGTTACCGGGGATTGTTGCCCGAATCGCCAGCAGCGGCGAATACACTGATAATACGCCTCCCAGGAATCCGACAGGCCCACGAAAGCCATGCTATGGCAGTTCTGGAAGTTCATGCCGAAGCCGGCGATCTTCGGCTTTGTCACGAGCACGCGGATCTCACCGTCCTGAAACGCCTCGATAGTCTGCGCCTTTGATTCGGGCGTCTGTGTGCCCTTCACCTGCACGGCATCTGGTATGAGCTTCGTTATCAGATCGCTTTCCTTGTTGAGCCCGCACCAGATGATCCATTGCCCGTCATCATCATCGACCAGATCGGCTACACGCTGACACCTCACATCAACGGTAGCCTGACGCACGCGCAACCGGTCCTGGATACCCTTCAGCCCGGTAAAGAACAGTTGCCCCTCCAGTGCCCCGGCGACATCGACCAGCACGGCATCGACCGTCAGCGCAGGCAGAATGAATCCGTCATCATCGTAGCCCAGATCGCTGGGCGTGCAGATACTCAATGACCACGAAGCAAGCCACCGGAAAAACGCATCCTGTGCGTGGCCCTTCAGTCGCCAGCCGTCATCATCGTGCACGAAGAAGCTGCTGAGCATGTCCGAGCGTGTCATTACCCCAAGGAATTCCGAGTGATTGCCAATCTCCGCCCTATCGTTGGGGGCTGGCGTCGCTGTGCAGCAGAGGCGATGCGGCGTGTTCTGAAACATGTCCGTCAGCTTCTGCCGCGTCTTGCCGTCCAGCGCTTTCAGGATGCTGGACTCGTCCAGAATCACTGCCCCGAACTTGGCGGGGTCGAAATGCTGAATCATTTCATAGTTCGTAATGACGATGGGGGCCGTCACTTCGCCCTGGTTACGGGCATACTGAACGACCACATCAATCTTCGCTGCCTCTTTGACTGTCTGCCGCGCCACCGTCAGAGGAGCAATGATTAGCGTAGGGCACCCCAAGAGCCTGGCCCACTCTATCTGGATAAACGTCTTGCCGAGGCCGGTATCGGCAAACACTGCGCACCGGGCCTTCCGCACCGCCCAGCAGACAATGTCCCGCTGAAACGGAAACAACATCGGATGAACCTGCTCCGGTGCGATGGTCGGTCCCGCCGCTGGTGCGAGCATCTGCTTGCCGGCCAGGAATGATTGATAGTCGTCAATCGCTACTGCGCCCATGTAGCCCTCCCCTTTGTGATGAACTCGGTGGTTCCTACGCCCATCCCGCCGACAGCCGAAAGCGCCACAGCGCTACGTAGAGCTGCGGGCGCCCCGCATACCAGCTTAGGACGATTCCGAAGCTCACGATGACTGCATCGCGGGTGAAGCTCACGGTCATTCGGCCCCCCCTCTTCGCAGCCAATCGGCCTTTGTCGCCGGCAGCGCGTCCATCTGCACCAACCCGATCCGCACACCTGGCGCGCCCGCGCTGTAGTGATTGCTGGCCATGAGGGATGCGACCTGCGTATCGTCCAGGAAGAACATCCCCTTGAGCGCATCCAGCACCGCCTTGACCATGTTGTCCAGGTCCGGCTTACCGACCGCAGGATGGCCGGGGGCCACTTCTCGCCGCCACCGCGCCCACGATCGGGGTATCGGCACCTGGAACATCAGCGTGACCGCCAGCGGCCCCGTCCACGGATCGGTGGGCCTGTGTGGCATAGCCTGGGCCTGGATGCTTTCGCGCTGCACCCGCTCCCAGTTGGGCTTGTAGGCGTGCCCGGTCTTGCGGCTGAACGATGGCGCAGTCCACCCGCGCAGCGTGCCGGTCACCTCGAAGGATATGCTCTCGTCACCCACCGTCGCCTCCTTTCTCGCGTAGGGCGGCTACACATCATGCGCCGGCCTCATCGTCCGTTCGCCGCCAGGCTCGGCTGCGATCCGTTCGGCCCTCGCCGCCTCCGCGACCTGCTCGATCAGATTGAACAGCCGCCGCCGCATATCCGGGATTGGAATGCCGTTCTCGGCCCACGAGCGTATGCGCGTTGGAGGCACACCGACCGCGAGTGCGAGCCTCTTCATAGTCCTTGTGGGGCTGCGACCAAGCGTCGAGGCCAATGCCACGATCCCGTTGTGCAAGACGCCGGCACTTGCTCGGCACGCGTCCTGCTCCTGCCGCTCGGGGTCCACTGGCACGGCCAGGGATACGCCCCACGGGTGCTTCTGCGATAGGTCGCGCATCCGCACCGCCCCATCGGCATCGGCCGCCCTGCGCGCGTCCAGTTGCTCATGTGCGTTGCCCAGTGGCGCATCGGCGTCCTCGAACATGGCTCACTCCTCCTATTGACCGTTGAACATCTTTGTCTGGCCGCTTTTCGCCTCGCTGATCAGGTCTGCCAGGCGTGTCTGCGCCTCCTCCAGGTCCTCGCGGGCCGCTTTCAGCACGAGCTTGGCGGAGGCGTGGGCGGTCGCAAACTGCACTACTTCGGTATGCGCCTCAAAGATTTCCGTTGCGATGTTGTTCGGTATCAACTGTGTGGGTGTGTCTGCCATCTTCTCCTCCGTTCAGTGTGTTGGCGGTCGCCTGGCCGGTCCTGCCCCGGCTTTCCTGGTTTGTGAACCTTACGCATAACATCGCTGCCAGTGGCCCGCCCCCGCAGCCGCTCGTTCTCGGCTGTCAGCTCTTTGATGCGATCTTGCCCAGGTCGGTACGTGTGCCCCATATAAGTCCCATCACCTTCCATCGCCATCTCCTTTCTGCTCGACTGGACGTAAGTAGTGGTCGCCTGGCCGGTCTTTCGCCGACCTGTCCCCGTTAATAGGGGCGACTTGTGCCCGTGGGTGCGTAGTAACTCTGCCCACGCCGCAGGCGACCACCCGTGACGTCAGCTGTTCCGGCCTCTGCCGGTCTTGCGGGTTGGCGTGCATCCGCCTCGCCCACGATTGGCTCGTGAACCTCTGCCACTCCCGTCTTTCTTAGGCACTCCCTTCTTCACCACCGACGTCTCCCTTCAGTGTAATAGTGTGCTGGTCGCCTGGCCGGCCCTACCCCGGCTCTCCGCTTGGAGCCTTGATGCCAAGTACACTGGGTTGCATCTCCGCTCTTCGGTCCACGGGCGACAGCTCAACCGCTCCGCGCGTGTCATATAGCCACGCCGCAGGCGACCTCCCGCCTCATTCCGCGAACCTGCCGGCCTGGAAATACTCTCTGCCTGCTGCCTTCCGGCGGCCCTTATCGTCGGTACGATACCAGGCGATGTCGGTCCGCTCGCCCGCAGCTGCCAGCACACGCGCGCGGACCTCCGCGTAGCGACCCGTCAGATCCCATATCGTGCGGCCATACTGGTCGTCCGACAGGATGTGCCCTGACGGATGCGTCCACACCGTTGTTAGGCGGGACGGCTCCAGATCCTCCTGGCCGGCCAACGGGCCGGCGGTGGCGGCCAATCGCTGCTCGATCCTTTCCAGCAGAGCCACGATTGCAGTGCCGATGCTGACGATAGGGTCAACTGGCGCCTCGGCGGCCGGGGTCACCTCACTCTCGAAACTCTTCTGTGCGTCGTCCTTCGCCATCTTCTCCTCCGTCATGTCAGCCTTCCTTCATCGAGGACACCGCGTCCTCAATCAGTACATCACGCTCGGCCTTGCCCAACGCCTCAAACAACTCACGGGCCTTGCCGGTAACGCGAGCCTTCAGCGAACTCAGCGCCTTGCGCCGGGCAATCTGGCGCTCTTCGACGGTCAGCTTCCCATCCGCCCGGCCCACCTTCAGTTCCTCCACGTAGTTTTCCCACGTGGCCTGGACCGAGGCACGGGCGAACTCGAACAGCTCCGCCTCCGTACCGTCCAGCCTGTCCTTGCGCCACTTGCGGACCCAGCTTGAGCCCCACAGGGCGCTGATGATTACCGCCACGACATGCAGCACAACACGGCTGGCGAGCAGGTCGCCTAAGCCGCCGAGAAATCCGAGCGTCATCATGATGCGTCCTCCGATAAACGCCAGCCCGCTGGGGGCTGCTCGATTGACCGTGGGCTAAAACGGCACGTCCGCACCGCTTACCTGCCAGCCATGGGCTATGCCCCGTATGTTCGCCATGATCCGCGCCGGGTAATTTGTCCCTCCTTCCGTCTGTGGGTCATATGCACGCCGCGGGCTCGGCTCCCAATTCTGCGCCCGAGCCCGCCGCCGGTAGGTCAGACATGCAGCCCATGCCTGCAAACGCCACCCAGGCTCAAGCCGCCATCGCCCACCGGCGGCTTCGATGAAGAACGGGATGAACAACTCTCTCAACTCCTCCGCCTGGGCAGGGCTCGAGTACCGGAACCCCACCGAGTTGGCCATGCGCTTGCCTGTATCGCACTTACATGGCACACTCCACGCCTCAAGGCCCTTCGCGTCGCCTGCCAGGTGGTGCGGCCACATCTGGCCTGGCGTGAACCGTAGTTCCTCAACCGTCATGGCGGTGTGGAGAAGCACCGCTGGCGCGGCGACAGGGAACCCTCCAGAATCATCACAGAACGCACAGGCAAGGGCATAGGGAGATCGCGCCCGCGGTGCTGCTGGCCGCTTGCCATATGAGCCATACCTTAGCACCTTCAGCAGATTATGGAGCCTAGGGTTACGGGGCTCGGTCCAATGATCTACGAAGCCCTCGTAGAAACGCGCTGCATCTTCCTCCTGGAGGCCGGCCTGTGACAGGCTCTCCAACCACAAAGGCCCATCCTTCATGAGCTTGTCGGGCAGATTGAAGCGCGCACGAAAACGGTCCATCAACACGCGGACAGTCTCAGCTTGGAGCGCTGCCATTGCTCTGGTCTCCTTCTTTCTTCTCACTTGGCCACGCGAACCGAGCCGCATCGGCCTCGGTCTCAAACTCTGTCGAGCCACCCCTATCCTGCTGGCGGGCAAGCCAGGTGCCCAGGAACCGTATCCGGTCTACCTTCCGCTTGGCCGGGTGTGCGAGTTCCCAGGCGTGCGCCTTCCGCACTTCTGGCAGAACCCGGACAGCCGGATATGATTGTTCCCAGGCAGCCTTCAGCGTGGGCCACTGCCGCCAAAGTTTGAGTATGCCGCGCTGCCGTGTCGTGTGTCCGTCCTGTTCGCCGTCAGCGTAGAGCACCAGATCGCGCAGCTCGACGGGACAGACTGCGGCCCCCGCCGCAGGTCTGGACAAGATCCGTACATCCTTTTTCTTAACCTTCTGTACCTTCTTAACGTTCTTGTCTGTGACGGTTGCTTGACGGTTGCCTGACGGTTGCCTGACGGTTGCCTGACGGGTTCCCTGACCATTCTCTGCGCACTGGCCGTTGTAACGCGCCCAGTTGACAATAGTTATGACAGAATAGTGGCTGACGGATTGCCTGACGAGATTTTGGGTGTTTATGAGTTTCGCCAAGCGACCCTCAACGGACGTGCCTGGCATCTTCAGCGCCTTTGACGCTGCCGCTCGGCCATAAATGAACTGTCCTGGGGTCAAGGTGACGATGGTATTTCCCCTGCCCGTTGAGACCGGCACGTGAGTGATTTTGTGATTGGCCTTCATCAGGCACCAGCACCAGACTTTCCACAGATTCGCATCTGCAAATACGGCGCTATCGAGCGACTTGCGCCACAGCTTCAGCCATGTATCCTGGGCCACAGCGCGCCTCGGGGGAAGTGTGGACACCGACGGTGCTCGAAGCCCTTTGCCGTGGAGCGAGCGCAAGGAGGGGCCGCCGGTGTCCAGGTATGCTGCATGGTGCGTCGCTCCTTCAGGGGGGCGTCGAGCACCCGCCATCCTACAGCCTGCGCCCGCCAATGTCAAGGATTTTCTGCTCCCACGTGGGGCTCAGCCGATATTCCGCATATCGCTTCCCAGCCCTGGCAACCATCTCTGTCTTGATGGGCCACCCCTGCTCGCGCAGATCGTAGATGCGCGCGCCGAGGCAAAGGCAGCCATACAGATCGAGGGCCGCGCGTGGCGTGATGGGCTCGCCACGCAGCAGATGCATCAGAATCATGCGCCGCTGGGAGTCTGCTTCTACCATGCTGGCCTCCTACACCATCTTGTCTGTGGGGTCAGCGTCTGCCGCTGCCGGCACGATGGATCGCTTCTCGACGGTTTCCACCGCAACACTGAACCGGTCGCCAACGAACTTGGCGATCTGAAATCTGCCGGTATCTACCTTGTGCGTGCGGCACCACTTGAGGCAGGCATCGCGATCTGCCAACGGCCCGGTGAGATCGATAAACCCATCAAGGCCGTCCGGGTCGAGAGTCTCGCTCCTGAACCTCAGGGCCTGTAGAACTCTATACGACGCATTCTCCTTTGCCATCCTACGCCTCCGTTATCTGTGGGTCTGTGGCCCAGTTGTTACTCCGCATCCGCTTTCCTGCTGGTGAACGTCTGCCGGCCAGGCTCCTGGACCATCACGCCCGCATCCTCAGGCGTCCCCTTGCCGACCCGCTTGTGGTCTACACCCAGCCAGCCCCAGGCGGCGTCCCCGAACCGCTCCACCAGCTCGCGCGGCGACAGGCCGCATTTCTCCTGCATTGACTGATGTATCTGGAATATGCGACCCGCTGCCGTGACCGGGCCGTGCTCCTTGCACCAGGCGCGTAGGGCGGCCTTAGCGGCACTTGCCTGCGCGTCGAGCATAATGGCGCGTTCGGCCAGCAATGTCGCGTCAGCGGCGAGCTGGGGCGGTCTGGTGACAACTGGGGGCAAGGGGCAGGTCAGACTACAGAATGTACAGGACTCGCACGGCTGGGCCGGCCATTCTACCGTTTCGTCGGCATTGCCCAGGCGCTGGGCGAACTCGGCAAGCGTGCAGTACACGTTCGAGCGGCCAACGCTGGACACCTGGGCCTCCAAATGGCGTCCGAATCGCGTGAAATACTGGCGGACCAGGACACCTTCCGCGCGGCCCATGCCGAACTCGCGGTCGGCCAGCAGCGCATAGGTCGCAAGCTGCGGGTCGTTGCCGAGGCTGCTGGGCATGTGGCGCGAGGACTTCCAATCGTAGACCACCAGCATCTCGTGCCAGTCACAGACCACGTCGAGCCGGCCCCGGAACATCGTCATATCCGGCAACTCGATCTCTACCGGCCACTCGATGGCCAGAACCGTCATGCCCTGCAACGGCTCCTGCATTTGCCACTCGGCAAACAGATCGGCGGCCTCCAACATCACGTCAGGCGGCGGCGGAACGACGTCGCGCGGATCTGGCGCGCCGACCTTGGCCTTGGGATTGTCGGCGGCGAGGCTATTGGCAATGAGCCGGTGTAGCTCGCCGCCCACCTGGGCCGCACGGCCCGCCACGTCAGGCACGCCCTTGATGTAGTGCTGGTGGAACCGGTAGGGACATGCATAGGTCTTGAGCCGTGAGTACGAATGGTATTCAAGCTCCGCCATCATTCAACCTCCCTTCTTGCCGCCGCCTCAAACCATGCCGGGACGGTCGCCTCACCATACACGCGCTTATCGCCTATGCCCCACGGAGCGAACAGCCGCGGCGACCGGCAGAACCAGAACGTCACCCGCCAGGTGGAGCGGGATAGTGCGACCCCGCTCGTCCCCGCTATCAAGATGTCGGTGCCAGACACCAGGCGTCCGCTTGCCCCCCACCACCAGCGGGGGAGCCGAGCCCCGACAGACATCGTGTATGTCAATTGCCTCATCCTGCCCCCGTCTCCCGGTCCACCGTCATTCGCGGTCATCGTCTTGCCCTCCGAACAGATCGGATGCTTCCTGTTTCAGGCCCGCTTGCTTACGTTCCAGCCACTTGGTGAGCGCTGCCTCCAGCGTCTCGGGATCGCCCGCCACGTCCAGGTAGAGTTGGTCCACCTTGTCCCGTGGCTCGCCGTAATCCCTCACCAGGGCACGGGCGATATCGCGGATGCCCTTGTCCAGCTTCGCCCAATCGCGGCCAGGTACGAGCACCCGCGAGCCTGTGTCTGGCGCTGCCGGCTGCCGGCGAGCCGCCTCGTAGTCCGCGTTCTGCGCGAACTCCGGCGCCTCCACGTCGCCATAGGCGTTGAAGATCAACAGGTGGTCGAGCACCGCCCGGTCGAAGGCCCGCTTGTAGGCGAACAGTTGCGGGTATTGCCGCCCGGTCATGCCCGCGTTCTCGTAGTTCACCTCGCCGATCTGCATGGTCATCTCCGGTACCGGCCATTCTTTGCTCAACGTGATGTGCGGTTTGCCCGTCAGCGCGAGCACGGTCAGCTCGGATACTGGCTTGTACCCGGCCACCACCACCTCGCAGGTGAGCGCGAACTTGCCCTTGGTCGTGTCCCGCTCAGGCCAGCACACTTCGCCCATCACCTGGACGCCGAACAGCGTGGCCAGCATCTGCACGCCGGTATGTCGAATGATGGGCGGCGTGACCCAGATGGGCGACCCGTCGCGGCGCTGTTCCTTCTTGCACTTGCGCCAGAAGTCCGCCTCGGGCTGCGGATAGGCGTTGCTGGGATCGTGCGGCCTCAGCAGCTTCGCGTAATCGCGTGGTGTGAGTGCATCGCTCATGGGTGTTCCTCCATTCGCCTCACGATGAGCTCTTCGCAGATATACCGCAGTTCCGACTCGGGGACCATCGCGGTAATGTCGTGGCCGCCGAGCGTCACGGAAACGTCCTCGGCGCCAGCAGGATCGGCCGGCGTGTCGTGGCTGCCTGGATCGCCCTTGGACCAGTTCCAGTGGATGTTCACTGACAATTCGTAATCGTCGTGGTAGGCGGTATCTGGGATGGGGTCGGGCGCAGCATCATCCGCAAGCGCACGATTGACTGCACCACGGATAGGCTCAATAGCCTTTTGGATGGCCTTCAGCGCGCTTCGGTGCCGTGTCATAGCGTACCTCCTAGTAGGCCGGCGTCGTCGTTCGCCGCGGCCTCCGCAGCGGCCCGCGCCAGCGTGCAGGCCAGCCCGAAGTAGCCGTCGTCCGGCCGGCGGTGGAACTTCGCCCGCACCTCGCGCCGGGCCTCGGCCGCTACCGGGTCACCCACCTCTACCGGCTTCTGTGCTTCCTGATCCTTGCTCGCCATCGTCTGCGCCCTCCGTCCGAGATATGAGCCGCCGTGCGGCTCGAAGATAGCGGGCCACCGCCCGCTCTTGCAGACCGGCAGTCGGCCGGGTATGGCCACGCTCCCACCGGTTGTACGTCGCCTCGGCCACGCCAATCCACTGGGCGGCGTCATGTTGCGTGTGGCCCAGGATACGGCGTGCCTGCGCCAGTGCTTCTGCGTAGTCCATGATGGCCTCCTCCTATCAGTTGTGGTGTGGCCGATCTGTCACCTAGTACCGCAGCTTCCGCCCACTCTTGATCCGCACCATACGGCCGGTCCTGAGGTTGATGGCGTCCCAGCCACCGTGCCGGCTTTCGCCCGCCAGCCGCACGGGCACAACTACGCCGGATATCTTCGCCGCGTAGACCTTCCCAACCTGGATATCACGATTCTTCATCTTCCCGCCTCCCTTCCCAGGGATTATGCTATCTTCGCCGCCCGGTAGAACGCGTCCGCTATGGCGGCGTCTTCTACCTCCCAGGCGTCCACTGTGGCGGCGTCGTATACCTCCCAGGCGTCCACTGTGGCGGCGTCGTATACCGTCCCGGCGTCCACTGTGGCGGCGTCGTATACCGTCCCGGCGTCCGCTATGGCGGCGTTGTATACCTCCCAGGCGTCCACTGTGGCGGCGTCGTATACCGTCCCGGCGTCCGCTGACAGCAGGTTCTCCGCCGCCCAGTCCAGGTCCAGCCCAAGCTCCACCGCCCGCTTGCAGGCTTTCAGCGTCACCCGCACACCGTCCGGCCATTCGGCCTCGAATCTCTTGACCTGGCCCTGGCAAGCGTTGTGCTCGCGCAGCATGTCAGCGGTTATCTTCATAATCCGCCCTCCTTGTCGTGGGCCTCAGCCATCACGAGCGCCATTATAACACCTGCGGCAAGGGCAGTCAAGGGAAAACCGCAGAACTTCGGGAAGTTTTTATCTGGCGTGTGGGGCAAGACTTACGCCGGCTGGCCCGCGCCGATCTTGTCGAAAGCGCGCGCCACCAGCGGCGGCAGCGGCCACGAAACGGCCTCTACCACGCCATCGCCGGTAGGGCCGCACGAGCCGTCCCACTCGGCCCAGCGCGTGCGTCCGCGCCGCCCGTCGTAGGCTTCGTAGAACTGCGCCTTCTCCGCCATCTTCGCGCGTGGGAGCGCATGCCCCAGGTGGTAAAGGGTGCAGCGGTTGCCCAAGACGCTGGCGGCAGCGTGCCGGATGCCGTTCCAGGCGGTGGGCCAGACCTCGGCCCCAGAGGCGTCCCTGGGCATCACATGGATGCCAGACCACCTATGGCTCGCCGACCACGGGAAGAGCCGACTCAGCGGCGACACGGCGCCACTGTAGGGCCAGGGGAAGCGGGTGCCCCAGCGATTGAATGAGCCGCCATGTATCCAGTGTTCAGGCCCGTGCCAGAACGTCACCGTCAGTGGTGTGCCGCCGGCCACGGCGCCAGTTTCGAGGGCTGCCCGATACGTGTCCAGGCCAGCCCAAATCTCGTCCGCGTCGAGGATCAACAGGTGGCTCGCCACCAGACGCTCGCAGCAGGCCCGGCGCATCGCATTGCGCGATTGCTGCCGGCGGCCCGGCCACACCTGGCGCTCGATCAGACGGACCTTGTGGTCCGGATCGGGCAGCGCGCGCAGCAGATCCAGAGTGCCGTCGGCCTTCCAGTCAAAGCATTCGTCCCGGCCCCAGGCGATGGTCAGATCATCGACATACGGGTAGACGGACGCGATGGCCTCCAGCACCGTATCCTCCGCAGCGTAGACCGACATGATAGCCGAGAGCCGGAACGCCGGCCGGCAGACATCTTCGCCCGCATCGTTGACGTGGCGGATCATGGTGTGGCCTCCCGCTTCGCGCCATCAGATCCGGGCAGGCGCACAACGCCCGTGCCCTTGTCCACCTTGCGGCTTGAGAACGTCCAACTCTGATGGGTGCGGGAGACATCGGTAAATACATGGTAGGGTCCGGGATCGGGCCGGTACGGCGAGATATCGTGAAAGACCACATACCCGCCTGGCCGGACCAGCGGGCTGTAGTTCTTCCAGTCGCGCAGCGCGACATCCATGTCGTGGCAACCGTCGATGTGCAGCACGTCAGCCAGGCCATGCTCCTTGCACCAGGTGCGCGCGCCGTCCACCGCCTTGTCCGAGGTGGCCGGGATGAACGTCAGATCATGGCCGGCGTCGTGTATCATCGCCCTGGTGTGGACGTATCCTGCCCGCGGCTCCGGGTCGATGTGTAGTATCTCAATCGGCGCGCCCAGCGTCTCGGCGGCGCAATAGGCCCACGCCCCATCGTAAGCGCCGATCTCGATGATGCGCGTAACCTGAGGGCGGCTGAGCAACTCCATCAGGTCGGCCATCTCGCCGGCGTCCTGATACAGCTTCATGCCGGCGTTCTCGATCCGCTGCTTGGCGCTGTAGAACCTTGCCCGCACAAGCTCGCGGGTCCAGCCGGCATCGTTCAGAGCGCCCATCACCTGCTTAGCCACATACTCCGGGCGAATAGCGCGCATGCATGGTCCCACGTCGAATGCCTTGCCGGTCCCATCGGAGATCGAGCAGGCGTTCCGTCGCGGATGTTCGTAGCAGCAACAGCCATATTCGTCGGCCCTCAGCACTCGGACGTTCGCCGCCCAGGGCACGTTCTTCCGCTCCTGTGTTGGGCCATAGAGCGTGATCTGAGGCGTGCCCATCGCGGCGGCAAGGTGCGAGGGCCCGTTGTCGATCCCCACGTAGAGCCGCGCCATGTTCAGCACGCCGGCCAGGGTCAACAGATCCGTAGTGCCGCAGAGGTTGAGGCCCACGGTATCCATCCAGGGCTCGTCGGTGTCCTTGACGCCCACGAATACCAGGGGGACGCCGGCCGCCTTCAGCAGTTCCGATACCGCTTTCCAATGTGGATACTTCTTCCTGTCGTGGGAGCGGCCGCCCGCGCCTATCACAACGGCCTCGGGCGGTAAGAGATTCTGCGGCTCTTCCCATGTGCTCAGGCTCAGTGCAGGTGTTGGGCCAGCATAGCCACACTGCCGCACGGCCTGCATATTCGATTCCACCTCGTGGTATCGCCGCCAGTGGCGGTTCGGCACGCCGACCTTGCTTTCGACCGGCGCGAAGCCCGGCCCCTTGGCCCAGTATTCGGACGCCGCGTACTTGTAGTATGTGAGGTCGGGCCGCTCCGCGGTGATCTTCCGCACCCAGGACTGGCGTTCAAGGAAGGTCCGCATCTGATCGCCCTGGTGGAATCCGCCGTCGAAGATGTCGATCGGCTCGCCGGCCAGCTCGGCCAGGGCCTTCTGCGCCGGGATGGACATGACGATATCGCCCAGGCCGGCCCGGCAGAAATAGACAGCGCGGTTCGCGCCCTCGGCCAGATGCCAGGTCAGTGGATGCGGGCGCTTCAGGACGTCGGCGTAGAACTTCGAGTCCGACAGCTTCTTGCATGCCTCGAAGGCTTGATGCTGCTGTTCCGCGTCGCTTTGCTCAAACACCTTCGCGCCAGCGGCGTCACCCTTGCGCTCAACCCACGGTAGCCAGGCATCCCGCCAGGTGTCATCGTCCAGGACCACACGGAGCGCGTGCATCATGTTCGCTGTGCGATGTCCGGGCGGGGTCTGGTACTCGGCAATGGCGCTGCCGTCCCTACG
>Ga0114918_10001228_pt1 | contig 22915 bp, 20 predicted proteins | sample LantaG_FD_87015 | JGI IMG/M metagenome (GOLD analysis project Ga0114918, IMG submission 87015) | Deep subsurface microbial communities from Baltic Sea to uncover new lineages of life (NeLLi) - Landsort_02402 metaG | ecosystem: Environmental > Aquatic > Marine > Oceanic > Sediment | place... | reverse complement strand
CACTTCATCCGGCGAAAGCCGCTCCTCTCCGAGAGCAATGCCAACATTGAAGTCCAGCACAGCATCAGCGCCGAGTTTGGATTTGCGTTCTTCCCCAATAGTGACCGAAACCGCCGGACGAACACGTTTCTTCCACCAGTTAGGCAGTCGAACAGTCAGGCCTGATGCTTCCAACTCCGGCACATCTTTCAGGAAACGATATGCCATATTCGCCGTCCAGGCCAGTGGTTGATAGATGTCGTTGGATTCTACAAGCTGATTAACCCACTTTACCCGACTACTTGCCTGCTGGACCGGTGACAACAGCTTAATCAATGCCGAGCGGTCCCTGGCACCGGCATACTGCTCCAATGCTTTGCGAAGTGGAAGATGCTTCAGTCGTCCTCCCGAGCCAAAACCTGTGGAGTATGTTGCCATAAACGCAAAGGGATATGCCTGGTCTGCCTTGTTCTCCGCCAGATGAAAACAGACCCGACCTACTTGACGCCATTTTGTCGCGTGCTTATGCAGAAATGCTGCAAGTCCGCCGGAAGAAGCGACTGCCGAACGAACCCATCGATCCAGGTCCGCCCATATCTTCTGCAGAACACTTTCGGTAAGGTACTCCCCGCCGGACATCGGCGGCGCCGTCAACAGCAATGTCGAAAATTCCGCCGGTGAAGGCGCCTCTATAACAATATCATTTGCCGATTCGGGTATATGACAGAGTTTCGTCAAGTACTGCTCCGCCAGTCCCTGCCAGTACCGCAAAGTCAGTGAGTTGCCTGTATCGTATTTCTCCGCTGCAAGATTAAACAAGCCCTCAAAACAGTCCTTTTGAAAGATCTTTTGCGGCCCGCATAGAACCGCTGCCTCCGGTTGTTCGGAGATAGCTTCCCAACGCAATTGCCCTGTTGGAGTAAGCCTGATTTCACCCATTATGCTCAAAATCCATATCTACTGTTACCCGTCTGATCTACTCGGCGCAAGTAAGTCATAATCGGTCATATCAATATTCGATCAGCCGTCATATTAGGAGATGATGCTTTTCATGTCAATGTCCCTGCAGATTCAAAACGCCTGCATATCAGGTGCCATTGATTAAAAGCTGATTCTAAAATCCTTGTATTTCGGATCGGTCGGTATTTCCTGGATTCTTGTCTCTCTTAAGTAGTCGCCGAAATATTCTTTTATATCCTGTATGCAATCATCGATATCATGGTCGGGACCCTGGGCGAACATCTCGACAGTGCCGTCGGGCAGATTGCGGACGAAACCGGTGAGCTGGTGGCGATGCGCCATCCTGTGGGCGGTATAGCGAAAGCCGACGCCCTGAACACGGCCGATAAAAATCACATGCCTTGCAACCATTTCCAATCGAATATTTAATATTGGTTATTGACTCACGGTTTATAATAGTGATATATTAATCGCCACATTCCTCTGCTGCAAGTGAACAAATCCGGCAACTGGCAGTAATAGAATAAATTAAGGTTCACCGGTAGCAGGAAGTGAAGTATAATCCAATTTTTTGAAAATGTTATTGATTATGCCCGAAAAGACAATGCGACAAATAGAAAGAAACGAACAGATTTATCAGCTTACCACGCTGGTGGCGGGGGAGTTTTCGCTACAGGAGGTGCTGGATAAACTGGCCGAAGCGGCGGTTAAGACCGTCGGTGTCAAGGCCTGCTCGATCAGGCTGCTTGATGAAGACGCCGGCGATTTGAAAATGCGAAGCACCTACGGACTCAGCGAAGAATACCGCAATAAGGGCGTGGTATCAAAAAACGATCCCGTGGTCAAAGCGGCCTTCGCGGGCGAAGCTGTGGTCCTGGACGATATGCGCGTCGACGGCAGAGTCAAATACAAGGAGGCAACAATCAGAGAAGGTCTGGTCAGCCAGCTTACCGTTGCTATGCAATTTAAGGGCCGGGCGATCGGTGTGCTTCGGCTTTACAGTCCGAAGTCCAAGCGATTTTACGAAGATGATATTAATCTTGCCAGGGCGGTTGCTTCGCAGTGCGCGGTGGCCATTACGAACGCCCGGCTCTATGCAAAGGCTATCGAAGGTGCCCGGATTACCGAGCAGATGCGGCTTGCAGGGCTGATCCAGCGGAGAATGATTCCGGAAAAAGCCCCTGTAGTACGCGGTCTGGACATCGCCGCGGCCTATATCCCGTGCTTCGACGTCGGCGGGGATGCTTACGATTTTCGCCGGATTAGCGAGACGCAGATTCTTATTACGATTGCCGACGTGATGGGCAAAGGAATGCCGGCTGCCATGATGATGAGCTGGTTCCGCGGGGCGGCCAGGGCCTATGCCGAAGGTTGCATGGAGTGCGAGGAGTGCCAGGGAGACGACGTCTTCTTCGCTGAGAACACCAACAATCCCACCAGGCTGGTCAACCGGACGCTCACCGTGATCAAAAACTTCAACCGCATGGCGTGCGATGAGTGCAGGGACGGTGAATTCGTGACTTTGTTCTATGCGATGATCGACGCCGAACAAATGACGGTGACATATTGCAATTGCGGGCATGAGCCGACGGTCCTGATAAGTAATGGCAAGATTATCGACCTGGACAAAGGCGGGCTTGTGCTCGGGGTCGATCCACAGGCGGAATACGAGATAGGAACCGTCAAATTGATGAACAATGATTGCCTACTGTTTTATACCGATGGGCTGACCGACGCGGTCAACTTCGATAATGAAATGTGGGGCAGAGAAAATCTGCTGGCCACAGCGAAGAAATTCACCGCGGATTCGGCCGAGCAGATGATAAAGGATATCCTCGGCTACAGAAGGCGGTTCGTGGGACTTGCCAGGCAGATCGATGATACGAGTATGGTTGTGGCCAAAGTGGTTAAGCCGTAAAGAACGGTGGATGAGCGGTAATTGTGTCTGGGATGGCGGATTTGATTATTACGATTGACGGACCCGCGGCCAGCGGCAAGAGTACGGCAGCGAGGCTTTTGGCGCGTAAGCTCGGCGCGAGCTTTCTCGATACCGGTGCGATGTATCGAGCGGTCACGTTGGCTGCGATGCAGGCCGGTGTCGATTTGAACGATGAACAAAAGCTGCTCGATATTGTGCAGACATGCGAGTTTCAATTCTCCGTTAAGGCCGGCAAAATGACCGTCCACATCGACAACACTGATGTCACCGGGCAGATACGCAGTCTCGAGGTGACCGCTAATGCCCGGTATATCGCCGCTGCGCCGAGAGTGCGGGAGAAACTGGTTCAAATGCAGAGGCAGTTCGCCGCGGACCGGCATAAAATAGTTACCGAAGGGCGAGACCAGGGCACGGTCGCGTTCGACGACGCCGATATTAAATTTTACCTGATGGCCGATTCGGCCGAGAGGGCGCGAAGAAGACAGGCTGAATTGCTAGCAAAAGGCATTAGTGAGAATCTCGAGCAGATACAAAAGGCCATCGAGCAGCGCGACAAAAGCGACGAGAGCAGAGCCGCCGGGCCGTTGAAGCCGGCCAAAGATGCGATTATCGTCGACACCACTAATATGAGCATAGATCAGGTTGTGGAAACGCTCGCGGGATATGCGAAAGAAAAATGTTCAAAGAAAACATAAAAGCGAAGTGGTTCTGGTGTGCAAAATGGTTGTGCAGGCTTTTTTGCATGTCCTTTTTTCGCGTGCGCAGTTACGGCAGAGAGAATATCCCCCGGACCGGCCCATTCGTACTGATCAGTAACCACCAGAGCTATCTCGACCCGATGCTTTGCGGCGGGCTCATTCAGAGGCGCGTGAGCTTTCTTGCCCGTGAGTCGCTTTTTAACCACTGGTTCTTCGGCAGGATGATTAGATCGGTCGGAACGATACCCGTTAAGCTGGGCGAAGCGGACATAGCTGCGATGAGGAAGGTCATCGACGTGCTCAAGCAAGGCAGGGGAGTCTGTCTCTTTCCGGAAGGAACGCGCTCGATGGACGGGAAAATCACGCCGTTCAAGCCTGGCTTCGGCCTGCTTTGCAGGCGGGGCAGCGCGGCGGTTGTGCCGGTAGTGATTGACGGTGCCTTCGAATGCTGGCCCAGGAATAAGAAGTTGTTCTCGCACGGCTCGATTGTGGTCAGCTACGGCAAAGCCATACCCGCCGGGCAGGTGAAGAACATGGGCAACGAGAAACTTGCCGAAGTATTAACCGTGACCCTCCGCCAAATGCAAAACGAAAGCCGGATCAAGCAGGGCAAAAAACCGTACGATTACTCGTAGATTGCCAGATTAGGCCATACTCAAAGACTTTGCCTTTGAGTGTGCCACTCTGATGAGCACACGCAAAATGCACCTTTGAACAAATTAGACGCGAAATTCGTCTTGACGCCGTGGCAAGTTGCATGTAGCTTTATGAGCACGAAACGATTTTCTTCAGGAGCCAAAGAATATTCGAGGGTGCGCCCGGTATTGATCTGAATAACGCAAAATCTCATAATTGGAAGGAATATTTATGAAAGGCCACACGAACATAAAAAGGCACAAGCTAACACGTCGCGACTTTATCAGGACTTCGGCGGCTGTCGGGGCAACGGTTCTGGCATCGGGCGGGAGCAATATCTTCGCCGCGGGCTCGGATACGATCCGTATCGGTATAATCGGCTGCGGCGGGCAGGGCACGCGGGACCTTGTCAGTTGTGTGAAAAGCTCGCCGGGCGTGGAAATTACGGCGATGGGCGATTTGTTCGAAGACCGCATGAAAGAGTCGCTTGATAAGCTCAGAAAAGACGTGCCGGCCGCTCTGAAAGTCACGCCGGACAAGCGCTTTATAGGCTTTGACGCGTATAAGAAAGTATTGCAGTGCGACGTGCACATGGTAGTTTTGACGACGCCGCCCCACTGGCGAGCGCAGCACTTAAGGGCGGCCGTTGAAGCGGGTAAGCACGTGTTTATGGAGAAGCCCGCGGGCGTGGATCCGAAGGCCATTCGTTCGATGATCGAGACGGCCGAACTCGCCAAGCAAAAGCGCCTCTCGGTGGTCGCGGGCACGCAGCGCCGGCACAGCAAGAAGTACCAGGAAATCATCCGGCGGATTCATGATGGCCAGATCGGCGAGATTGTTTCGGGCCAGGGCTACTGGAACGGCGGTGACATGCTCGGTTACTGGCAGTGGTACGACAAGCAAGACCTCTCCGATATGGAATGGCAGTGCCGGAGCTGGCCGTGGTTCACCTGGACCAGCGGCGATCATATCGTCGAGCAGCACGTTCACAATCTCGACGTTCTCAACTGGGCGATCCAGGCTCATCCCGTGCAGTGTATTGGCATGGGCGGCAGGGCCGTGCGCGACCTCGGCAATATTTACGACCACTTCACCGTCGAGTATGAGTATCCGAACGGCGTCCGCATCGAGAGCATGTGCCGGCAGATTAACGGCTGCACGGACAGAATCGCCGAGCGCGTGGTTGGCACAAAGGGCTTCTCCGATATCGATCGCGGCGTGATTACCGGCGAAAATCCCTTCAGGTACGAGGGACCCGACCCGGACCATTACGTACAGGAGATGGCCGATCTTATTAAGAGCATTCGCGACGGGGCCCCCATCAACGAGGCCAAAAACGTCGCCGAGAGCACGATGAACGCCGTCATGGGCCGGATGAGCGCCTATACCGGCCGGGCACTGAAATGGGACTGGGCGATGAATGCCTCGAAACTCGACCTTGCCCCGGCGAAATATGAATGGGGCGATCTGCCGGTCAGGCCGGTCGCGGTTCCGGGCAAGACACCGTTAATCTAATCGATTCGATTTAATAACCGTTAGTTGAAAGAGTTTATAATGCAAGAAGAGAAAAAGCGAATGGACAAGAGACTTTCACGCAGAGAATTTGTAAAGGCAGCGGCGGCGACTTCATTGGTCGGTGCCGGCCCCGCATTAACCAGCAGGCTCCATGCCGCCGGATCGGGTGCGGTGAAGGTTGGTTTAATCGGCTGCGGCGGACGCGGCACCGGAGCTGCAACCCAGGCACTGATGGGTGTTGATAAATCGGTTAAACTCTGGGCGATGGCGGATTTGTTCCGTGACAAGCTCGACGTTTCTTATGACATGCTCAGCAAGGGAGCGAAAGGCCGGTACGACCGCGTGGACTTCGACGGTTTGGCGGACCAGATGGACGTTCCCGAAGAGCGGAAGTTCGTCGGCTTTGACGCGTTTCATAAGTTGCTCGGCAGCGGCGTGGATATGGTTATTCTCACGACTCCGCCACACTTTCGGGCCGAGCATTTCGAGGCCGCGGTCAAGGCCGGCAAGCATGTGTTTATGGAAAAGCCCGTAGCGGTGGACCCGGTTGGGATTCGGAAAGTAATCGCCGCGGCGAAGCTGGCAAAACAAAAAGGCCTGTCAGTTGTTGCCGGGACGCAGCGGCGTCATCAACAGCACTACCTTGAGATCATAAAGCGGATTCATGATGGGGCGATCGGTGAAATTGTTGCCGCTCAATGCTACTGGAACGGCGGCGGCGGGTCGCTGAGGGGCGAGAAACCCGAGGGTATGAGTGACATGGAATGGCAGGTTCGCCGCTGGTATTACTTCTGCTGGATCTGCGGCGACCATATCGTCGAGCAGCATGTTCACAATATCGATATTATGAACTGGGCGCTACAGGCTCACCCGGTCCAGTGCATGGGCATGGGCGGCCGGGAAGTTCGCAGGGGCGGCAACATCTGGGACCATTTCGCGATAGAGTTCGAGTACCCCGAGGGCGTGCGCGTCTTGAGCATGTGCCGGCAGATTCCCGGCTGCTCCGACCGAGTCTCGGAAAGAATCGTCGGCACAAAAGGCTTTGCTTATATTGACAGCGCGACCGGTTATATCAAGGGAGAAAATCCGTACGAACCGCCCGGTTCGCCGAATCCGTACGTGCAGGAGCACGTCGACCTGATCAAGAGTATCCGCGAAGGTGCCGCTCTGAACGAAGGCGTGCAGGTGGCGGAGAGCACGATGAATGCTATCATGGGCCGGATGAGCGCCTATACCGGCCGGGCACTGAAATGGGACTGGGCGATGAACGCCTCGAAACTGGACCTGACGCCGCCCAAATATGAGTTCGGCGATTTGCCAGTAGCGCCGGTTCCGATGCCGGGCAAGTCACCGCTCGTTTAACAAGCTTCGATCGATAACCGTTTATTGAAAGGATAAGCAATGAAAAACAAAGCAATGCAAACAACGCCGGACTTATCGCGCAGAGACTTCATGAAGGCCTCAGCGACACTGGGAGCGGCGACTTTGGCCTCGGGTACGAGCCGGATGTTCGCCGCCGGTTCCGACAAGGTCCGCATAGGCCTGATTGGCTGCGGCGGACGAGGCACCCATGATGCAACAAAGTGTCTGAACTCTTCAGAGAACGTTGAACTCGTGGCAATGGGCGACACCTTCAGAGATCGGCTGGAAAGTTGCCGGCGGAGGCTCAAGGAAGAGCTGGGCGAGAAAGTCAAAGTGACGGATGACGCCTGCTTTTCGGGCTTTGACGCCTACAAAAATGTGCTGGCCTGCGATGTGGACATGGTCATCCTGACGACGACACCGCATTGGCGTCCTATGCAGCTTAAGGCCGCTATCGAAGCCGGCAAGCATGTCTTCATGGAAAAGCCCGTAGCGGTGGACCCTATAGGTGTTCGTTCAGTTATTGAGTCATCCGAACTGGCGGACAAAAAAGGTTTAACAATTGTAGCCGGTACACAAATGCGGAGGATATCACATTTAGTAGAAGGCATTAAGAGCATCCATGACGGTGCCATAGGTGAACTTGTGGGCGGCCAGTGTGTCAGGCTCGGCGGCGGCATGCTTGACTGGGGACCAAAGGAGCGGCAGCCAGATTGGTCGGATATGGAATGGCAGATCCGCCGGTGGCTGTTTATCACCTGGCTTTCCGGCGACTTTATCGTCGAGATGCACGTGCACAATCTGGACGTTATGAACTGGGCTTTTAACGCTCATCCCGTGCAGTGTGTTGCAATGGGTGGGCGGCAGGTTCGAACCGCTCCCGAGTACGGCAACTGTTACGACCATTTTGCCGTCGAGTACGAATATCCGAACGGCGTGCGAGTCGAGTATATGGGCAGCCAGATTGACGGCGTCACGAATCGTAACGACCAGAGGTTTGTGGGGACGAAGGGTCGGGCATATACGGACTTTGGCAGGGTTGTAATAGAAGGCCCCAACAAAGCCGAATACGCATGGGATAGTATTGATCCATGCATAACGCAACACGCGGACCAGATTGCCGCTATTCGTGAAGGTAAACGGCTAAATGAAGGTAAGCGGATCGCTGAGAGCAGCCTTACGGCAATCATGGGCCGGATGAGTGCTTATACCGGCCGGGCGCTGAAGTGGGACTGGGCGATGAACGCTTCGAAGCTGGATCTTTCGCCGCCAAAGTACGAGTTCGGCGATTTGGAGACCAGGCCGGTAGCGATTCCCGGCCAGACAAAACTGATTTGAAACAACTATCGTGTTTGTTGTTCATTGTTGAAAAGAGAATGTTTTATAACAAAGAAGGGAGAATCCAATGAAACGCTACATGTCGGTAATCGCGGTGCTGGCCGTGACAGTAGCTCTGTTTGCTGCGGCAACAGGTGCTTCGGAAGGGCTGAACAAGCCGATCGTGCCGAAAGACAAGATGATGCTGTGGAACGGCAAAGACTTTGTCGGCTGGAAGCTCTTTACGCACGAACCGGACCATGACGTCATGAAGACATGGTCTGTTAAGAATGGTCTGGTTCGCTGCGAGGGAAAACCTGCTGGTTATATGCGTACCGAGAAAGACTATGCCGATTACCTGATACACGTCGAATGGCGTTGGCCTGAAGAAGGCGGCAACAACGGCGTCCTCGTTCACATGAGCGGTGAGGACAAAGTGTGGCCGAAGAGTCTCGAATGCCAGCTTTATTCGGGGAACGCCGGCGATTTCTGGGTCATTGACGGACTCGAAACCGCCGAGCACGCCAACGGAGGCACACGGGTCAAAGGACGCAGGACCTTAAAGCTCAAAGACAGCACCGAAAAACCGCTCGGCGAGTGGAACGCATACGATATCATCTGTAAGGACGACTGGATCGTCGTTCTGGTAAACGGCGTCCTGCAGAATGTGGCAACCAAATGCTCGGCAAGCTCCGGTAAAATCTGCCTCCAGAGCGAAGGAACTCCGATAGAATATCGCAACATTTATATCGAACCGCTAAAGTAGATTGCCGGCCGGGTGGCCGAAGCTGTCAGAAAATGCTTGACGACGGCCCCGGCAGATGATATACTCGATATTAACAAGTAGCATGAACTGTCCACTCGTTCTTGAAGAAGGAGGGCAAAATATGTGCAGTTTAAATGATACTCTCGGCCCGTCCGGGTCTTGCAAACCGAACGGTAAGGGAAAAATGCCGTACTTCGTATTGTTCGCTCTTTGCTTTTTTTGCTTACCGGCTCAGGCCCAATATGGCGGCGGTACCGGAACTCAGAGCGATCCGTATCTGATTCGCACCGCCGAGCAGATGAACGCCATTGGAGCCGCTTCGAGTGATTGGAATAAGCACTTCCAGCTAAGGGCTGATATCGACCTGGGCGAGTATACCGGGACCGCGTACAACATTATCGGGACCGATCCGGAGAACTCGTTCCACGGCATTTTCGACGGCAACGACCATACGATTTCGAATCTCAGCCTGAGAACGACACGCCAGTGGTACACGGGATTGTTCGGATGCGTGAGCGGGCAGATCAAGAATCTGGGATTGATCGATCCCGACGTCTTTGCCCAGGGAGGCAAGGTCGGTTCACTTCTCGGTGATCTAAATCAGGGCTCGCTCACGAGCTGCTACGTCGAAAGGGCAAGTGTTTCAGGCGACTACTATATCGGCGGATTAGTCGGCTCGACTTCCGGCAGGATGCTATACTGCTATTCCACCGGCACTGTCTCCGGCAATCATTATGTCGGCGGATTGGTCGGATATGTCACCGACGCGACGGTGAACTCATCCTATTCCAAAGCCAACGTCACAGGCAATCTGGAAGTCGGCGGCCTCGCGGGTATGACAACTAATGAAGAAGCCGTGCTCAGCAACTCCTATGCCACCGGCAGTGTCAAGGGAGGTACCTACGCGGGCGGACTGGTCGGACAAATAGAGCGAGGCAGAGCCTACAAGTGCTATTCATCCGGCGACGTCTCGGGCAATCTGCACGTCGGCGGCTTCACGGGATATGTACGGGTCCTGGGTGGCGCTACGCACTGCTTCTGGGATACCCAGACGAGCGGCTGGTCAACCAGCCCCGGAGGAACGGGCAAGACGACCGTCGAAATGCAGACAATCAGTACTTTTACAGACGTAGGCTGGGACTTCGGGGATATCTGGACAATCTGCGATGGGATGAATTATCCCGTGCTGCTATGGCAGATTCCTGTCACCGATTTTCGCTGTCCCGATGGTGTCGATTTCATCGATTTCGCCTTCTTCGCTTCGCACTGGCTCCTCAACAACTGTAACGCTTCGAATTACTATTGCGAGGGTACAGACCTGGATCAATCCGGCTCAGTCGGTTTCACCGACCTCAAAATCCTCGCCGACAACTGGCTCAGGGGGATCCAATAAAGACAGGTTTTATGTGCCGTTCGTAAATATTCTCCGATACGTTCTGCGCGATGATGTCCTCGTGTCTGTCCAACGCATTCGAGAAGCGCGTTCCCATCTCCGCGGCAATCTTGTACGCGACGTGCAGAAGCTGACGGAAGTTGGGATTGTACTGCTCGCATGATTGGTCGTGCCTCAGCGCCGAGGCGAAACTCAGCCCGTCCCATTTGTCCACCTCCTCTGCGGTGGGCAGCTCTGCCGTGTCGATATCGATGACGGTAGCATAAGGCCCGCAAAGCTCGCCGAATCGGTGTAGCGCTTTGGCATAGACTTCTTTTGCGATTGACAAGCCGTCCGGCGCCGCCATCGCCAGGCCGATCAGCTCTTCCAGCCAGGTTGTGCCGGCCGTCTTGACGTGCAGCCCGGCGTTGAATTTCTTAAGAGCCCCGGCGATGGGCCCGTATATCGAAAACTTATCGCTGCCCGAGTGAATGCTGAGCTTGAGGTTCTCGGGCAGGCCGAATTCTCTTATCGCGAAGTTAACTACCCCCAGGTCCTCTTCGAATTCCTTCGCGAAGGCGGTGACGTCACCGACGTAATCCACGCCCTTATTGAACCGGCCGGTGAATTTCGGCGCAATCGTCTGGGCGGGAATCCCTTCGTCGGCGATTGCCGCTAAGATAAAAAGCATTTCGACCGGCGTCTGAGGCTGGTCGGTCTCGTCCATCGAAACTTCGGTAATAAAGCTGCCGGCGCCTTTGGCTTCTGCGATATGGCGATAGATTCCGCCCGCTTGCCTGACCGCCAGCAGGAACTTACCGCCGATCGCTCTGATTCGTTCCTCGGTGACGTCAAGATTCCGTTCGATACCTTCGACGGCAAGCGAGCCTATGTACCTGCTGTATTTCTTAACAAAAGCATCGACGTCGGCTTTGTCCGCCGGCTGGGCGATAAAATCGGCAACGTCGAGCGTGAAAAAATCGCTCGATTCCATGAACTGATCGACATTACCCGGCCCGATGTGATCGGCATCAACGAAATACGGCCCGTCCCACTGCAGGACCTTCACCGCATCGAGAGCCTCCTGACGCGTGTCCGCCGGCGTTGTCCCGATGATCGTATGTTCCCTGTGCGACTTGTTCCAGACAGGCGTAATGCTAAGGCCCTGCTCTTTAGCCTTCATTATAGCGGATAGCTGGGCCTTTCCCTGGTGACAGAACCTGTCGCCGATTCCAAAAGAATACTTTTCCAAAATCATAAATCCGTTCTCCGTTATTCAATCAATGTTCAAACATTTTGTTTTGCTTATCGCGAATAAAGACCTTTTTAACATTGGTAAGGCCAATCATCTCACCGGCTTCTGGCGAAAGCGGTGCATCCAGGCAGTCGATCAGCGCATCTTCGACGTCTTCAAGCACAACGGCGTGACGCTTATCGGGACTGGCCAATTGCAGTTGCATGTTGAACAGCTTCAGGCCCTTGACGTGACGGCAATATAATCCGTACGCCGATAGTTTGCCGAACATGGCATACTCCGGGTAGTCAGCAGGCTTCTCAGGAATCTCCCGTTCGGCGTCGACCTTTGTCCCGCCGCCTTCGAAGGACAGTCTCACATTGCTCATTGTGAGATTTTCTATCTTTGCTTCGGGCAGACCGGAAATCGCACAGCCCGTCGGATTGGCGCCGGTCGCCTCGATATTGCTGATAGTGACGTTCCGCAGGACACCGATAGCAGGCTTTTCCATATCTTTCCTGAACATACGAGCGCGGTTGCCCAGCCGGACAAAGAGCGGCGCTCCGACCTTGTTCATCGTAATGTTCGAGACGATCACACGATCCATCGTGCCGCCGTCTACGATTTCCAGCGCGATCCCCGCTAAGCGAGTGTCGTAAATCGAGCAGCCGGTAATGACAATATTCTCGAAGCCGCCGTTCGATTCGGTGCCCATCTTCAGGGCGTTACATCGGCTGCTAAGAACGCAGTTGCTCACTACCACGTCCCGGCACACCCGCGCCGAGGTGCTTTTGAGCACGATGGCGTCGTCCCCGGAATTAATATTACATTCTGAAATGACGACCCGCCGGCAGGAGTCGATATCTATGCCGTCGTTGTTATGATTGACGAGACTCCTGACGGTAATTCCCGTAATGCGCACGTCGTCGCAGGCCAGGAAGTGCTGCACCCACATCGGCGAATCCTTGATGGTCACATCCTTGACGGTGACATTCCTGCACTGGATGAATCGAATCATATAAGGGCGCACTTTGTAAGGCCCTTCAAAGGATGCGCCCTGGCCGTCAATCGTACCTTCGCCCGTGATGGCGATGCGTTCAACGTTCTCGCCGTAAATCAGGCTCTTGTCCGTGTAGTTGTCCGTGTAGGACCGGAAGGCCTGGACCGTTGGCTGATAGTCTTTAAGGTCCGTACTGCCCAATAGCGTGCAGCCGGCGGCGAGTCTGAGCGTCACGCCGGTCTTGAAATAAATCGTGCCGGACAGAAAGGTCCCCGGCGGCAAATAAACTGTCCCGCCGCCGGACTGCGAGCATGCGTCGATGGCCTTTTGAATGGATGTCGTGCAAAACGTCTTGCCGTCAGGCTTGGCGCCGTAATCGCGAACATCGTACAATTCCTCCGCTGCGATAGCCGGACTTCCGGCAAAAAGACATATAGCACTCACCGTAATCCACACACTTAATCGCCCCAAAGTTTTTACCTTTCACAAAGAGATTCTCTGTCCGAACTCTGTGCCTGATCGTATTATAGATGTTTCTTCAGCCAGCTCAGCGTTTCCTGCCACATCTCGGGCGTATATTCATGCCCAACACCCTTATAAATCAGGCCGCGGAAATTCTCAGCTTTTCCGTAGAGATTGTAAAGATATTCCTGAAATGCGTTAATGAGCCGCACGCCGTCCGCCGGCGAGCCGTCGTCCTTGTCGCCGGTCAGTGTCAGGAGCGGTCGCGGAGCAATCAGGCCGACCACCGACTCGGCGTCGATTTTTTCCTTCAGCATGTTCGGCACGTAGTAATAGATGCCGTGCTGCCGGACCTGGCCGTGCGCGATAAGGTTCTGATACCGCGTCAGGCACGATACGCAAACCGCCGCCTTGATCCGCTCATCGAGTGCCGCCGCCCACCATGTCCGCGTCGAGCCCATGCTCATCCCCATCGCGGCGATGCGCTTAGGATCGACTTCCGGACGTGAAACCAAATAATTCAATGCCAGCAGGTCGTCACGAACCATCATCCCCCACAGCGTCCGTCCCTGCCAGAGAAACATTTTGAATAGTGACTCTTCCGTCCGACCGCCTTCTTCTTTCTTCCCCGCCGGACCCTGGAACCGCCGCTCACCGAAGGCGTAAGCGTCGATGCAAAGAACGACGTAGCCTTCCCGCGCGAGAGCCTCGCCGGTGGCAAAATCGAGCGTTTTAAAAGCCTTGCTGATAACCTCCTCCTTGCCCTGCTTGTACTTGCCGCCGTGATAGTGATTATACAAGATCGCCGGTCCCCTACCCTTGTGCCCGGTGGGGATCAGAATATATCCGTACACCGTGTCATCAACGCTGTTATCGAAAGTAAAATGTTCCAGGTCATAACCGTCTTTCGACAATCTTTCCTGGACAGTCACCTTCGGCGTAAACAACTTCGGCAAGTCGCCGAGCAGCCGTCGCAGCTTCCTGCGAAGCTCGGCCCTGCGTTTCTCCCATGACTGCACCGATTTCGGCACCGGCGTCTGGAAAGATGTAAAGCCGCCATTCAAAACCGCCGGCGGTAAATCCTTTGACATACCTGATGAAATAGACGCTAAAACAATGGGCACTATCGCAAAATTCATTATCGTCCTCCTGTTTCAATACCTACTCGGGTTTTGCCTGTCCACAGATTTCATATATGCGGTCGTACGCCTCCGCCTGCTCGTGGGGATTCTGGCAGTACGTCACTACAATCAGCTTCATCCCCGGCCTCCACAGCCGCCGGACACTCTCGGCGATGGTCTCGGGGCCGCCGACAATTCGGGCGTTGACCACAATGCCGGTATTCGCGAACGCCTCGGCAAAGGGCTCCGGCGGATTAGGCGTTGGGTCCGTGGCCGCTGAAAACGCACCATCGATCATCCGCAACCCGGCGATCTTTTTCACCATCTCTACCTTATCCGACCAGTTGCCGCAACTGTGAAATCCCGGGCCTCCGAAAGGCTTTCCCGCATATTCGACAGCCGGAGTGGCAAATTCGAGATACTGCCGTCCCGAAATCATCAGCGCGTTATCGTCGCTCATCCCCAGCCCCTCGAAACACCGGCACGAACTATATCCATGACCGGGCCGAACCAGCGCATTGCCGATATGTTTGATCTGCTCGTGCGTGAATTCCACCAGCAGCTCGGCGAGGCGATTCAGTAGCTTCTTGACGGCTTGCGCATCATCCAGCATCTCGATAAAAAAGCTGCTCATCTCCACGATGTTGCAGGCGATGTTCAAAGGCGACTGTGTATCGGTCAGTGACATGGGGACACGCCCGGCGGTCTTTTCGACAAAATAGTCGATCATTTCGAGCGTGTGTCTGCCGATGTGAGTCTGCGATACTGGCACAGGCCGGTAGTCCAGCGCATCTTTGACGGAGCCGAACTTCGGGCGTATGGCCGGCGCTTGTTTTTCTTTCCAGATGTAATCGGCGCCGAAGGCGCTGGCAACGGTACCGATGCCGTACCAGGGCACGAGAAAGTTGGGAACGTCGGCTTTGAACTCCATGCTCTTCTTTAGCCCGCCAAGCTGCGATTCCAGAGAAGCTTTCATGTCCCTGCAGCCCCAGGTGAATACATCGGCAGTGCGCATCCTCCGCCAGACAAGCACGCCGGACTCCGCCTCCCAGAAGGCCCGGCACCCCTCCAGAAGCGACGCTTCATAATCCGCGTATGCCTCGAAATCAAACGCCTCCGGCGACACAGGCTCGGCCGGCGTCGCCTGAACATCGGCACTCATCTGATCAAAATATTCCTTTGTCACCTCGGTTCCCTTGCCCGCTTCAGCGTTCTATGCAGCTTATTCTATCGTGTCGTTTATGTATGTACTCTTATTGCTGAATTTTAGTTAATCAAACTGACCGATTCGCGCTGTCATCCCTGCGAAAGCAGGGATCCAAGGACGTAATGGATTTAGTGGATTCCCGCTTTCGCGGGAATGACAGATAGAGTATGTTGTTATGATTGAATGACTTACCATGTCGTTCGACTTAAAACAGTCAGATTGAGTTAGTTATTACAGTATTATTTATCTTCAAGCCCTTAGTCATATGACTAAGAGCCTGGAAGGTTTATCTTGCTTATCGGTTTTTGCTTTTGTTATACGTGTGAATGACATTAAATAATTGCATGATCAGCTCGGCCTTATTCTGTACACCAGCTCGTTTGTACATATGACCGAAGTGTGCCTTCACCGTGTTGTACTGTATTTTCAGGCTTTGTGCAATCCTGTCACTATCCAGACCGTCAAGCAGCAGCTTGAGTATTTGCATTTGCCGCTCGGTGAATCCGTAGCTCTTCTGCACGTAATTCCATTTTGCCTTGCTGATCAACATGGCAACATTATGATTGTATTGGTAATGTTTGTCACGTTTATTTACCGATTCATTCAGATATATCGGAGCCAACGCTATTTACACTGTCGTTTGTCGTAGTCATCCGACTACGCGCCTATTATGTCAATCTATCAGATTTTCATTAGTATCTGTTGAAAAAGCGCTCAGCGCGAAGCAGAGTTAGCAACGGATTTTATGAAAATATTCGAGGGCAACGATATATTTGCTGTCGTTCGTCGTAGTCATCTGACTACGCGCCCAATATATCAATCTACCCGATTTTCATGGTTATCTGTTGACATGGCGTTCAGCACGCAGCAGAGTTAGCAACGGGCTTTATGAAAATGTTCGTGGACAACGATACGTTTGCTGGCGTTCGACGTAGTCATCCGACTACGCACCTAATATGTCAATCTACCCGGTTTTCTGTTGCTGGGGCCTGCTATGCACACCAGAATGATATCCTTTTATTTGAAATCGTTCGGGGGCAACGATAGTTTGCTGGCGTTCGTCGTAGTCATCCGACTACGCACCTAATATGTCAATCTACCCGGTTTTCTGTTGTTGGGATCTGCTATTCACTGCAGACTGATATTACGTTTTTCTTAATATTGTTCGAGAACAACTATATGCTTGCTGGCATTCGACGTAGTCATCTGACTACGTGACTAATATCTCAAATGGGTTGTTTATCGTTGTCATTGTTGATCCGGTTGAAGGCGAACGAATCGTAGAAACGCTGATTGAGGCTAACCTCATTTTGGTCGACTGTCACTGTGCATTTGCCGTGCTCGCCCGTAAATATCCACTGAAGCTCGCTGTCGGTGTCAAACTCACCCAGTACAATTGTCCGCTCGAAGAGGGCCGGGAGGAACTCGCCGAAGAATCGCAAGTCCCTGCCTCGTCCCCACGCGTGAAATTCGCCCTTGCCGGTACCAAGCTCAAAAGCCGTATTCCTGACATCGGCCGGAGGTTGCCATTGAAGGTGTACTTCGTTACCGCAAACCGAATCCGTCGGTGCCACAACAAACAACAAAGCACATAAGCAAAATAGCAACAGATTTACACGTCTGTCTGCCTGCATTTCACTTATACTCGCCCTTTCGTGTGGATATACATAGTCTCATCAACGAACTATGCGCTGGCGATCAGATAGACCGTGACAACAATTATTACGACGAACGCCCAGCCGACCAGGAATCCGACTACCGATGTGTGCGATGGTATCATGAATTCGAGATTGGTGTTCGGAAAGATGTTTCGCTTCTCGGGGACGACGGCATCGTCCGGCAGCATGCAGGCCGCAGCAGGCTGCTCTCCCGGCTTGATCGGGGTCCGGATCAGTGCATAGTAATTATCGAGTTTCTCCTTCGCCACTGGTTTGGTTAACAGGCTGACCACGATGCCACTGATCAATCCGGCCGAAAGATACAGAATCATCTGCCACGGCAAATAAAGCTGGCCGTTCCACAGCATAAAGTCCGGCAGGCACTGAGCGCAACCGGCGTTGAAATCCCAGAGAACGTACTGGCCGAATGAGATTTTGCTCGTGAACAACATCACTGCAAAACTGACCAGGGTCGTTGCCCACGCACCGGCGACAGTCGTCCGTCGCCAGAACAAACCCATCCAGAAGGCAAGGCCCATCATTGCCGAGACCTTCCAGAATATTTCCAGTCCCGCCACAACGCCGGGTAGCCAGAAAGCAAACACCACGCCGCCTGAGACGACAACAACAGAAGCGATCCGGCCTACGGTAACATAGTGGCTCTGCGGCCTGTCTGGAGATAACGGTCTGTAAATATTCTCGGTGAAAAGTGCCGAAGACGCTATCATGAACGCATCGCACGAGCTCATAACCGACGCCAGAAGAGCAGCTAAAAAGATTCCGAGTATCCCCGGCAGAATCTTCGGCAGGAAGTCGCCCGCCACCGCTCCGAAGACCTTGTCCGGTTCGACTTCTATGCCTCGGCTGCCGAAATACACAATTGCGGCAAGGCCTGTCAGGCACCATGGGATTGTGCAGAGGCGCTTGATGATGTTTCCAAACATCCAGCCGAATCTTCCCTCCATCTCGGTCTTGCCGGCGGCGCAGTTGCTCATAGTATGGGGTTGTGTCACGATACCGACCAGCGCGTTAAAAGCAATCACGGCAATATAGAAGAACCCGATTTCCGCCGGGGCGACCAGAGTCAGCTTCTGCGGATCGGTGATAGCCTCACGAATCCCGTCCATCCATCCGACGGCATTCATGATAAGCGGCAGCAGCAGGAACGAGAAAATGATTGTCAGGATGCCCTGGATAAAATCTGTAATAATCGCCGCGGCAAGTCCCCCGGCCACGCCGTATACCACGAAAACTATTGTCATTACCGCAATCGCTGCGTTCGCCGAAAGCAGTCCCTGCGTGCTGGCCGAAATCACCTCGCTCGAACCTCGCAGCATAAGGCCGATATTTACCGAAAGATTCAGCATCCCGATTAGCGCATACAGCACTGCGACGCTTCTGTCATACCTCGCCTCAAAAACGTCACCGGTCGTGATCGCACGAAAGCGCCTCATCACGGGAGCGATCAGCCAGTAAAACGGCGTACAGGGAAGCCAAAGCCACTGGTACCAGATCCCCGAGAGCCCGCTCGAAAAACTTTTCGATGCCACTCCCACAGCCTGGTCCGAATGTGTCCCCGCCCCGAATCCGAACATTACCATCATAGCCTTGCCGAATCGCCGGGGCATGAAAAAGTCCTGGCTCTGTTTTATTTTTCTCGCGCTCCAGAAGCCAATGGCAGCCATGCCGAGCAAATACAGCGCCAGCACAAAAATATCCGCAACATGCAATCCAAACACAGCATTCATCCTTTACAATTAATCAGTTTTGCAAAACATCATTAGAAGAGGACAGTTGAAAATTGTCAATCGAAGATTAAAAAAAACCCCGCAGCGCATCCGTTCGCTACGGGGCAATGAAAAAGCAATATCGTATTCTCGATACTCGATATTCGAATTAACCCAATTGCTAATCAGAAACATCGAGCATTATTCATTTTTCTTCACTTTCCATCAGACGGTTCGAACTGGACCCGCCCATGTCTCATCACCATTTTCAACTTTTTTTCTTCCGGCTGTTGGGCCTCGCCTGATCCCTTTGCGCTCACACCGACCTTCTGTGGTATTCTTACCTCCACCCCAAGCCGGCCCAGTTCACCAGCCACTTCCGGCTGTCTGGGATCGAGCTGGAAACTGCGAACTAAATATTCCTTTGCCCGGTCTTTATCGTTTTTGCCCAAATAATAGTAGCCTACCTGCTTATTTATTAAGGCTGAACTCGGCGCTAAATTGAGTGCCTGTTGAAAACAAGTTAATGCGTACTCATCAAGCTGTTGTTTCTGGAAAGCCATTGCAAGCCGAAGTGACTGAATGTCCGAATTGCCGGCCTCGGTCACATAGGTCTCTGCGGAGATTTTGGATTTAGCCGTATCACCGCTGTCCAGGAATAACTTCACCATCGCCACTTGAGCGTCCGCGTTAGCAGGATCGAAACTCAAAGCTATATTGTAATGATACTCCGCCTTCGACCAAAGCCCTTCGGCATGATATAACTGGGCCAATTCATAATGCGCCACCGGGTTCTCAAACCTGCTCTCCAGTGACTGTTGTAAATTAGCCTTTCTTGCTTCTGCCGGCAGCTTTCGCACCCTATCAGCTTCAGCGGCCTTCATCTCTTGACTCTCGCATCCGACAAGGACAAGCAATAATACACAACATAAAAGAATGATAAAAGTAAAAGGAGAAAGCCTGCTTGAGCTAATGGTAAAACCTCCTGTTTTTATTTGTCTGCTCTTGACTCTACCTGTCATTCTGGCCTCCACTTTCGAAAGTTATGGTTCGCCTCTATGCGAATTTCTACCTCTGGCCATTGAAACGATCCCATTTTGATACACTGTAAAAATCTTTGCAAGAAAAAACTTGAACAAATAAAATAAAATGTAATATTTTTCTCGGCACATGATACTCATTCTACAACCAAGAGTCGAGAACTGAGAATTATTGTAATAAAATAGTCTGAAGCGGCGACTTATATATCGACGGACTTGAAAAGAAGCTTTGCTTGCCACGTTAAATTCGATGAGAGGCCTGGCTGATAAAATAAAGTTTCCGATGGAGCTTGCAAGTGATTGACTGGCAGGTAATTATCAAAAAACACGGACCGGTTGTTTGGCAGACCGCGTACCGGTTGCTTGGCAACCACGCAGATGCTGCCGACTGTTTTCAGGAAACTTTTGTTTCGGCACTGGAGTTTTGCCGGCGTCAGCGCGTGCGGAATTTTTCGGCACTGTTGGCCCGGCTGGCAACCGCCCGGGCGATCGACCAGCTCCGCCGGCGATTTCGCCGGTCGCGCTCTGAGACGGACCCTGCTGACTGGGCTGCTTTGCAAAGTGCGAATCCGTGTCCGGCTCAGCGGGCGCAACAGAAAGAATTAACAGATTGGTTGCGAGAATCGCTAAGTAAACTGCCGCCGCAGGAAGCACAGGCCTTTTGCCTGCGATATCTAAACGATATGAGCTATCGAGAAATCGCCAACGAGCTTGACATAAAGACTAATGCCGCCGGTGTACTACTGCATCGGGCCAGAGCTAAATTACGCGAGTCATTAGAGTTATCGATGAAAGAGTGTAAGTGAGGTTGTATTATGGAAGAAAATGAAAATACATTGGAAAAAGCGGTAGAAGCTCTCAAGAATGAGCAGATTCCACCGGGCCCGCCTCAGGAAGTGACCGAATCGACCATAGCAAAGCTAACTGAGGCCGCCGGGCAAGCAGATACGGTCAAGCTCAAGAATCGAATCCGGATTGTAGAAGGCCTGAGAGCTACAAAAAGCCTCAGTAAAATTGCCGCTGCAGCAGTGCTGCTTATTGCAGCCGGTTACGCCACAGGCCGGCTCTCAGGGCCTCGACCGCCGGATATGGAACAGATTCGAGCTGCTCTGGAACCGAAGATTCGTCAGAACCTGCTCGACGAAACCAAGCAATATGTGCAGTTGGGCCTGGCGAACGGTTATATCCGAATCAAAGATGAGCTGAGTCAGCAGTACCGCCAGGACCTGAACCGGGTTGCTCTACAGTCCGTAGCTGCTTCCAATGCCGTTACTAATGAGCTACTCACAGAACTCGTCGAAGCTTTCAACGAAGCGCAAAACCAGGATCGGCAATTGGTTGCGACGGCTATCGAGCAGATGGAATCGAACAGACTAAAAGACAGAGCCAAGTTTGGCAATGCTTTAGCAACTTTCGCCCTGCAGACGGAAGATGAGTTGATGCGAACCAAACAGGATATGGCTCACTTTTTGTCATATACCCAATCCGGCCAATCGAATCCGGATGAAATTAGAAATTCTGACAATCCAAATGAAAGGCAAGAAAAATGAAGACACTTACCCAAACAATTATTGCATTCGTAGCGTTAAGTTTGTTGGCAGCGGGTGTTGTTCCGGCCAAGAATGTCTCTGACGAGGAAATCCAGGCTGTCGAGTTGCAGATACAACAAGCCGAGCTTGAGCAACAATCCATGGCTGAGGTTGCAGCAGTGCTGGCACAGGCTCAAACAAGCCTGCCGCCGGTGCCCGTGCTTCCCCCGACACCTTCGCCGGCTCCTGCTCCAGCACTGGCTCCTATTCAGACACCAACGTCTGTGTCAAACGTGAACGACAATATCTATACTATGACCAGAGGCCTCTCTTTCGGATCGCGGGCCGGAAGTACCGGAACGGTTCTTGTCATTCCCTCCGAGCAGACCAATACAGAAGACCTTCTAACAATAAACGAAGATATGAGCGTCATGTCCCGCATTTTCGAGAAGAGCCTTGAGCAGGACCTCGTTACGACGGTACGCAGCAGCTTTTTTATCTCCAGACGTCGTGATCCGTTCAGCGGAATGTACATGGGAGACGGCACTGGCCAAATACAAAGCATGTACCTGCAGGGCTATGGGGCGTTGTTCCTTCTGAAAGTGGATTTTCCGCTATCACCTCTATCCGATGTACAAGAGCAGGAGCAGGAGACCCAAAAAGCAGAAGATGGCGATCCGGTCTGGCGGAAGATGAGACAGGAAATTTATGAGCCGGAAAAGGTCGATAGAAGACGTAGAACCGAGAAGCCGGAAGAAAAATATGACGCAGAGAAGGTAGAGAACCTCAAAACAACCCTGATACAAGTGCTAAAACATGCTGCCAATATCCGAAGTTTGAAACCGGACGAGTCGGTGATTCTGACAGTCACCGGAAGCGGCCAAGCTACAGGCAGAACAATTACTGCGGTAACGCGTTCTGGAGAAAACCAAATAATCGTATCAGAACGAGGTGGTGATGGTAATACGAGAACCAGGTTAGTGCAGGGTACTTCATTAGACGACATAGGATCATCCTCGCCTACGATTCTTGTTATTCGCACGAAAAAGTCGGATATCGATGAATTCGCAAAGGGCGATCTCGATTTTGAGAAGTTCCGCATACGCGTGCAGCTTCTTACCTATCCTTTGCTGGGCGGAGCGGACGGGTATGGAGATCCTTTCAATCCCTATATGCGGCCGAGGTCTACCAGCTCCAGCAGCAGACGGTAGAGAAGTTTTCATATATTTGCTATCCGAAGCAATCGGCACAGCACAAATCAAGGCCGGGCTAATTAAGCTCGGCCTCTTTTGTTTGCCCACAGCCCCTTTTTGACGGATTGGCTTTGTTTGGCTTTGAATTGGCTTTGTTTTTTCGCCGCTCCGGCCCATCAAAATCTCCATAACTTCTTGTT
>Ga0114918_10001227_pt1 | contig 22934 bp, 25 predicted proteins | sample LantaG_FD_87015 | JGI IMG/M metagenome (GOLD analysis project Ga0114918, IMG submission 87015) | Deep subsurface microbial communities from Baltic Sea to uncover new lineages of life (NeLLi) - Landsort_02402 metaG | ecosystem: Environmental > Aquatic > Marine > Oceanic > Sediment | place... | reverse complement strand
AAGAAGAAGAAGAAGAAGAAGAAGAAGAAGAAGAAGAAGAAGAAGAAGAAGAAGAAGAAGAAGAAGAAGAAGAAGAAGAAGAAGAAGAAGAAGAAGAAGAAGAAGAAGGAGCCACGCTCTGAGAACACGGGACAACTTTCGACCTTTATTTTTTTTCCAGACTCACCACCACCTCTCTTCTTCCAACAAAACCAAAAAACTAGTCGTCCTCGCCGCTATGGGCATCTACGGCTCGGGATATCTGGGATGGTCGATCCGCCTCTCTGACAGCGAGGCCGTGGTCGCCAAGGCCAAGGACCTGCACCCGAAGCTCGGTGCGTTTTGATTTTTTTCTTGATTGTTTTTTTTTCCTTCTTCTTCAAAACTCCCTTCCTTTCTTTCTCTCTGTCTCTCATTTCTCTCTTTTCTCAAAAAAAAAAAAAACTTTACAGCCATCGGCATGACCTTCTTCTTCGCGGCCGGAGCCCTGGGAGGCCTCATGTCCCTGCTCATGCAGGGCAAGCCCCTCACGCAGTCCCCGCATTTCATCACGGGCTCGGTCGGCCTGCTGCTGCTGCTGCTGCAGGGGATGCTGTCGGCGTTCTTCGAGGACGACCCCGGGCTGAGGGGCGCGCACGCCTACTTCGGGAGCGCGATCCTGGCGCTGTTCGTGGTGCACGCCGTGTTCGGGCTGCAGCTGGGGCTTTCGATCTAGGAAGGGAGAGAGAAGGAAGGGTGCGGAGGGAGAGGGAAAAGGCGCAGCAGCAAAGAGGGAAATTGTTTTCTTCTGCTTCTTCTTCTTATTGTTCGTTTCTCTCGTTAAACTGTTAAAGAACTCGTGCTTAGAAATATTTGAATGTCGAAAAAAATGGAGAGGAAATGAGGGAGAGAGGGAGAGAGAGAGAGAGACGGCGAGAGAGGAAAGAGAGATGGCCTTGGAGCGCGCTCGTGACCGAAACTCGGGTTTTTTCTTTCTTTCTTTCTTTCTTTCTTTCTTTCTTTCTTCTCCTCTCACTTTTAAAAACCGCGCCGAGCTTTATTTTTGTTCTTTTTCCTACAAATGATGGAGACAAACAGCCTAGCGCCGTGTTCTCTTTGCGATCTCATAAAAAATTCTTCACTTCTTCTCCTTCTTCGCCTCAGCAGCTTCTACTGCAGCCTTGCCGGCCGCCGCGGCGAAACCAGCCTCCCCTCCTTTCCACAGCGCCTTGACAGTCGCCGTCACGCCCGGTCCCGCCACGTTCAGCTTCAGTATCCCGGCAGCGATCACCACCGAGGACCCCAGCACGCCCCACCGCGCAGCCCCTCTGACCGATTTCGGGATGTAGTCGGTGACGACGTAGTTCATCGCGATGTGCGAGTGGATTGGGAGAGCCACAGTGAGACCGGCGTCGACGATCCGGCCGAAGAGGTCTCCCTGCTGCTGGAAGACGGCGAGCGGGACGAGTCCTGCCAGGGCGAGGGAGGAGTTGTGGTAGAGCTTCTTGAGCTGCGGGGCGTTGGCGGTGTCCGCTGTTGTTTTGTTTTGGGAGGAGGAATGGGAAGAGGAGGAGGTCGGGGTTGAGAGAAGAAGGAAGAGACGAAGAAGAAGAAGAACGAATGGAACGAACGAAGCATTCAACCTCTGTCTCTCTCTCGCGTGCGTCTGCGATCTCGTGCTCTTTCTCCTCCTGCGCCTGTCGATAGCACATGTCAACTCGGTCACGCTCGAGCAAAAGAGAGGTCGGATAGAGGCGTGCACGGTAGTATTTTCCCTAGGAGGAAAAGCAAATGATGGCAGCCGTTTTTTCTTTGATGCCCTTAATGCCCGTCGACATCTCTGTTCTTGTCTTCTCTTTGCTTCAGACGCACCGTTGAGCACGCGCGCGAGTCCCGCCATCGTTGGTGTTGATGCGCTGGTCTCTTTCTTCTGCTTCTCCGCTGAGTAAACAGCAAGCGAAGAAGAAAGAAAGGAAGAAGTTGTGAGAGAAGGAGAAAAGAAGAAGAAGAAGAAAAAAAACCATCGGCCACAATAGCTTATTCTTTCTTTTGTTCTTTTTCTCTCCACACCACCTTCCCAAATGGCCGCCGCGCTCCTGCTCGCGCGCCAGTCCAGGCGGTCGGCGCTGGATCTTGCCCGTCGCGCAGGGGAGCTGGGATCGCTGCGGTGAGTGGGCTGGAGAGCGGTGTCGGAGTTGAGAGAGAGCATGAGTTTTTTTCTTTCTTTCTTTCTTTCGCCATCGAGGGCCGGAAAAAAGAAAAAAACGATCCCTTTTTTGCCGACGTAGCGATATTTTTTCTGCCGTTCTGACTCGTCGAGAGTGCAGAGCGACAGAGGGAGTTGACGCTCGTCGGAGGAAAAGAGCGTCAAAGGCGGAAAAGGTCGCGTTTTCGAGCGCGGAAGGAGGCGAAAAGCTTTGGAAACAAAAAGCCGCCGAAGGAGGAGTTGGAGGAGGAGCATAACGGCACGAGCGAGGGCGACCTCTCCCTTTCCTCTCTCTCACTTTCTCGCCAACCTCTTGAAAAGGAAAAACAAAACTCAAAACAACAGCTCCATGAGCAAGGTCCCCGAGTTCTGGGGCCGCGACTCGCCCTACCACGGAGGCACGGAGTTCCTGGGCACGCCCTCTGACCACCTCGAGGTAAGGAAAAAGAGAAAGAGAGAAAGAGAGAGAGAGGTTCTTTTCCTTTCTCTCTCGACGAAAACGACGACGACGACGACGACGGAAACTCACACCCTCTTCACCTCTTCTCCATCTCCCACCACCACCCTTCCCTACTCCAGCTCGCCTCCAAGAGGCCTGTCTCCCCGCACGTCTTCGAGATCGACGGCAAGTCCTTCCACTACAGGATGCCGGTCAACGCGCTGAGCTCCGTCGTCAACAGGGCGACGGGCGTCGCGTTGACGGTCGGCGCGACGGGAGCGGGTTGGCTGGCCCTGACGGGAGACCTCCCGGCCGCCGTCGACGCCTGGGCCGGGGCGCACCCGCTGCTGGCGTTCCCGGCCAAAGGCGTCGTGGCCTTCCCCTTCGTCTATCACTTGGCTGGAGGTCTGAGGCACCTCTGGTGGGATGGCGCGTCGCACGGGGCGCAGGCAGAGCACGCGGGCCCCTTGGAAAAAGGGCCCATCGACAGGTCGAGCTACGTGGTCGCGGGCGTTTCCGCGGTGGGGACACTGGCGGCGATGCTTGCTTGAGAGAGAGAAAGGGGAGAGAGTGATTCATAGAAGAGAGAGAAAAAAAACTTTAGGTGCAAAAAGAAAGAAAAAAAATGACGTTCTTCTTCCTCTCTCGCCTCTCTCTCTCTATTTCTGTTTGATTTCTTTACGCGCGCGAGCTCTTTTCCGCGCGCGATATACTGCATAGAAGATCTCGTGCTCAAGTCACACACTGGTAAAGAAGAAGAAGAAGAAGAAGAAGAAGAAGAAAAAACAACGATGGGAAAAACGTAAAAAAACAGTTAACAAACAAAACAACTCTCTCCGTCTCTCTCTCTCTCTCCGTCTCTCTCGCTTTCTCCGTCTCTCTCGCTTTCTCCGTCACGAAAACATGAAAATTTTCGATCTGTTCGCGGCCCGCACACACTCTCTCTGTATCTCTCACTCGCTGTCGCTCCACGATTTCTGAAGTAAAAAATAAAATAAAAAGTTGATATCATCATCACCATTTCTCTCTTTTTTTGTCTCTTTTTTCTCTTCCTCCGTTCACGCAACCACCCAACCAACCTCAAGCCAGCTTCCTCTCCTCGTCGGCCTCCCTCTGCACGTGCGACCGCAGCCCCACCATGGGAGCCAGCAGCAGCAGCGCCCCGGCGCAGGCGCACAGCAGCGCGGAGAAGTAGGCCCCCCACCCGTAGTTCTTCACGATCAGCGACAGCGGCACGCCAGCGTTGGCGGCGCCCAGGTACGCGACCCAGCCCAAAAAGCCCTCGGAGGCCCCCACGGACTCGGGCCCCACCAGCTCGGCGCCGCAGAGGCCGATGAGCATCTGCGGGCCGTAGAGGAAGAAGCCGATGGCGAAGACGCAGGCCCACTGCAGGGCCGCGGCCGAGGCAGGGACGGCCCAGAAGGCGGCGAGGGAGGCCGCGACGCCGACGGTGTAGGCCATGACGACCTGGTTGTTGGGTTGAGAGGAGGGGGAAGGGGAGGGGGAGGTGGTGGGAGAAAGGGGGAGATGGAGAAGAAGAGGAAGGGAAGAGGTGAGTTTTTTTTCGTTTTTTTTTTCTTCGAGAGGGTTTCTTTCTCCGTTTCTTCGACGCCCTGCCCCCCACCCACAAACCAACGCACCTGCACCCGCTTGCCCACGGACCCGGCCTGCGGGTCCCTGGCGATCATCGCGTCCGACAGCCTCCCCGCCAGCAGCGAGCCGAACAACCCCCCCAACTCGAGGCCCGAGACGCGGAACGCGGCGGAACCGGCGTCGGCGACGCCCTTGGCCTTGATCAGGTAGAAGACGAACCAGGAGGTGACGCCCTGGCGCACGACGTAGACGAAGAAGTAGGTCTGGATTGTTGTTGGTGTCGTTTTGGATTGGTGGGAGAAAGACAGAGAAAGAGAGAGAAAGGAAGAGAGAGTGAGTTTTTTTTTCAACAAAAGACAAAAAAGAAGAAGCAAAAAAAGAAAAAAGAAAAAAAACTTTCTTCCAACAACTCACCAGCGCCATGCCCCAGATGTACGGGTTCTTCAGCACGTTGGTCAGCAGGAGCTCCAGCAGCGACGGCTTCTCCGCCGCAGCAGCACCAGAAGCGGCCTTGCTAACCTCCTCGACCTTCTTCTTGGCGGGCTTGACCTCCTCGATCGGAGGGTAGCCGCACGCCTCGGGCGAGTCGCGGACGCCCAGGAGCAGCAGCAGGCCGACCGCGAGGCCCACGATCCCCGGGGCCCACATGCCCCACTTCCAGCCGAAGGCGCGGGCGGCGGAGCCTGCGAGGACGGGGGCGCCTGGAGGTTGGTGGTGGTGGTGGGGTTGGAAGGTTTGCGTTTGGTGTTCTTAAAGTGAGTTTTTTTTTCATCTTCTCTTTCTCAAAAAAAAAAAAAAAAAACTTTTCCTCTCCCTTACCAAACCCGCCCAAGTTGTGCGCGATGTTCCACATGCCCCAGTAGGTCCCGCGCTCCTTGGTCGCGAACCACGACGTCAGGATCCGGGCGCAGCAGGGGCCGCCGAAGCCCTGCAGGATCCCGTTCAGGGCCCAAAAAGTGCAGAACCAGGCCATTCCGGTACCGGCCCCGAAAGCAATGTTGACGGCCGCCGTGGCCATGAGCCCGCCGGCAAGCATGAGACGCGGGGAGGAGCGGGCGCCGAGGACGCCCGAGACGAACTTTGACATGCCGTAGGCGATCGGGAAGAGCGAGGTGAGGGTTCCGACCTGATGAGGAGAAGTTTTTTTTTTGAGGAAAAAAGTGAGTTTTTTCTCGTTTTATTCCCCTTCTTTTAAAGCAAAAGAGCGATTCCAAAAGGCCACTCATCTGCGTGATGTCCATCCCCAGTGCCGCGTCGGCGACCATGACCTGTTTTTTTTGTGCGTGGAAGCGGGTTTTGGAAAAAGGAAAAAAGGTGAGAATTTGTTCGTTTCGGCAAAACGTTTTTGTCGAAAAAATATTTCAAAGAAACAACAAAAAACCGACAACCAAAAACTCCTACTCACCGGCGCCGCGTACGTCAGCGAGTTGCGCGTCAGGTAGTAGCACGCGTACCCGATGACGATCCCGACGAAGACGACCAGGCGGCGGAGCACAAAGTCTTTCGGGTACGACGGCAGGTCCGAGAGCGTCTTGATCCCGGCAAAGCGGGCTTCAGGAGATGAAGAAGAGGAAGAAGTGGAAGCCGCTGAACTCGACGTTGATGCGATCGCCGGTCCCAGCGTCGACGACGCCACGCCGTCTCCGCCGAGGTGCGAGGCCGCGGTGTCGAGCTTGACGAGCGCCTCGAGGTTGTTGGCGGGCTTGTCGTCGGCGGAGAGGCCCGCAGAGGCGACGACGAGCGGGGGAGGCCTGGAGGGCAGGAGGGAGGGCCGCGAGAGCGGAGAGGACGAGGAGGGCAAGGTCTTCGTCGTCGTCGTCGTCGTCGTCGTCGTCGTCGTCGTCGTCGTCGTCGGCCTAGGTCTTGTTTGCCTGCGATGTTTGAGGTCGGCGGAGGGAGAGAAAGAGAGGAAGAGCGTGAGTGAACGAGAGGAAGAAGGAGCAAGGGCAGGAAACGAACAAAGGGAACAAAGGAAAAGAAGAGGTCGACGACGAGCGATGAGCTCCTCCTCCTCCATCTTCTTTCATCGCCGCCTTTTGAAGAAATAAAAAAAACATCTCGCTTTCCCCTTTCCTTTTCCTCCCTCTCCACGCTCTCTCATCCCACTCACCTAGCACCAGAGGTCGCCGACATCAAGCGCCCGCTTCCAGGCGCGGACGCAGCCGCGGAGGCGTGCCTGCCGCTGCTGCTCGCGAGGCGGCTCAACGGCATGATGGTTTTCCGATTCTCTCTCTTTTTTCGGGCGGAAGAAGAGAGTAAGAAATGAAGAACTGTCTTCTTCTTCTCTTTCTTTCCCCCCTTGTTCTAGAAAACTTCCGCTGACGCGACGCTCCCTCTGGGAGGTGGATAGGTTTCGAAAGAGAGGACAGAAAGGGGTGAGTTTCGAAGCGAGATGGGAGAAGCCAAGGGAGGGAAGGGCTGAAGAAGAGAGAGAGAAAGAGGAGGAGCACCCGCAAGGAAAAAACTTTTTTCGGCGTCGATGCCCGTCATCATCGATCGTCGGCGAAGAAGAAAAAGACGGAGAAGAAGAAAAAACGGCGGTCGTTTTCTTCGCTTTGCTGCGCTCTGCAGCGGAAACAACACCCGTTCAAGTGACCTCTTCGACACGGACAACGCCTCCGCGGGGAGAAAAGGCGGCTTCAAGGGACGAGCGAGGCGGCAGAGCGAGGACAAGCTTCGGCTCGACGCAAAACCATGATGAGCTTTTTCTGCTCGGAAAAAAGCAAGAAAGCAAAAAAGGCAAGAACAAGAAAAAACGCATCTCTTCCCTCCTGTTTGCGAGTCCGTGTCGCGCCGTGCTCCCACGAGCGTGCTCCGGGATGATGTCGGCGCCTTACCTGATCGGAATGGGGGCGAGCGAAAGCGCGGAAGGAGTGGTTGGAGGAGCGGAAAAGGGAAGAAAGATTTCTGTGGAGAAGAAAGAGAGAGAAGAAGAAGAGAAAGTTTTTTCTTTTTTCCCTTTTTTTTCTTCCTCTTCCAGGAATCCTCTCCCCTGCTGCCTCTTCTCTTCTTCACCTCTTCTCTTCGCCACTCTCTTTCTCTCTCCACTCCACCGCCACTCCGCCACCGCTCCCTCTCTCCCTCCTTCTCCAAAAGTTTTGATTTTTTTCAAAAAAAGAAGGGGGAAAAGAACTACACACACGATTTTCTTTTTTAAAAAATTGGTTTCTCTCTCTTTCTCTCTCTCTGTTTCCCTGCGAAAGAGTTTTCTTTTTCTCTCTCTCGCTCCTCGAGTTTTTTGTGTTGTTGCTCTCTCCCTGCCTTTGTTTTGTCTCCCTCACCAATCCCTCTCTCTTTCTCTCTCGTCAAACGAGACGAAAAAAAAAACATTAAAAATGAATGAAGAAATATGCGGAAAAAGAGAGTCAAGAAGGGGGAACCCTCCTCTCCTCTCTTCCTTCACAGCTTTCATCTCTCTGTCTCTAGGCAGAGACAGCCGCGACCTCCTTCTTCACGATCTTCTCGTACACCTCGCGGATCTTGAGCCCGCAGATGGTCTGGAACAGGCCAGTGCCGTTGGTGGAACCGGGGAAGGCCGAGTTCTTGAGCATCTGCTGCGTGATCTCGCCGTAGAACTTGGACGACGTCTGCGACAGGTGCGACTCGACGTAGATCAGCTCCTCGAGCTTGTCGAAGGCGCCGTCCATCTCGAGGACCGAGACCTCCTCGCCGTAGTAGGTGTCGGGGCTGTGTTGGGTTGGTGTTGATGGTGTTGGTGGTGGATATGAGTGAGTGAGTGAGAGAGGCGCGAGTTCCGTTTTGTGTCGTCTCTTTTTTCACCGCCGCGGGCGCGCGCCGCTTTCAAAAAAGAAGGGAAAAAACTCTCTCTCCATCTCTTCTCCCTCTCCTATCCCCTCCTCCTTCTTCTCTTCTCCTTACCCGTAGTAGAACTTGATCCCGGGGAACGAGCACGTCAGCTTGCGCCCGCAGGGGATCCACGAGATCGTCGAGCCCTGGTCGAACAGGAAAGCGGGGCTGAACAGCTCCTTGCCCTCCTTTTGGATCAGGCGCACGCGCAGGATCTTGCCCTCCTTCTCGTCCGGGACCAGCTGCGTCGGCAGCACCTGGATGATGATGTCGGCCAGCTTCTTCTGCGGGTCGATGAACTTGTCGAAGTCGGGCTTGCGCGACTCGATCGAGGCCTTGATCGACTCGAGCGAGTGGCCGCGCTCGGCCATGTCGCGCTGGACCTTCCACGCAAACTTGATCTCGTCCGAGATGTCGAGGTAGATCTTGAGGTCGAGCAGGTCGCGGACGCGCGGGTCGTAGAAGGGGTGGAGGCCCTCGACGACCAGGATCTTGGGGGGCTCGATCCTCTCAGCCGGGTCCAGGAGGCCCGAGACGTGGTTGTAGATGGGCTTGTCGACGGCCTTCCCCTCGCGAAGGGCCTTGACCTGCTCGTACATCAGGTCAAAGTTCTGGCCGCGCTCGTCCAAGGCCGTGATCTTCTCGACCTTGCGGCCGTTGCGGTCGTGGGCGTGGTAGTCGTCGAGGCAGATGACGGTGGTCATGTCGGAGATGAGCGTGTTGGAGTCGGGGTTGCCGCCTGGTGGTTTGGTGGGTCGGGAGGGTGGAAGAAGAAAGAAGAAGAGATGAGGAAGAAGAAGGGAGAGGGAGAGAATGAGAAAGGAGGAACGAGAACACGAGAAGAAGAGGTCGAGGTTTGAGCTCGATTTTTTTTTGGCTTGCGTTTTGATCTTGAAAGGAAGAAAAAAAGTCCAAATTCAAACGCACCGGCCGGGGGCTCGGGGTTGCCGCCGAAGACGCCCGTCATGCGGCGCATGAAGGTGGACTTGCCGCAGCCTGTTCAGTGCGTGAATTGGGGAGGATTTGAGGGGGGGACGAGGTGAGCGGGGGACGAGGAAAGATTGAGAGACCAACGCTTGGTCGTCGGCGGTTCTTCGTTGTTGCCCTTTTTTCTGTGGTGATCAATTTCAAACGCACCAGAGTCGGCGGCGAGGCCGATGACGACGGTGCGCTCCTCGGTGCGGACGACGACGGTGCGCGCGCGGTTGGCCTGTATGAGAGTTGGGAGGCAGACAGAACGAGGAGAGGGAGGAAGGGCGTGAGAGATAGAGAAAGGAAAAGAGGCTTGATCGCGCGAGGAAGAAGAAACCTCTTTTTGCCGTCGTCGACGTCTCGTTTTTTCGTCCCCCCATTCTATCGCTTCGAATGCGCCCAAGCGTGGCGCTTTTCGCTGTTGTTCTCCACCGGGAGAGTATATCTCGACGTGATCTCGAGCCTTGTCGATGCGAAGAAGAAAACTAGCGCTGGAATTGGCACGAGAAACGCGGCTCTTTGATTGCTCTTCCTCAATTGTCTTGTTCAGAGAGCAGTCGCGTCGATGCTCGTCGTCGCTTTTTCTTTCGCTCGAAAGAAAGAAAAAAGAAGCCCAATTACTCACCGTGCGGCGGGCCGGGGCGGTCATGCGCTGTGGTTTTGGTGAATTGTTTTGTAGTTGATTCGTGAGCTCGAGTTGGAGGGAGAAATGCGCGGCGGCGAGGCGTCGAAAAGACGAGGGATGAAGAGGAAAAGAGCGAGCAGCCTTTTTCTTCTTTCTTCCTCCTCTTTTTCTTCTTCTCTCCTTCGACCTTGATCTTTTGCCTCGCTTGGCTCGCTGGCCTTGCGACGCTTCGCGCGGCCTTTTGACTCACCGCAGAGCGCATGGAGAGGGTGGACTGCATGATGGAGGGGGCGACGGGGGAGTCGAGTGGGCGGAACGTGGCGCGGCGGGGAAGGGAAAGGATTTGTGGAGAAGAGGAGTTGAGTCGAGTTTTTTTTTTTTTGCTAGAGCTCTTCACTCTCAACCTCACCTTTTCAACCCGCAGCAAAAAGAAAATCACGCTCTTGAGGGGGAACCCTTCCACCCTTTTCTTCGACCCGCACGCTCCCTCCTCAGCCCCGCCGTCGCCGAAAGAGAGAGAGAAAGCGGGAAACAGTGCGTTTTTCAGTTTTATTTTTTTACAGCTTCTTTAAAATCATCATCATCATCATCATCATCATCATCATCATCATCATCACCATCACCATCATCATCATCATCACCATCACCATCATCATCATCATCATCATCATCATCATCATCATCATCATCGTCCTCAGACTTCACCCAACAAGCCTCCGCCGCCGCTTGCTCGCCGCCGCGGCCAGCGCCGCCTCCTCATCCGCCTTGTTCGTGTCCCCGAACGCCCCGGCCACGTCGGCGCCCTTCTCGACCTCGAGGATCTCCCTGATCTTGCCCAGGTCGGAGTCGAGCTTCTTGTCTTCCTTGCCGGCGGAGGCGACGGGCTTTTTCCTCTTTCCTTTTTTCTCGTTCGCGGCCGCAGCAGCTTCGACCGCGGGGTCTGGCACCTTCCTCCCTCCTCCTCGCCCCTCGTCCTCCTCCCCGCCGTCTTCGTCGTCGTCGTCGCTGCAGGCCTCCCTGCCGAAGCCCGCCGTGCCCGGGTAGAGCTCCGCGTACGCGTCGTCGTCCTCCTCCTCCAGGCCGCCGGGGGCGACGGCGGCCCGGCGCTCGGCGCGGTCGCCGACGCCGTCAGTGCGGCGGCGGCGGCGGAGAGCAGCAGCAGCAGCAGCGGAGGGCTTTTTCTTCGCCAAAGCCTTCCTCTTCTCTTCCTCCGCTGCTTGCTCTCTCTCCTCCGTCTCCATCCCCGCACCACCGCCGCCTGCGCCCGCTCCCTCGTCGTACTCCTCCGCGGTGGGGTACGCGGACCCGTACGCGGCCTCGGCGTCGGCGTAAGCGTTGTTTGACGAGGGAGGAGGCAGGGCGGCGGGACCCGCGACGGCGCCCTCGACCGTCGGCTCGTAGTCCCTGCCGGCGTCGCCGAAGATGTCATCGTCGGCGTCCACTGGTGCCGCTCTGTCTTTCGCCTCTTCTGGTGCGGCGCTTCTGGGAGCATCTTTCGTTTCCCTGGCGGCGGTGGCGGCGGTGGCGGCGTCGACGGAGAGCTCGGCGCCGCCAAAGAGCGCGAATGGGGCAGCGGCGGCGGCGGCGGCGGCGGCTGGGGCAACAGCAGCGGTATCCTTGCCGTCCTTCTTCTTCTTTTTGCTGCTTCCTCCTCCGCCAGAGGTGCCCCCCGAGACGTAGAGCATGATCTTGGCGAGGCGCTCGAGCAGGCTGCTGTTGCCGTTGTTGCTGCTGCTTCCTCCTCCGCTTCCGCTTCCGCTTCCACCTTCCAGCTCGGAAGAAGAAACCAGCGCTCGGGGCTTGGGGCAGTCGGCTGCGGCGCGCACGAGCGTCGTCGGGGCCCCCGGCTCCAGCGGGAAGCCCAGGCCGCGAGGGAGAGCAGCAGCCCTGCGGCGGCGGTGAGGAGAAGAAGGATTATTGCCGTCCTTCTTTTCTGCCTCTTCTTCTTCGTCGTCCTCTTCTTCTTCGTCTCCCCCGAGGTCAAAGACGAAGACGGTCCTCTTGGGCAAAAAGGCCTCGGCCGCTCTGCTCGTGTCCCATCGCTTTTTCTTCGACGACGACTCCGTCAAGAGACAGGAAAGCGCGACGCGCCCCAATTCGGTCTTGGGAGTCGGGAGAGGAGCTGCTGCTGCTGCTTCTCCTCCTTCTTCACCACCTTCTTTCGCTCCTTCCTCTCCTTCTCCTTCGCCTCCTCCCTCGTCCTTGCTCTTTTTCTTCTTCTCCTCCCTCCGCATCTTCTGCAGCAGGGCGAAGTCCAGGCCCCTGACCAGGTGCGTGTGCTCGAGGTCCCCTCCCAGGAACTTTGTCTCCTCGGCGGTGAGAGTGACGGCAGCAGCAGCAGCAGCGGTGGAGGCTGTCGCTGTTGCCGACGCCGATGCCGACGCCGCCGCAACAGTTGCCGCGACGGCCGACGGCAGAAAGGAAGGGCCCGGGGCCGGCGTCGCCCCGGCGGCTGCCGCCGTTGCTGCCGCGCCAAACACGCCCAGCTCGATGCCGTCGTAGTCCGGGTTGATCCCTTTCCGGCGCTCGGCGGCGCGGTCGCTGTAGTGGAAGGAAGGAGGAAGGAGGAAGAAGGAAGGAGGAAGGAGGAGGAAGAGGTCGAGACAGAAGGTGAGCGATGGCCGTTTCTTTCTCTTTCCCTCTCTCTCTCTCTCGCTCTCTCGCGCGTTCTGCTCTCACTCACCGGTACTTGAACCCTCCCTCGCCGTCCCGCGACGAGCGCTGCTGCTGCTGCTGGGGGTTCTGGCGCTGCTGGCCTCCAGCACCGTCCTTCTTCTTCTTCTTCGATGCCGCTTCCGCTTCGGGCCGCGGCGCCGCGAGGAGCGCCCTGAAGTCGGCATTGGTCATCGGCTTGGCGGGGGCCTTGGCTGCTGCTGCGCCGCCGCCGCCGCCGCCTGCGTCTCCGTCCCCATCGCCGCCGCCGTCCGACATAGCGCGGAGAGAAGAGAAGCAAGCGCCGAAAGAGAGGAACGAAAAAGAAAAAAGAAGAAGAAAGTGAATGATTTCGGCGAATTTCGGCGAATCACTGGCGACGTCGTCAAACAATCACACTCTCTCTCCTTCGCTTTCTCTCCCCCACGCGCCCTCCCTCACAACCGATGGAAACGCCGCCACCGACCAGAGAACAGCTCGAAAGGGACGTCGCCAGGCTCGAAGGTGGGTGGATTGTATATCAGAGAGAGGGAGAGAGAGAGCGAAGGAAGATGAAACAGAAAGTTTGATCTCAAGAAGAAGAAAAAAACTCAACCTCGACCCCTTCCACCCTCTCTCTCCAACACCAACCGAAGCCGCGCGCGAAGCAGAACAGCAGCAAGGTGCCACAGCAGAAGACGCGCAAGAGGCTCCGGATACCCCAGGAGGCGCAGAAGTGGAAGCAGCAGCGGAGGAGGAAGGAGAAGGCGACGAAGAACAAGAGGACGAAGAGGACGACGAGGAGGAGGAGGACGACGACGACGACGTGGTCCTCGAGTCGGACGACGACGACGGAGGTGGAAACACCAGCGAAGCAGAGAGGCTCCGCCGCCAGGCCAACAGGGAAGCCGACACCAAGCTCGCGCAGAGGCTCCTCGGGGACCTGAGAGAGGAGGTCGCGTCGCTGGAGACGGACGCGTGGGAGCACGAGAAGCCGCGGTTTGGTTGAGTTTTTCTTCTTTTCCTCTCTCTCTCTCTCCCTCTCAAGCCCGACGAGAAAAATGGAGAGGCAGCAACAAGGAGCGGCGGCACGAGGCAGTGTTGACGATGACGACGCATCGATCGAAGAGATCGGGAGAGGTGAGGCAGGAGCGGGAGCGAGCGACCTCGACGACTTCCTCCTGCTCCTCGAAGACGACGGCGGCGACGACGAAAACGACGATGAACTCTCCTCCCTCGACCCGCGCTCGCTCGCGCTCTTCGCCGACGTCGACACCGGAGGAGCAGGAGAAGAAAACGTAAACGAAGACGAAGAAACAAACAACCCGTTCTCCGACTCCAACCGCGGCCCCGGAGCCATCGCGGCCGCCTCGCGCTTCTCCAAGGGGTGCCTCTCTTTGCTCCGCGCGTTCGCCAGGAGCGGGGAGCTCTCCGGCAGGTGCCTCGCCGTAGCCACGGCCGTGATCGAAAAGATCAACCCGGCGGACTACACGGCGTGGAAGCTGCGGTGGGACTGCTCGAGGGCGCTCTCGGGGTTGTCGGGCTCTTCGAGCAATGCTTCTTCGAGTTCTCCTTTGTCGTCGCCTCTGCCCTCGCCCTCCTCCTCCTCCTTCCTCGCCGAGGAGGCGCGCCTCTGCGCCCGGGTCGCCGCCCGCTCGGGATTCAAGAACTACCAGCTCTGGAACCACCGCGGCAAGATCATCGCCGAGGCCGTGGGAGAAGGAGGAGGAGGTGGAGAAGGGAACGAAGCGGCAGCAGAAGCGGCGGCAACAGAATTGGCGAAACTGATAGCCGGGCGCGAGCTCGCCTTCGCCTCGGCGGCGCTCTCGGACGACGCCAAGAACTACCACGCCTGGTCCCACCGCTGCCTCGTCGCAGGGATCGTGCGCTGCCCGCAGCTCTGGGAGGGGGAGCGGGAGTTCGCCGGGGGAGCGATCGCCGAAGACCCGGGCAGCAACAGCGCGTGGGCTCACAGGGCCGCGGCCGTCGGCGGCCTCCTCTCTCTTCTCTCTCGTTCCCGTTCTTCCGATTCCGCTGCGGATCAGATCCTCGAGGAGGAGTTTGCTCTGGCTTCTAAATATGCCAGGGAGAGGCCGCACGACGCGAGCCCGGCGTGGGCGCACGCGAGGGCCGTGGCGGGGTGGAAGGAAGAAGAGGAAGAAGAAAGAGAAGGAAAGGCGAAAACGGGCGGCCACGCCGAAAGCAGCGAGCGAAAAACGCGAACCCGTCGCTTCTTCCTCCCGCTCTCGCTCGCCTCCGACGCTCGCTACGCCTCCCTCGCCGCCGAGGTCTTGGCGACCAACCCGGGGTGCGTGCCCGCTCTGCTGCTGCTCCACGACGCGCACGCGTTGCGGACGCTGTGGGCGAGGGAAGCCGGAGGAAAAGGCGAAGAAGTTTCTTCCTCCTCGGCGGCGACGGCGGCGGCTTGCCGGGCGAGGCTCGTCGAGGTGGACCCGACCCGCCGCGGGCTGTGGTCTTCTATTGGATAGAAAAACATTGTGTACTTTTTTGAATTCTGTTCTCCCCCCCTCTCCTTGTTATTGATTCGCAAAAAGAAAAAAAAGCAGTCACAAGGTCGAAAGTCGAAAAAAAAAAACTCAGACGATGCCATCATCGTCGACTTTCCGAGCGCGTTTCTCTCCGAGCCCGAGCCCGATCCTGATTCTCTTTTCGCGGACATCGTAGGAAACATGAGCGCGCCTCTCATCACGACATCGATCTGCGCGGCAGCGGCAGCGGCGGCGGCGCGGAGAAGCTCGTCTTCGACACTGACCCGCATCGCCGCGTTCGCGACTTCGGCGACCGCGACAGCGACGACCCCGAACCTTGGCTTCCACCGCTCTGGCGGGCAACGCCGCTGCTTCGCCGCCCACGGCCGGGACGCGTCGCCGCTTCGCCGGACTACCACGAACGACATCGTCGGGGGGCGCAGCACCATCGGCGTCTTCACGCCCATCACTGCGAGTTTGTGGATCGAGCGCCTGCAGAGGGAGGAAGGGGCGACGCTGCCTCCGAAGCCGGCGGAGGGGCCTCTGCCTCCCTCGGCGTCGGCCGTCGCCGTCTTTTACAGCTTCACCTCGGACGCGCAGCTGAGGGAGCTCTACCGCAACCCGTGAGTAGTTTTTTCTTTGGGATGAGTATGGAAGTCTCCTTCTTCTTCTTCTTCTCCTGTTCTTCTCACCTCGCGAACAACCTGCCACCCCTCCTCCTCTTTTCCCCTTTCAACAGCTGGGGCGGCGTCCGCATCGGCCGCATCCTCGAGGACCTCGACTCCCTGGCCGGCTCCATCGCCCTGAACCACTTTGACGGCGGAAACGCAGAGAAGACGGCAGAGAAGGAAGAAGAGCGGCGGAGGCCTCCGGTCCTTGTCACCGCCTCCGTCGATGCCATCAGGCTCCTCTCCCCTCTCTCCGTGGAGGAAGACGTCGAGGCGCGCGGGCAGGTGGTCTACACGGGGAAGACGAGCATGGACATCCGCCTCGAGCTGTTCCCGGTCGGGAGGGAAAGGGAAGGAGGAAGAGGAAAGGAAGGGGGAGGGAAAAAGAGGGCTTCTTCTTCTTCTCCTCCTTCTCCGGCTCTCGTCGCCCACTTCACCTTTGCGTGCCGCGATGAGAGCAACCGTCCCCTGGGCATCCCGCAGCTGGCCCCGGAGACGCCCGTGGAGAAGAGACGCTTCGCCGAGCGCGCAGCGCAGGCAGAGGAGCGCCGGAGAAAGAGGCAAGCAAAAGCCGCAGCAGCTGTCGCAGAGGTTCCCTCGTCGGAGGCTTCGCAGATAGAGGCCGTCGCCGACCTCCTCGTCCGCGAGGCCGCCGCCGCGGCCGACTTGCCGGCCCTGGCCTCGGGAGACGCCATCCCTTCCCAGCTCACAGCCACGGGCAACACCTTCTTGTGCCAGCCCCAGCAGCGGAACATTACCGGTCGGGTCTTCGGCGGCTTCCTGATGCGCAGGGCCTTCGAGCTGGCGTTTGCGAGCTGCTACGTGCACTGTGGTTTCCGGCCGCGGTTCGTGGAGTTGGAGCGGGTGGAGTTCATGGCGCCGGTCGCCGTCGGTGAGTTGTTGAAACGAAGAGAAAGATGAGAGAGATTTCTTGAAGGGAAAAAAACTAAAAAAAACAAAACCTCTCTTTCATTCCCATCAACAAATCCACTACAGGGGACCTCCTCCGCCTCCGCGGGAAGGTTCTCCACGTCTCCTCCTCCACCGCCGAGGCTACGGTCCGGATCAGGGTCCGCGCCGACGTGGTCAAGCCCGAGCAAGCCGCCTCCGAGATCTCAAACACCTTTGTGTTTGCGTTCGAGGTGCCCCTTCGAGAGAGGGGAGGAGGAGGAAGGAGCGAGAACGGACACGAGGAGGAAGGGGCTCTGAGCGTGAAGCGAGTGCTGCCGGAGACGAGGGAGGAGGCGCTGGCTGCAGCTGCGTACGAGGTGATGGCGGCGGAGGAAGAGGAGGAGGCGTGAAGGGGGGAGAGAGGAGAGGTTGAGGTCGAGAGAAGAGAAAAGTAAAAACAAAATTCAAAATTCAAAAAAAACACAAAAACTTAGTTTCCGAGTCGCTTTCTACTCTTTCGCTTCTCTCAATCGCTCCGCTCCTATGACTATGGCTTCTCTCCCTGCGGTGTTGCGGCAGAGGCCTGGATTGATGCGCGCCTGAGAGCGAAGAACGTGTCCTTTTTTGCATTACAACTAACCAATGCTTCATCGGCTCTTTGCGCTGCGCTCTCTGCGCCAAGGAGGAGGAGGCTTTCCTGGAATCGAGACCGCCCTAAAGCAAGACATCAACAATAGTTTATCGACGGGATTGTCGGTGTCCGCCTGGGGCCACTTCCGCGGCTTCAGTTCGATTGGATTGCCATCATCGTCGTCGTCGTCGTTGTCGTCGTCGTCGTCGTCGTCGTCGTCGAGTTTGGCCGCCGCCGCCTCCTCTTCGACTTCTCCTTCCGCTCCTCCCGCTTCCGCTTCCGACACCTTCTCGGTCGGCGCCTGCGTCGCGGCCTTCCGCGGCAGGGGCCACCTCCTCGCCCGCTTGGATCCCCTGAACAGAGGCGCCGACGGCTCCAGCGGTCGCGGCGTCTGGCTTGGAGAGGAGCAGGGAGCGAGCAGCAGCAGCGGCAGCAGCAGCAGCAGTTCTTCGTCGTCGTCGTCTTCTCCTTCTTCTCCATCTTCCTCTTGCTCGAGGTCGAGGTCGTGGGAGGACCAGCGGCTGTCGAGCCTGCTCGCCGCCGTCGACGAGAACGAGGACGACGACGAGAAACTCGCGGAGGCCGCGTGCGACGCGCTGGGACTGAGCAGAGCAGCCTCGGAGGCGACCTTCGACCTCGGCGCGCCTGTCTTCGACGAAGGTGAATCGTCGTCGTCTTCTTCTTCTTCTCCTCTCGCCGGCGGACCCCCGCTCAACCAGCAGCACTGGCGCCTCGCCCCGCTAGTTCGTTCCCTCGCGTCCTCTTACTGCGGCACGCTGGCCCTCGAGGTCGACCACCTGCCCCCGGAGAGAGCGTCGTGGCTGATCCGAGAGAGAGAGCACCTTCCTTCCAAACCTCCGCGCCGAGAGCGCAGGGCGACGCTGCGCTTGCTCGCCAGGGCAGCCGCCTTCGAGGCCTTCCTGGCGTCTCGCTTCCCTACCTCCAAGCGCTTCGGCCTGGAAGGGCTCGACGCGCTGGCCCCCGGCTTGCTCGCCGCGGCGGACGAGCTGTCGTCGCTGGGCGTCCGGAGGCTCGCGGTCGGCACGCCGCACAGGGGCAGGCTGTCGCTGCTCGCCGCGGTGCTGCGGACGCCCGCGGGCCAGATCTTCGCCGAGATGGAGGCGGCGCAGTCCGAGTGGCACGTCGGTGACGTGAAGTACCATCTCGGGAAGGGAGCGACCCTTGAGTTTGATGATGATGATCGGGATGATGATTGTGGAGGTGGAGAAGAAGACGACGAGAGCAGAAAGAGAGGCAGAAACAGAAACCAGCCTTCTCGTTCCCTCCACCTCTCCGTCGCCCCCAACCCTTCCCACCTCGAAGCCGTAGGACCCGTGGTCCTGGGCATGGTGAGGGCGCAGCAGGCTTCTTTTCCCGGCGGAGCTTCCGCGGTCGCCCCCTTACTCATCCACGGCGACGCGTCGTTCGCCGGCCTCGGGGTCGTTTTTGAAACGTTGCAAATGGCAGAGGTCCCCGGATACCAGGTCGGGGGAACGGTCCACTTCGTCGCCAACAACCAGTGCGGTTTCACGACCAGCCCCGGGTCCGCAAGGACAAGCCCTCACCCTACCGCCGCGGCGGTCGCAGCAGGAGCCGCTGTCCTTCACGCCAACGCCGACGACCCCGACGCCGTCGTGGCCGGAGCGAGGCTGGCTGCCCGTTGGAGGTCGCGCTTCGGGGCAGACGCCGCGCTCGACGTCGTGGGCTACCGGAGGCACGGGCACAACGAGCTGGACGACCCCACCAGCTCGGCGCCGCTGACGACGCGGGCGATCGCGAATCACGAGACGGTCTTGCGGAAATATGCGGCCACTCTGGAACGCGACGGCGACGTTTCGCCGGGCGAGGCCGCGTCTTGGCTCGCCGACGCGACGCGCGAGCTGGAGTCCGAGTTCGCGGCGTTCAAGCGAGGGGACTACGCCCAGAGCGCGGACGACTGGCTCAGAGGATCGTGGCAGGGGGACGCCCTCGCGGCCCTGGCCTCTTCGACGCCGCCGTTGCTTTTGGTCGACGAAGGAGGAGGAGCAGGCACTGCGGCGAGCCAGAAGCTGAAGCAGAGGTCCGAGCCGACGGGCCTTCCCGTGGAGACGCTGCGCTGGGTCGGCAGGGCCATCACGACCCCTCCCCGAGGGTTCACCCCGACGCCGCAGGCCCTGACGGTGCTCGAGGCGAGGAGGAGGTGCTTCAAGGAACCCGGAGGAGAAGACGCCCGGGTCGACTTCGCGACGGCCGAGGCGCTCGCCTTTGGCAGCCTGGCGCTGAAGAAGAAGAGAAACAGCAAGAGCAAGAGCGTCGTCTCTGGTGGCGGCAGCCGCGCTTCGAGGAGCAACAACAATTCTGACTCCTCGTCTGCGGCCTCGGGCCTCAACGTCGGCTCCTACGCGATCCGCCTCTCGGGCCAGGACGTCGAGCGCGGGACCTTCGACCAGAGGCACGCGGTGCTCAGAGACGCGGCGACGGGCCGGCGCTGCGTGCTGCTCGACGAGATGGAGCAAGGAGGAGAAGAAAGCGAAGAACCTCCTTCCTCTTCCTCACTTCCACCTCTTCGGGTCTTCAGCCGTCCCGGCGTGCGCACCCCGCCACTGAAGCGCCGCGGCGCCAGGCAGGAGCGCGTCGAGGTCTGGAACTCCCCTCTGAACGAGGGCGCGACCTTGGCGTTTGAGTACGGTTTCTCCCTCGGAGCCGCGGGGAGGGCGCTCGTGCTGTGGGAGGCCCAGTTCGGGGACTTTGCGAACAACGCGCAGGCGGTGGTGGACCTGTTCGTGGCCGCGGCGGAGGAGCGGTGGAACCAGCAGAGCGGGCTGGTGCTGCTGCTGCCTCACGGTGAGACAAAAAAGAAAGGGGAGAGAAAAACAAAAAAAGGGAAAAAAATGTTTTCAACCCCTTTGTTTACTCAACCCTTGCTTCTTTAATAAAAAAATCCTTTGCCTTTTTCTTTCTTTCTCACTCTTCTTTTCCCTAAAAAAAAACAACCACCACCCGTGATATCAGGCTTCGACGGCCAGGGACCAGACCACTCCAGCGCCCGCATCGAGCGCTTCCTCCAGCTCTGCAACGACGACGGCGACGCCCTCCCGGGGGAGTCTGCCAGGGAGAAGGCCGAGGTCGCGGCGGCGTACTCGGCGCTGTCTTCGTCGTCCAAGTCGGGCTCGATCGACCGGCGGCGCGCAGCGCAGCTGCTGGAGTCGCTGGGGATGCCCGGGGACGCGGGCGCGGAGCTTCTGTTCGAGGCCGTTGGCGGAAACGGGAATGGTGGAGGAAGTGGCGATGACGATGAAGCCTCGAAAAAGAAGATGAAAGGCAACTCGGGTTCTTTTTCTCTCGACGAGGCCTCCTGGTCGGCGGCCATGCGCCGCTACCTCCGCAGGCACGCCGAGGCGCGCGCCAACCTCTTCGTGGTCTCGCCCTCCACCCCGGCGCAGCTGTTTCACGTTTTGAGAAGGCAGCTCAACCGCCCCTTCGCCAAACCCTTGGTCGTCGCGGCCCCCAAAAGGCTCCACGTGCACGGCCCCGCGACCTCGGCGCTGTCGGACTTCGGGTCCGGTTCCCGGTGGCACCGGGTGATCGCCGACGGGGACCCTCTCTCGGACAACACCAGGCACAGGTCGAGGCATCCAGTGACCGGGGAGAGCTTTTTACTCCCCGATGATCAAGTCAGGCGCGTGCTGCTCTGCTCGGGGCAGATATACTACTCGCTCTCGGCCGCGAGGAGGGCGCGGAAAGTGAGGGACGTCGCGCTCGTCAGGCTCGAGCAGCTGTCCCCCTTTCCCTATGACGCCGTGGCGGCGGCCGTGGACAAGTACCCAAACGCGGACGTGGTGTGGGCGCAGGAGGAGCCGAAGAACCAGGGTGCGTGGCGTTTCGTGCAGTCGAGGGGGAACACGGCGCTGCGGGAGCTCTTGAACGGGAATGGGAAAGGGAGTGGAAGAGGTGAGAAAGAGAAAGAGAAAAACGACTCCACCACCACTCCTCCTCCTCCCCGGACCCTGCGCTTCATCGGCAGGCCCCCCTCGGGCACGACAGCGACGGCGTCGCTGGTCATCCACCGGGAGGAGCTGCTGGCGATCATCGACGCGGCGCTGGCGACGGAGCTCAGGCCTACGGGCGCCGAGGGGCTCGAGAGGTAGAGAGAAATTGTTTTTTTTTTAACTTTCACTTCAGCACTGCCGTTTTTGCCCCCCCTCCCTTACTTTCATTTCTCTTGTTGTCTGATCTGATGACTCGCGCTTGTTTTTTTTATGTAGAATGTTCACAATTTTGCACAATTTGAAGAAGAAAAGAAAAGAGGAAGAAGTGAAAGAAAGAAAGAAGCGAAAGAAAAAAAGAGTTTTTTTTCTCTTTTCGACAAAATAAAATTTTATAAGAAAAAAAGAAAAAAACTATTTGTTGAGCGCTGCGAGCTGCGCCATCAGGTCATCGACCCCGGCCTCCGTGGCCGCCACGGCCTCGCCCTGAGGGGCCACCGCGGCGGGCATCGAGAACTCGACCCCGGCGGGCAGAGCTTGAGGAACAGGAGGAGGAGGAGGAGGAGGAGGAGGAGGGGGAACAGCAGAAGAGGGAACGGTTTCTTCTTCTTCGGCGACGCACTCGATCTCCCACACGTTCTCCTCGTGCTCGACCCCTCCTTTCCCCTTTCTCTCTGCTTCTTCAGCCTCTGCCTCTTCTCTTTCCTTCGCGTCCTGCTCCATCTCCTCCTGAGTAGGGCCTCGAGCCTGCGTCCACGCCTGAGCGGCCAGACAGCTCCCGTTGCTGCATCCCGGGTTGGCCCTCAGGGTCATCGTCGGGAAGAAATCGGTCAATGCCGCATACCCCAGGTAATTCGCGCCGCCCCTGCCGAAGCTTCCGCCGCGCACGGTGCTCCCGCCAAAGCCCAGCATCCTTTTGAGGGACGCTTGCACCACTAAACCAGCGATGATCCCCATGGTCGTGGGTAAAGAAGCAGCACAAACGCCCTCTCTCTTCAGAGTGCGCTCGTCGATCCCCGAGGCCACCACCAGCGGCGGCGCGCACGCGAAGCAGGCCGACTCGCCCGGCACCAGCAGCTGGATGTGGCCAGAGACCGCGTCCTCGGAGACCCCGGACTCGATCCAGGGCTGGTTGAGCTCCAAACACACTTGGTTGACGGCCATGCGCGCCTCGTAGTTGTCGACGCAGGAGAGGACGAGGTCGACGCGCGAGACCGGAGGAGCCTCTGGTTCCGATGCCGCTGCCGCCGCGCTTCCTTCGTTCGTCGCGCCGCGGCCTCGGCCTGCGCCGAGCGTCACGCTCCTCTTGAACTCCTCAAACCCTTCCAGGCTCGTGACGTTGATCGAGTAGGCCTCCACGGACACGTCCGGGTTGATGTTCATCAAGGTCTCGGCGGCCGCCTGCGTCTTTGTCAAACCTGCCTGCGAGGGTAGGAAGAAAAGACGGTTCATGTTGGCGAGCTCTACCTTGTCGTAGTCATAAAGTAAAAGCCTTCCCACGCCGCAGCGCGTTAGCATCTCTGCGACGACTGCCCCGACGCCGCCGATGCCGACGACGGCTACGGTCTTGGAGCGGATGGACTCGTAGTTCGGGACGATGCCCATGCGCTGGAGGGCCTTTTTTTTTTTGAGAGAGAGAGAGAGAAAAAAAAACCCGAGTTTGAAAGAGAGCGAGAGTGAGGTTTTTTGTTGTTCTTCGTCATTTTCCCTCCGTTCTCTCGTTCTCTTTTCCCTCTCTTTCTCCCTAAAACAAAACACTCACCATGAGGCGCGAGTAAGGGTTGGACGCGACGACTTCACCTGAGAGGGGCATGCCCGCGGGGACGGGGGCCCGGGTGGGCAGAGGTGGTGCTGTTGCTGTTTCACTGCCGCCGCCGCTTCTCGATGAAACCTTTTCCAGCTCCTTGTTCGCTTCCTCGATCTTGCGAGTGAGGGAGGCGACCTGCGCTTGGAGCCTGGCGACCGTCGTGGCGAGCTCGTCGGCGCCGCCGTTTTCGGCGGAGGGAGCCTGCTGAGGTTTCGAGTTTGTCGAGTTTTTTTTTTTTTTTTTTTTTTTTTT
>Ga0114918_10001224_pt1 | contig 22954 bp, 50 predicted proteins | sample LantaG_FD_87015 | JGI IMG/M metagenome (GOLD analysis project Ga0114918, IMG submission 87015) | Deep subsurface microbial communities from Baltic Sea to uncover new lineages of life (NeLLi) - Landsort_02402 metaG | ecosystem: Environmental > Aquatic > Marine > Oceanic > Sediment | place... | reverse complement strand
CGAGCGTTTTATGTAGGAGTAACTAGGACTAAAGAGAACTTACATGTGATACAAGGTAAAACGAGGAAAGAGTTTAAAGTTATGATATAACTTTACTTTTAGTATACAAGTAAAGTAAAATTAATGTATATAATAGGAGATAATTATGAATATTTTTTACGTCGATAAAGACCCTTTTAAAGCTGCAGCTATGCTACCAGATAAGTTAGTAGTTAAAATGCCTTTAGAAAGTGCCCAAATGTTATCAACCGTGCACCGTGTTTACAACGGTGATGCTTGGTGTGATATGGTTGGTTTATATAAAACTGCTCACCTTAACCACCCTTGTACTATCTGGGCTAGGGAAAGCGTTATGAACTACAAGTGGCTTTATAATCACTTTCAAGCTTTATCGGAGGAGTACTCTAAACGTTACGAAGGCAAACGTCATGCTAGTTGGGTTAAGCTAAGTGAAAAACTAGCAGAAGTTCCCACCCTTATCCCTAAGTATAAATTTTATCCCCCAGCCCAAGCTATGCCCGATCAATATAAAGACCCCGACCCTGTTAAAGCCTATCGTAATTATTTAATTAACGAAAAACATTACGCTGAGTGGAATAAGTGTACACCCAAACCTACTTGGTGGGTAAAAGAGGAAGTAGCTTGAATCAAGAAGAAACACAAAAGTTCTTTAACTACTTAAATGAACGGCATATCGTGTACCTGCGTCGTCAAAACGGTGTAGCTTATCCGTGGACCAGTGACGCTATACTTACTGAGTATAGTTTTTGTAACGTGTATCGTGAATTAGATAGAGTAACTGAATGGATTAGGGTCAATTGGCGTGAACCTTACGCTGACCACCCTAACTTACCTTTTGCTATGTCTATGGCTAGGCAAATTAATTGGCCAGACACTCTACAAGAGCTTGGCTTTCCTGAACATTGGAACCCCGAACGTTTAAAAGCTATAATGCAGGGACGAATGAATAGAAAAGAAAAAGTGTATACAGGTGCATATATGCTAACAGGTACGCTAGGGGGGACTAAGATAGAACAAACCATAGATAAAATATTAACACCCCTATATAATAATCACCCACCTATGATAGAAAACTCACTAGAAGAAACATGGCAAGGTTACCAAAAGTACGCTGGGTTTAGTGGGTTTATGGCTTACGAAGTAGTGACTGACTTACGTCACACTAAACACTTAAACAAAGCTAAAGATATTATGACTTGGGCTAACCCTGGACCTGGAGCTCAACGTGGGCTAAATAGAATACACCACAGAGAACTTAATAAAGCAATTAAAAAACCTCAATTAAATTTTGAGATGAAAGAACTGCTTGATTGTTCTCCTAGTTATTTACAAGGTCATATGGAGCCGTTAGAAATGAGAGATATTGAACACTGCCTTTGTGAGTTCGATAAATATGAACGTACACGTTTGGGCGAAGGCAGACCACGTGCAAAATATAAGGTAAATAAATGAGAATATTTATACCCACTAGAGGCAGAGCAGACAGTCAAGTAACGCTGTCATTTTTCCCAGAAGATTTGCGTAAAGAAGTTACTTTGGTTGTAGACCAAGACGAAAAAGATAACTACAGTCAATACGATTGTAAAATTATGGTGTGTGATGATTCAGTTCACGACATAGCTACTAAGCGTAAGTTTATACACGACCACACTGACGACAATAAGATTGTTATGTTAGACGATGACCTGCGTTTTTATATTCGTAAATCTACTAACGACTGGCATTTAAGATACTTAGAACCAGAAGAGTACCCTGCTTTGTTTGGGTTACTTGATGTATGGCTTGACGATTATGCTCATTGTGGTATAAGTGCTAGGGAAGGTAATAATAGAGTTGAGCACCTTTCAGTAGAGAACACCAGATACATGCGTGTATTAGCCTATAACTTAGATAAATTTGAAGGCGTAGTTATGGATAGATGTAAGGTTATGGAAGACTTTGATGTCAATCTACAGTTACTAAAAAAAGGGTTATCAAGCAAAGTAAGTTATTACTATGCTCAAGGTCAGGGCAGTAGTAATGCTGCTGGGGGTTGTAGTGAGTGGCGTACTTTAGAAGTACAGTCACAAGGAGCAGAACGTTTAGCAGAACTTCATCCAGATGTAGTTAAAGTTGTCGAAAAAGAAACTAAAACTGCGTGGGGTGGGGCTATCCGTAAAGACGTGGTGGTACAGTGGAAACGAGCTCTTAAATTAGGGGCAGAAAATGGCGAGTTATTTTAATATAGGAGAAAAGAGTGTTAGTTATTAATTGTAGAAATGTTAACGATGGTTTTGTTAGAGGTCTTGATTTACTCAATGAGTTTAGAGATGACGTAAGAGGTAGTAGAGTAGGGTACGTGGTCGAGGCTCCGTGTCCTGTGGCTACTGTGTATCGTAACCCTCAAGAGAGAGTATTATTTGAGCCTATCCGTAGAGCTAACCCATTTTTTCACTTTATGGAAAGCCTGTGGATGTTAGCAGGGCGTAATGACCTTGACTATGTAGTTAAATACAATAAACGTATGAATGAATACAGCGATGACGGTGTGGTACTTCATGGTGCTTACGGTCATAGGTGGCGTGAGCATTTTGGTGCTGACCAAGTAGCTGTAGTTATCGAAAGGCTAAAAAAAGATTCAACTGATAGACGTTGTGTAATTCAGATGTGGGATCCTCAAGTAGATTTAAACAGAGAAGGTGTTGATATACCCTGTAACACAGTGATTTATTTTAAAATAAGAGATGATGAGTTGTTAATGACCGTAAGTAATAGGTCAAACGATATTATCTGGGGCACGTTTGGTGCTAACGCTGTACACATGTCAATGCTACATGAATATGTGGCTAGTGCTATAGGAATCCCTATGGGACCATACACTCAAATAAGTGACAGCTTCCATGCTTACACAAATGTTTTTGATGACATGCATGCTAGGCTAGAAGCAGAAGATGCGTTTGACTACTACAACATAAAAGAAAGTATTAACCCTTACCAAAATAAACACATTAATGCTTATCCTATGGTGAGTTCACCCATAATTACTTGGGAAAATGATTTATTAGAATTTTTAAAACGAAAACCTTTTGGAGATGAGGTGTTTGTTGATAGTTTCTTTAGCGAAGTAGCTGCTCCTTTACAGGATGCTTGGTTTTGCTATAAGAAGGGAGAGTATGACGAGGCGTTAGTTCAAGTACAAGGTTGCGAAGCAGATGATTGGCGAACCGCTGGATTTGACTGGCTTAATACATCTATAAACAATAAGGAAAACAAATGAGTAACATCCCACAATGGTCGTATAGCAGATTAAAAACTTTTGAAAGTTGCCCCAAAAAGGCAGAGTACGCATATATTCAAAAGATCAAAGAACCTGGAAATAAAGCAATGGATAGAGGTAAAGATATTCATAAACTTTGCGAGGAATACATACGAGGTCGGTTTGACGAAATGCCATCTGCCTTAAAAGATTTTGAAGAAGCCTTTGATTTATTAAAAGACATGCACTTAAAAGGTCATGTACTTTGTGAAGGTGACTGGGCGTTTACTACAGAATGGGAATCTACAGGTTGGTTTGACCACGACACATGGGGAAGAGCTAAAGTAGATGCTTTTGTCCACGTAGAAGGTGATAAGAACGCTAGAGTTATCGACTTTAAAACAGGTAGATACGAAGGTAATCAGGAAGGTCACAGAGAGCAGTGCGAGCTTTATGCCTCTATTGTTTTTAAACGGCTACCTGAATTAGAAACAATTACTACAGAGTTGTGGTATCTTGACCATGGTAAACTAGATCGATATCAGTATAATAAAGATACAGTAGAAGCTAAACGTGATAGGTTAAATACTCGAGCTGTAGAAATGACAACGACTGAGGAGTTTCCTGCTAAACCCTCTCAGTTTAAATGTAAATGGTGCTACTTTGGTAAACAGAATATTTGCCCTAGTCGCTTTGACTAAAGGAGATTAATTATGTCAGCAGATTTTGATCAGATAGAAAAGCAAACTTTAACCGACGTAGCCCAGTTACGTCAAGCCGAGCAAAGCTATGGTGACAGTTGGCGCAGTAGAGGTGGTGTAGGTGCTTTTATGATGTTAGCACGTAAATGGGATAGGATTGAAAACCAAGTTAAAAAAACTCATTATGATATCTTTGGTACCATCCTTGACGACCCAAGCAGCACTGGTATACTAGACGACATACAAGACTTACGTTGTTACCTACTCTTAGTTGAAGAGTACGCTACTCGTTTAGTAAAAGAGTTTGAAGATGCAAAGTAGTATGTTTGCTCCTGAGACTGACTGGACGCCTCCTAACAGCCTCCCAGAGTTATCAAAATATAAAGAAGTAGCTATCGACTTAGAAACTTACGACCCTTTACTCATGTCTCATGGACCGTCGTGGGCGTTTGAAGGACAAGGGTATGTAACTGGGATAGCTATAGCTACAGAAGATTTCGCTATCTACTTACCTATCCAACATGTGGGTGGAGGTAATTTAGATAAAGGTGTAGTTACTAACTGGCTTAAACAAGAACTAGCTCACCCTAATGATAAAGTATTTCATAATTCTTTATACGATTTAGGTTGGCTAAGAAGAATGGGTGTTCATGTTAGTGGTAAGATACACGATACTATGTTTGCTGCTCCTTTAGTTGATGAAAATCAATTTGGGTATAGTTTAAATAAACTAGGGCAAAGATATGTAGGTGAAGTTAAACAAGAAAACTTGCTAGAAGAAGCAGCAAAATCTTTTGGTTTAAACCCTAAGTCTGAAATGTATAAACTTCCTGCTAAATATGTAGGTGAGTACGCTGAGCAAGATGCTGCCCTTACTTTAAAACTTTGGAAGATTTTAAAAGAAGGGTTAGTGAGAGAAAACGTAGAAAAAATATATGAGCTTGAAACTTCTTTAATACCTATACTTTTAGACATGCGTTGGAAAGGCGTACCTGTAGATTTAGATAGAGCAGAGGTAGTAAGTAAACAATTACTTAAAGAAGAAAAATCGATACTAAATGGTATCCATAAAGAGTTTGGTGTTACCCCAGACTTATGGGCTGCTACTTCTATCTCTACTGTATTTGATAGAGCTGGGCTAAGTTACCCACGTACACCTAAAACTAACGCTCCATCTTTTTCTGGGGAATGGTTAGAGGCTCACGATCACCCAGTAGCCAACTCCATAGCTAGGGCTCGTAAACTAAATAAAGCTAGGACTACCTTCATTGATAAGATGGTACTAGAGCACAGCGTTAAAGGTAGAATACATGGGGAGCTTCATCCGTTGCGCTCTGACCGTGGTGGTACTGTAACAGGCAGGTTTAGTAGTAGTAACCCAAACCTACAACAAGTACCAGCTCGTAATGATTATATTGGACCACTGATTCGTAGTATTTTTAAACCAGAAAAAGATAAGTACTGGGGTTGTTTCGATTACTCTCAACAAGAGCCTAGACTAACCGTACATTACTCCTCCGTTACAGAGCAGGAAGGTGCAGCAGACGCAGTAGACGCTTATAAAAATAAAGACGCAGACTTTCATCAGGTGGTCGCAGACATGGCTAATATCAGCCGTAAGGAAGCCAAGATTATTAATCTGGGTTTAAGTTACGGTATGGGTAAAGACAAACTGATTTCTCAATTAGATATTTCTCCTCAAGAAGCAGAAGTGCTATTTGATACGTTTCATAGACGTGTACCTTTTATTAAAGGGTTAAGAGACCAGTGTGCTAGGCTAGGTAACAACCGAGGATTTATTACCACCGTATTAGGACGTAAGTGCAGGTTTAATTTATTTGAGCCAAAGTTTGACAGAGATGTAGCCCTGCCTTTTGCAGAAGCTCAAGAAAAATATGGTGAGGATATTAAACGTGCGTTTACATATAAAGCTATGAATAGATTAATACAAGGTTCAGCAGCAGACATGACTAAGAAAGCAATGGTGGATTTATACCAAGAAGGTTTTCTACCTCACACTCAAGTACACGACGAATTAGATATTTCGGTTTCTAATAAAGAAGATTGTGAAAAGATTATGCAGATTATGGCGGACTGTGTTCCGTTGTGTGTGCCTAATAAAGTAGATGCAGAAATAGGTACAAGCTGGGGAACAGCAACTCAACATTATGAGGAATTTTTTAATGACAAGTAAACGAAAAGAATTACGCAAAAAATATTTTGAAATATTTATGCTTTCACTCAATAGTGACTACACGCTAGAAGAGATAGGTATTCGATATGGAATTACTAAACAGAGAGCTTGGCAGATAGTTAGGTTTAATGAGCTTGGTAATGGGGACTATTACGCTGGGTATGGTGAGTACAATAAATATCATAAAACTTTACTTTCAGACGCAACACTTAGTACAATACAAAGGAATACACTTTTAAGAGATTGGCTGAGAAATCAAAATATTAGACTTATAAAAGGTAAAAACGATGGCACAAAAAGCTCTTCATGAAACTACAGGGTTAGCGGACTCCCCATGTATTGGGGTGTGTACGGTAACTCAGTGGGGCACTAGAACTTGTAAAGGTTGTGGTAGAACAGCAAATGAAATCAGAGAATGGAACACCTACTCAGATTTTGAAAAGAAATTAATTGTATTAAGATGTTGGGAAGATTATCTTCCTCGTCAAAAAAGAGAAGCACAAGAACAGTCTAACAAGAGTAAAAATAATGATTGAGATTATTGGTCAAATTTTTGCTGTTGGTTTTTTGATTTGGTTGTTGGCTGCATTAGTTTTGTTTATAGCAGTTAATTACTTTATGGACATGTAGTTTAAAAAAGACTTAAACTGCCTTAAAATTTTTGCAGGACTTTTTTTCAAACGGAGTTTAAAAAAAGTTAGTGATTATCCTTTTATCAGTAACTGATGTACCCTAATATTAATTTACTTACTTATATAAGGGTAAGTTACTAACCACTTTCGGTTAGTATAACGGGAGAATATTATGGCAGCAGCCGTAGAAACCATGGCTTATGCAGGGGAATTACCCTGGCATGGGCTAGGCGTTAAAGTTGATGGCAACTTAACACCTAAAGAAATGTTGGATGAAGCTGGTCTTGATTGGTCAGTGAGTAAGCGTGACATATTTACTTATGACAACGCTGACCCTGATAAGTCGCAAGACCTTATTATGGCACCTAACCACTCGCTACTTGTAAGAGATAGCGATAACACTGTTTTTGGACCATGTGGACCAAAATTTATACCAACCCAAAACGAAGACGCTTTTACGTTCTTCAAGAAGTTTACCGACGCTGGTAATATGAGTATGTCAACCGCAGGCTCATTAAAAGGCGGTAGACAAATCTGGGGGTTAGCAGAAATTGATGACAGTTTCACGCTACCTGGAGATGATAGGGTTTTAGGTAACTTGCTTGTGTCTGTGAGTCACGAGTGGGGTAAAGCTAACGAAATTAGGTTTACGCCTATAAGGGTAGTATGTAATAACACGTTGAGTATGGCGTTAGCTGATAAAAGTCAGCCACATTTTAGAATGCCTCATACTAAAGTGTTTGACGCTGAGTTAATTCTAACTGCAGAAAAAGCGTTAGGACTAGCTAGTGACCGTATGAAAGAGTACAAAGAAGCAGCAGAATATCTCTGTAGCCGACAGTACAACGAGACTAGCGTTATTAGTTATATAGCCGATTTAATGCAACCTAAGTTAGCTATGCAGCAGAAAATACTAGAGAACACCAAAGACGAAAAAGCCTATGCTGCACGTGCGAGTATGCTTGACGAGTTTCAGAGTGCTCCTAGTAAGGTGTATGAAGCGTTAGAACAGCAGCCTAGAGCTAACCTTAAATCAAGTAAAGGTACTTGGTGGGGTGCTATGAATGCTGTTACCTTTGTCGTGGACCATAAGTGGGGTCATGACCGTGACGCAGCAATGCATAACGCTTGGTTTGGTGCTAGGGCGAGTTTAAAAACTAATGCCATGACTAAAGCTATAGAGTACGCTGAGGCTGCATAATGCACCCAGCATACGATATATATTTCGTTTACTTCAAGCCCGACTCTCCAAGTCGGGTTGTGAAGTTTGCTATGACAGACATGCATAAAATTAAACAAGGTGGTATTTACATGGGCGACCCCATGAAAATGTCTCCTGCTTTAGGAATACCTCAAGCTGAGAAGTGGTATGAATTTTTTACAGGCAGGAAAAAGAAGTTTGACACACCTAAGTGTGGACAGTTTGCGTTATATAAACTATTGATGAAAAAAGCAATACCTTTTACCGAGGAAGATATGAAAAAAGAATACAGAACAGAAGCAACAATAAATATTCCTAAACCGAATAATTACTGTAAAGAAGTCAGTGCTCGTGATCCTTACGACACTAGTCAAAAATTAAAACGTACTGATAAAATGCCTATGTCTTCTAAGAATAAAGAACGCATGAAGCAGTATGAAAAGATTAAAACTATCCAAGATGTTTTAAACAAGGGTGTGTTGAATATCAATGACATTAAATATGATATAAAATTAGGATATGTCAAAAAATCCTAATTACGAAACTCTTTGGGAAATGGTTTATCACAACCCAAAAGAAATCAAAAAAACTCCAGCTCGTTTACTCTTGAAGTTAAACAAGAACAACCCAGATGCTATTCTAAATGAAGATATTTTTATTTGGTTAGAAGAACATAAAGATGAGATAGCTAGAGCAGTAATTAAGGCTATAAAGAACCGAACAGGCTCAAGTAAATATCAATTTATTACAGTTTTTAAAGTACCTTTTTATAAAGATCACTATAGCTAAAAGCCCTCTGACGGCTTTTAAGCCCTTGATTTAAAAAGCCTTACTTACCCCCTACCTTAACTGAACAAGGCGTCAGAGCCCTTAATAAAGTTTTAGATATTCGTATACTTTGTATACGATCAATATTAATATATACCTATATTATATAAGTAGGAGATATTAATGAGGGTGAAAGAAAACCTAACATGGAACGTGTGCTACAACGACGGCATTACCAGCCAAGCTGTGAATGTTTTAACAGCACAAGACGTTGACGCTGAATGCCAAAAAATTGAAGAAATTGTCAACCCTGAATCTATAGAAGTGGTTGAAGTTACAACCAAAAGTTGGTTCTATAAAGGAGAAGTAAATGACTGTAATCAATAAAGATGTAGAAATACCTTACCCACTTTACAGAATTAAATGGGGCTTTCATGAATATGAAGTGGGAGACAGTGCTGCTATACCCTACAAAGATAACGAGTTAGAAGTTACACGTTTTAGAGTGGCTGCTAGTGCTTTTGGTAAGCGTAACGATAAAGTTTTCACCAGTAGAATTACTAAAGAAAAAGGTAAAAAAATGCTAAGAATTTGGAGAATTGAATGAAGCACGAAATTAAAATTATGACTTCTAAAGACTTAGAACAAGCTAACGCAAAAGCCATACAATTAAACTTCAATAGAACTTTAAACATGGGTAAATTTTATGAGTCTGTACGTTCTTATGGTTACGACCCTAAAGAAGTTAAGTACCCTGTTTATCCCTTAATTATACACGAGCATGCAGAAGGTAAATACACCGAACCACATATGAGAATTGAAATTATAGGTCCATACAATGAACTCGGCTTAGTTATGAAAGCTGTGTTAGATTGCCCAATGGATCTGTATAGTAAATTGTCTGTTTATGATTACGATGCCAGTAAACTTCATGCTATCAACTAAGTTATAATATGTTGTATGACAAAGAAAGATTTAGTAGAGTTATGGCTACCACATGTATACGCAATTCCTATGGAATTGTTGTTTATGTTTAAATTAGAAGAATCTATAGAAGAATGGGAAACTAGAAAAGACCACTATATTAGATTAATTCTTTCATTTAAAAAACTCAATGACCAAGAAAAAACTTACCCCTAAACAAGAAAAATTTGCACAAAATGTGGTGAAAGGCATGTCTAAAAAAGATGCTGCTATCGCTGCTGGGTATAGTGAAAAGAATGCAACTAAAGCAGGGTATGTACTCTCTAGCGATGAAAACCCTTTAGTTAAGAAAAAGATAGAAGCTCTACAAACCTCAGCTGCTAAAAAAGTAAGTTTAGATTTATCTACTCACCTCACCGACCTCAAGGATATAAGAGAAGGGGCTATGCGTAATGGTGCGTGGTCTGCTGCGGTAGGTGCAGAGGTCGCTAGAAGCAAGGCTGCAGGACTATATATCAACCGTAGCGAATTAGTAGTTAGCAAAGTAGAGACTATGTCTAAAGATCAAATATTAGAACGCATGCAACAAATTTATCATGATACTGGTGGTATTTTACCTATGGGCACTATTATAGAAGGTGACGATTTTGACGAAGATGAAATCTAATTTATTTTATTGTAAGGGGTTATTCAAAGATTTTGAACATAAAATAGATAAATGGGATGCTCCTAGAGAGCGGATGTTTGATGGGGCTATGGTAAAAGGTAGACCGTCACGTGGTTTTGGTAGTGCTAGTTTTGACTATGCTGGTAAGCTATATAAACCTGAACCGTGGACTTTTGAGGTAGAGTTAATAAAAACTGCTGCCGAACAGTTAGCTGAAATGTATTTTAAAAAACCAGTAGAGTTTAATTTTTGTCTTTGTGGGTATTATGGTAAAGAAGGCAAAGGTATCCCTCACCACTCGGACACCGTGCCTACCCTAGACGATATAGTGGTTTCTATTTCTTTTGGGGGTCCTAGAATTTTTGTTCAGCGTACTTACGAAAACCCAATCAAAAAACACTCTAATACTAGTGAGATATCAATTAAGAGTCCTTACCACCTTAGTGAAAACTTTTTGATTGATGAAACTCACTACCTTTTAGAACACGGTGACGTTATTATGTTCGACGGAGGAAATCAAATGTATTCTACGCATGCTGTATCAGATTTAGAATTTGCTAAAGAACGCGTCAACCTAACTTTTAGGAGTGGTATCTGAAAGATACAATCAAAATGGTTTTCCATATGGAAAATGCCATAGAATCTGAGTACCCTGAAATAAGATCTGCTGCTAGTAGAGCACTTCACTCAGGAGAAATACTAGGGTTTGAAATTATACGACCAGGAATAACAAATGAAGAAGAAAAAAGAAAAAACCTTGACCGAATTTTTGGGAAAATTGATAAAGACAAGTAGACTTGATAAAGTTTTGGTTAAATCAGGGCTGGCTAAAAAGAGGAAAACAAAATGTCTGAAGTAAAAAATATTATGCCTTATCGTTTAAAGAATACCTTATTGGGTATCCAGTCCGAGTGGCTAGTAGATAAAACTACATTAGCTTTAACGCAAGACGCTGAAAAAGATTTTGAAGATTACGAAATCCATGAAGGACAAAAAGATCTAAAAACAACCTTAGAACAGTATGTTACGGAAGTTCTACCTGATGTTTTTACTATGCCTTTATTTACTCAAGAGTTTTGTGACATGATGCTAGACGAAATAAAACACATGGAAGAATACTTGGGCTTTGACCCTAACCCAGAAGAAGATTTTTTACGCCAAATACCAGAAATCACACTACACGACAACTGTCCCCCTTTATTTGAAAACCTGTGGTCGGTGGTACTTAACTATTTGAACCCTGCATTTATGGCGTTGTGGCAACGGCATTCTGTTCGTCCTGGGAGTATACAGTTAGCTAACTACAACATAGCCGAAAAACAACAAGGAGCATGGCACCATGACACCTCTGCTGATATTAGCGTGGTTGTACCTTTAAACACTGGCAGTTATAAAGGTGGCGGAACTGAGTTTCATCGTAAAGGAATTGTTGAGCCCCTACCCAGTGGTACAGCTTTGATGTTTCCTAGTTTTAGTCACATGCACCGTGGTCTACCTGTCAAAGATGGGGATAGATACTTGTTGGTTTTTTGGTTAATCGGTAATTTTGATTAATAGACTATCCTTTACTTTATTTTTGATCTTAGGCTTAATAAACCTAAGTTAAGCGTAAGTCGAAAGACTCCAACGAAAGACACAGGGACGGTCTTAATGTCTTACTCTCTGTGAAACTACAAGACGACATAAAACGCAGTTTGACCCAGTGGTTGGTATGTTTTACTCCTTCTTTTACATACCAACCACGCTTTTCTTTTTTATTTATTTACCCCACTTTCCTTTATTTTGTTTTAAATCTAAGGCTAAATAGTATTTAGGTAGTTAAGGGTTTAGCCCACCCCCCCCTTAGTGGGTTACTCCGTTTATTAGCTTAACTACCTACCTAACATTTTATAAAAAGGACATACAAATGAGTACCCCAAAACCAAAATTAACATTAATATCTACCAACCCAAATATAAAAACATACTATGTGCCACTCACCAGAATTCAAGTGGATCTTTATCCTGTGCGTGCTGCTTCCCCAGAGCAGGCTCTAAACAAAATTAACTCAGGAGAATTTACCCATATAGAAAAACGTGTGACTCTAGAAGAAATGCACAGCAATACAGCCTATACCACACCTGAAGTAGACGTGAATGTTCTTGTGACACGTAATGTAGACAGTTACGAGGTGAAGTCTCATGATTACGATGCAATTAGGGACTTAAACCCATCAGGTTTATAATTAGGTATAACTAATTAAAAGGAGTAAAAGTTATGAGTATAAGAAAACAAACAGATATAAAAGCGTCATTAGACGTTGTAGAAAAAGCAGTACAAGAGCTATTAGACAACGAAGATGACCTTTTACGTGGTGGTATGATAGCTGGTGCTATGAGTAATATTAAATTGGCGTTACATATGGGTGAACTGTATGAAGATGCTGTTAATAAGTTTTTAGAAAAATGAGTACTTGTTCACACTGTGGTTACGCTCATGCTAAAGAAGATGAGTTTAACTGCCACAACTTTTCAAATTCACACACTATTAATAAACTAGGCACTCTTGACTCTGTATTAGAGTGTGAGGACTGTGGTCTTAGAGTTCAAACAAATGTGGGAAAAACAAAATAGTACTTGCATCGTGTGTGATGCTCCGTTAACAAGAGAGAACATTTTTTGTAAATTTTGTAAAGCAAATTTATACCATAGCCCATATAATAAAGAAGATCACGGTGGTGGTCCCAGAAGTATGACAGACGGCAGAAGCGATATTCTAAGAATAGAAGACTACGTGGTCCCTCAAGAAATCATGGATCGTGCTGAAATGTTTGAAGAACTGAACGCCCAAGAATGCAGAAGACACGAGAACAAAAAAGTCCGAGATGGTTTGTTTCAAATGTGGCAAGTGAGAGATCTAAACAAGAAAAAATAATTTCTGATTATCCTTTACATCAAATAGTCCTTATATACTATATATATAAGTAGTTAATAATTCCGTTGACTACCTATATACACGGGAGTATATTATGGCTAAATCAATAGCACTAAAAAAACCCTCACTTGTTTCTGCACAGAAACAAAGTGCGGTTGCCAAAATAACACCAAAGGTGAAGTTTGGCGAATACGACCCTGAGGCTAAATTAAAAGCCACTGGGAAAAAGGTAACTGCTGAAGCAAACAATGAGCGTGTTAAAGCAGTGAGTGGTAAAACAATCCGAGAAGCAATAGCGACTGGGTTGTATGCTATGACCGATCTTAAGTATGACATAGAACGTGTCAAGACTCTTGAGATTGTCTAGAGCCTTTTTCAGACTCAGGGGTAAAACAACCCCTGAGTTTGCTTTACCATGTAGGGGATCTTACCTACTATTAATTATTAATAATAAAAGCCGTAGGAGGCAAATATGAGTAAATATAGAGTAATAACTATAGACCCTTACAAAGAAAAAGTAAGGGGGGATGAGTACGAGAGTGATAATTTTATAGACGAGTGTAAAAAGTTTATGGAATGTAGCACTATTGATATTGTCAGTCTTGATGATAATAATATGTTAATTGTTGATGACGACGGTTTGTTTAAAGAACCTCAAAGATCGTTTCAATGGCACCCTATCGATGATAATTACTACGCTGGTAAGCACCAACTTTACGTTGGTAAATGCGTTATAGCAGGGTACGACGAAGAAGGTGATACTACTAGTACTACGTTAGATATGAAAAGGGTAGAAGACGAGTTAGTTACTTTTCAACCAGAAGGTACGGTTCAAGAAGCCTTTTTGCAAGTTGTTCCTTTTTCATAGTCATGACAGAGTACTACGAAATAGTGGAGCAGTGTCGAAGTTTGTTGTCTGAGCAAAAGCATAATGTGCCTGCTATGACCCACAACGTTCAAGATGACTTCTGGTTATTAACTTATCCAGATGGTAAAATTGTTAAGACTTATAAGGATAAGCGTAAAAAAGATGAGATTCTTCAGGAGTCTTATTTATAATCAATTTAAGAACATGCTTTACCTTGTAGGGCATGTTTTTTATAGTTTTATTAAGTAAATATAAAAACGGAGATAATATATGAGTACTTATTATAGACCAGCTAAACCTATTCCTAGGTCCTTAGTTACAGAAAAATGTAAAGATGTTTCTTTTAGTCCGCTAGATACGGCTGGTATTAACAAACACAAAGATTGTCTTACAGCCGTAACTAGTGAGCCTTACAGCCCTAATGTGTATCTGCATTATGATACCGACGGTGATGACAATATTATACACTTTGCTCGATACGGCAGAAACTATAACGCTGAAGAATTTATTTTAGAAAAACTAGCCTCAGCTTTTGACACACCTATCTATGACGAACACCACAAGGAGTATTGATTATGACACACACAGCCGATAGTATTTACGCCAGAAATCGTAGACTTAACTGGGAACGTAACGATGACAATGATAGCTGGACCGCTGCTACTGAAAATGGTGTGTGTATAGCTTTTACAGATCCCTTAGACTATGAAATGTGCGGCAGACAAGCCGAAACCTTAAATCGTTTTAATGAACTGACTAAAAGTAATAGGAGTAAATTGAAATGATGGATTTATTAATAGAAAAAGTAGAAAAGTGGGCTTGGAACCGTGGGCTATTAAGCGGTGACGTTAAACCCGAAATGCAAATGCTCAAGCTAGTTGAAGAAGTGGGCGAAACTGCCAAGGCTCTAGCGTACGAGGATAAGTGGGGTTTAAAAGACGGTATTGGTGATTGTCTTGTTTGCCTGATTGTGTTAGCTAGACAAAAAGGACTAACTCTTGAAGAATGCCTAGCAGCTGCCTACGAAGAAATCAAAGACCGTACAGGTACATTAGAGAATGGGTTATTCAAAAAAGATGAATAATTTAGATACTATTGGTGTAGATGAGCTTGATTATGGTATTTATAATCATATAAAAATATATTGGTTTGCTACTGACGCTTACGAATTTAACAAAGACGATAACAATGGATATATATATGGAATTGTATCTTGGGTTGGTCAATATGATTTAGATATTGTTGCTGATTATTATAACTCTGATGGCTCAAATATATCTTGGGAATGGTTTAAGACCGAACAAGAACGCGATCAAGCATTGAAGGAGAATGAAGATAAAGATCATCTTTTCAGCATGTTGGTTAGCAAAACATTAAAGGAGAACGAAGATGAGTAAAGGGTGTTGCAACGAGTGTGGCTATAAAGCTGACTATATTATTGATAATAATAATTATGCAGATAATGGCTACAAAGATTTAAACCAAGTGCCTACAGATAAAATGCTGTGTGGCGTATGTTATGAGGAGAACGAAGATGAGTAAAATAGGATTCACCTGTGGTGCGTTTGATTTACTTCACGCTGGGCACATAGTAATGCTTAAAGAAGCTAAAGAAAACTGCGACTACTTAATAGTGGGCTTACAAAGTGACCCTACTATAGACCGTAAGAAAAAGAATAAACCTATTCAATCAATTTACGAACGTTACCTACAACTCGACGCTGTTAGGTACGTGGATCAGATACTGCCCTATGATACCGAACTGAGTCTCTGTGATTTATTAGAGTCTACCCATATAGATATAAGATTTGTAGGGGATGACTACAAAGACCGCACGTTTACAGGTAGAGAGATAAGTAAAGAACAAGGAGAAATCTATTTTACCTCTAGAAATCACAGCTTTAGTACAACTCATTTAAGAGAGAGGGTAAAACATGGTTGATTTACTTAACACTATCCTTAACACTATTGTTTTAGCTATGGTTGTTATGCTGTTTATGGTGTGGTATATGAATGATAGAAAATAAAAGTCATTTATGACGTTCCTTTACCTTCATAGGGATCATTAATATTATTAATTTAGTTATTAATTTTAATAACTTTTTTAAAGGAGATGTATTATGGATCAATTAATTAAAACTATTGGTACTAAACAGTTAGAGAATAACCTTTTTCTAACTTTAAAAAGTGACGGACTCTATGTCCATACTCGTAAAGCGTTAAACCACGCTCGTTTAGGGCGTAACCAAGTAGGGGGTGAGTACGTTACTCGCTGTAATAGTAAAGCTGTTGTAAACTATAGCGATATAGGTCAGGAGTTATGGGATGAGTTTAATAATGCCCCTACCTTGCTTGAGTATAAAATGGGTAAACGCTCATGAGTGATGAAGTAATAAATAACGCAGTAGTAACAATTACTACTGCTGGTCGCTATGTTGACTATTGTGACGGTTGCCAAGCAATGGGTAAAATTCAATTTAGCGGTGTTAAACGCCACCGCTCACTACCCTTAGATACATGGTTAGTAACTATGACTAACAGTGAGTTCCCAGGCACTACTAAAGAATCAGTGTTTTGTGCCGACTGTTTAGAAAGTGCTAATAAACACGAGGCTATAAACGTTATGCACAACGGTGCACCTATTAAACGAGAAACCGCAAAAATGTTCTTTATGGGTGTAGGAGTACACAATTACAGTGACCCATCATTATTGTAACAAGTGTGAAGAAACTATACACCCCAACCGTTATAAGCTGGGGTATCGCACGTGTCTCGCTTGTGGTGATGAGGTAGCTCAACGCCTAGTGGAAGTGCGTAAGAAACAGGTCGCCCCTACTTATAATAAAGGAGCGTACCAATATATAACTTTAGAAGATACTAAAACTATCGGGAGGTAGATATTATGTACAATAGACTAAGCCCAAAACAAGAAGCAGAAAACGCTTTTGCCTATGGAGTTAGAGATGCGACTGAAGGTCGCGAACGTAAAAACAGTTCAGACTTTTATGGACCGTATTGCGGTGATTATGACCGAGGGTATCAGTCGGTTGTTAACGCAAGACGTAACCCTAACTATAAAGGTAAGTTATGATCGGTTATATACGGCTTAATGTGAGCGTTTTTAAGGCGTTGATTAAACTAGCCTTACTAACCCCTTACCCCTATACATCAAACGGTGTGACCGCCTTAAAATATTTTAAGGACGTTCCTTTACCATCTAACGGATCATACCTATTATTAATTAATTAACTAATAAGGAGTAAATTATGAGTAATACAATTAAGTATTCAAAAACTAACTTCAAAGACCTATTTGGTAAGGGTAGTGACGTTCAGATAGCTAAGAACGTTGACGCTGACTTAACTAATATGCCTTGGAAGTTAGTGGGTAGTGAGGGGTTTACAACGGTCTATACCTGTGAACGTAACGAGCTATATAAAGATATAGGCGAAATGTATATCGTCTATATTAAACTAGACTTAGGTGCTACGCCTATTATATTGAGGGTCACACCATGATTATAGTTAGCGACGTTTCAGCAATAGGCTCAAAAGGAGAAACATACACTATTGACCGTGGCACGAGGTTCTTAATTATAGAATCTCTTGACGGTAGCGAGGAGGTAGTAACCAGCCTCGCAGGTAACAAGCCTCAACAAGATATATACAAAAGACTAGCTACCGAAATGTGGGGTGCTTGGTCCGTGGGTCATGGCGATTTATTAGAGGGGTTAGTATGAAAATAGAAGAAATTATAATCTATGTTGGTTTAGCTGCGTTGTTTATTATTACACTTGTAATAATGCCTTTAATCGTATGAGTAAATTAAAAGACTTAGTAATAGAGTTTGAAGCAGACGCTGAACTTGCTTTAGAAGGTGCCGAGACCTTTGATGAGTTCGTTAATACTATGTATAAAATTAACCCTATTTACGAGTTAAGCATGTGGCAACAAGAACTGCGTGACGGCTGGGATACTATTGTTTTATGAGTATCCTATACCATCATAAACATGGTTTATATACTAGGTACTTAACTAATAACTAAGGAGTATAAGAATTATGGTTAAATTAAAATATGTTCAAGAAAGTAATGTCCCTGAATATAAGTATAAAATGCGATGTAACGAATGTTTTTGTGTTACTGTTAGTAATATAGAACTAGTAAACGGTGAACCTTGCGTACCTTGTAGGCTTTCAAATTGCGTAACTAAAAAATCAGTACTAGCTGAGGAGTCAATATGAGTTGGGAAAATATAACTAAGAAGCAGTTCTTTGAAGAAACTGAAGATATTATTACTAAAAGTCCTGAACAGGCTCGTGTGTTATCTTTACTTAAAGAACTACTGCCTGTCAAAACCGTAGACTGGTATTTTAATGAATGTCACGAATGTGATGAAGAGATCGAAAATAAAATGGATTCATTAAGGTTTTATGACGTCTATAATACTTGTTTCATTGACTGGTTAAAATCACCTAGTGGGTATAACATTATAAGTATAGCTGATGATGAAGAATACTGGTATCTTGCGGTTAGCCTTAACGGTAGCTCATTGGCTAGTGCGTTAACTGAGTATATTAGGTTCAAGAAATACCCTGACCAAGTCGAGCCTGTTGATGAAGACCATATATACTTTAATGCTGACCCAGGAGAAAATCGTTTATGAGTATCCTATACCATCAAAAAGATGCGTTTTATAATAGTTATATAACTAATTAAAAGGAGTAAAAGAATTATGAACAATCATTTAGCTAAAGGCATTATACCCTGTAGGGGATCAAACTTATACTTTACTTATAGTTAATTAATAATGGAGGAACTAACTATGACTGACTTATTTGAATTTACTTTACACCCTAGCGGTGTTGCTGAAGGCGTTAACGATACATATGTACTGGGTCAAGGTACGCTGTCGTCAGGTGCCGAGTTAATAAAACGCTTAGACCTACAGTTTGAAGAGTGGTCTGATAGTGCTAACTTAAATTGTATGTTTGACGGTTTACCTAACCGTGTGCCCATGTATCTATGGGAAGGTGGTGACGTTATTGCTACAGGTAATGGCTTAACCTACTTTTTAGATGATAACGTCTGGGTCGCTAACTCATGAACAATCATTTAGCTAAAGGCATTATACTTAACGAGGAAGTTGAAACGCTCAGTTCTGAAACATACTGGAATGAAGATATTTACCCTCATGCTGTTACGTTGTCTATGCCTTATGAAGAAGACTATATGGACTTGCGTATTAACGCTCCTGACGGAGAGTATCAAGTAGCTGAGTTCACTTTTCATTGGGACGAAGAAGATGCACCCCACCGTTGGTACGTGTCTGATACTTTAGTAAAAGTCAAAGACGGTGTGTTAGATCTAGCTACGCTAGTATTAGCAGCAGCAGAAGTACGTGAGCAGCACCGTTACCACGGCAGGTTTTTAGAAGAAGTGGAGTATCAACGAGTAGTTGGGGACCGTGGCTTTTTAGTAATAACTTGGGGAAGTTAAACCTATGAGTATCCTATACCATCGTTTTGATGTTATTTATAATAGTTATATAACTAATTAAAAGGAGTAAAAGTTATGAATGCTATAGTTAAATTTGGTGACTGGTTTACGTGGGAAGCTCACGATGACTATGTTAATGAAGCTATAAACGACTCATCAGATATTGCGGTAGTTATTAATGCTATACTGTCTGATGAAGCTAAGATGAAACAGTATAACTTCAAAGACCATGGTGACGTAAATGGTATTCATTTATATACCTTTATGACCGATGAATATATATTTATCTGCCACTATACCTATGCCGATGAAGATCAAGCGTATTTATTCAGACACCAGAACATGTCATAAAAACCTATTTCTATTATAGTAATCTGGAAAAAAGAAAAAACTTTTTTCAATTTTCAACGTCTTTAGCCAATATGCCAATAGGGCATGAGGACTGAAGCATCTCTACTACAACATATATCGTGGTTATTGGCTATGCTATTAGCGACCTATTGGCTAAAAAGAGGCAATAGGGTACGTGGTGGGTGGTTCGTGGTCTAGTTAGCATAAAGCATGTAATGGATTTTAACGAGGACATAGACCTCTCCAGAGTTCCCTATATAGAAACCACGGTCTAAGAGCCATGGTTCAAAAACTATTGAACAAGGACACTGGTCCAGTCCCCAGGGAGGACAGGACAAGGACCGTGGTCCAGGACACAAAAGCCGTGCGATCACGATCGTGGTCAATAGCTAATAGCCAATAGCCAATAGCCAATAGCCAGGGAGGTGCGCAGTTGGATCGCAGACCATGGATCATGATCCTATATTTAGGATTAAAAAGAGGGGGGCTATTAACCCCCCATTGAGCTTACGCTAACTTTAAAGACTTAATTTTATTTAAGTCGTAGTTAAGGTCTACCTTTTTAAAACCGAGCGTAGCATAATGAGCTAACGCTTGATCCATAGACATACCGTTCACGCTTTTAGCACGAGCAGCATTATGTTCCGCCCTAGCTTTACCAGGGACGAAGGTTAGTTTACCAGCGTTAACACTAGGGCTAACGACGGCTTGAGGTTTAACAGCTTTATTAGTAGCCATAATATTTACCTATAATAAGTAAGCGATATTTTAAAAGGGCTGAGCCCCTACTTACTTTATACTAATAGTATACTAATGATCTAAACTAAAGTAAAGTATTTATTTAAATTAATTTAAATTCATTTTAGGTTAGTAAGTACTTACTTTTTTGTCGCGTCCGCGACACATGGATCGTCGCCTATCGGCGACCACGATTGTCCGCCTATCGGCGGACCACGAACGAAGACAAGACAGACAAAAGACAGAAAGACACAGGCAGCTGGACAGAGGCATTTGCACAGTTGCATTAGGAACTTGCCAAGGACAAGGACACATACTTCAAGGACAAGGACACGTGGACTATGGACTATGATCGGCGTACTATGGACCATGGACCTCATTTTATAGGCGTAAAAAAAGGGGGCTTAACGCCCCCCTAAACTACCCCTAGTTTAACTAGTACTTAGGCTTTTAATTTTAAATATATCGTAATTTAAATCACCCTTTTTAAAACCTAGCGTAGCGTAGTAAGTAAGGCTATCAGCGTAGCTTTTACCCCCTACTGACTTAGCCCGTTTTTCGTTATGCTCCGCCCTAGCTTTACCGCTTTTAAACGTAAGCGTAGGGTTAATAGTAGCTATATTACTAGGGGTAATAGCTTCGGTAATACTAGCTTTTACGCTAGGGTTAGGGTTAATAGCTTTATTAGTAGCTTTCATATTTATACCTATTTAGGGCTATTATTATTAGTTATTAGTTACCGCCCTTTAGTAGCTAATATAAAAATTATACTACTTATATACTAAATTACTAGCCTTTATAGTAAATAAAGTAAAGTATTTTATAGCCCCCCCCCTATAGCGTTTTAGTGATAGTAAGTACTTACTTTTTTGTCCGCCTTCGGCGGAACCACAACGAAGACAAGACAGACAGTCGACAGACAAGACCAACCAGTAGACACCAGACACCAGACACCAGCCACAGAAGACACAGCTGAAACAGAACACCAGTACCCCGATATTGACCCCCCACCCCCCTTTATAGCCACATCCCACCGACGCACGCACCCAAGCGAGATTCGGACGGTCATAACATATAAACTTTACTTTTTTAGCATTTCGCCTATCATTAACGGAATCCAAAAATATTTTGCAAAATTTTTGCCCATGAGAGAATACTTTGAATCCATAATCAAGGTCTGTCCTTACAGCCTAGAAAGTTTTGACGCAGGTAAAGTACCTATCCTAGAATTTTCAGTAGAGCTTATTGATCAACTGTACCACGAACTAGATTCCTATCACGCTGTTCTTTTTAAGTGTCATACCTCGATTGATCGCGACTCCCTAGAGTCCACGGCACACGGTCTAGCGGACAAGTACCCTGACGCTGAGTGGTTTTTTTCACATCCCGTCGACCGTGGTCACTCAACCCCTGTCCCTGTGCTTATTATGCAGAACCGTGAACATTTGTTAAATGCTCGTAAAGAGTATAAAATATTCCGTAATGGCAAAAACATGGCTTAAAGAAAAAATCGTTTCCGTCAAGAAGAAGACTTCTATTGGCGACTCAAGACTTAGCCACGGAGCAGGAACCAACAAGAACAAACGACGTTCAAAATATCGAGGTCAAGGCAAATGAGCAAGAAGAAAAAAGGACTGTGGGCTAACATACACGCTAAACGTAAAAGGATCGAAGGTGGCAGCGGAGAACGAATGAGATCTCCAGGTGACAAAGGTGCACCCACAGCAAAAAACATTAAAGAAGCACAAGGAAAAATGGACGGTGGTCTAGTAGGCAACCAAACCAAACTAGATAAAAACAAAGACGGTAAACTCAACGGTGCGGATTTTAAAATGATGAACAAAGGCGGAGCGGTTATGTGTAAAGGCAACGGAATCGCCAGTAAAACTAAACCGACTAAGCTCTATTGAAAACTAGCTCAGCTAAAGCTAAAGGTCGGAGGCTGCAACAGTGGGTAAGGGACAAGCTCATAGAACTATTGTCCGTGGACCCAGAAGATATTGAATCTAGACCTATGGGTAGTAGTGGGGAAGACCTAATAATGGGCGTACAAACTAAAAAGATATTCCCTTATTCTATTGAGTGTAAAAACCAAGAAGCAGTAAACGTATGGAAAGCCTACGAACAATGTTCAAGTAATACTAGCTCAAAAGTGGAAAGTCTAGTTATAATAAAAAGAAACAAAAGTAAACCGTTAGCTTTAGTCGACGCGGAATACTTTATTAACCTACACAAAGACCATGG
>Ga0114918_10001223_pt1 | contig 22955 bp, 18 predicted proteins | sample LantaG_FD_87015 | JGI IMG/M metagenome (GOLD analysis project Ga0114918, IMG submission 87015) | Deep subsurface microbial communities from Baltic Sea to uncover new lineages of life (NeLLi) - Landsort_02402 metaG | ecosystem: Environmental > Aquatic > Marine > Oceanic > Sediment | place... | reverse complement strand
TGGTCAGGACATCTTGCGACAGTTCAAGTCCCCAATCGGGAAAGTGGGGGATCAACCCCAGGGTGATGGTCACAGGATGATCGAAGGGGTTGCCCACGGGGAAGGGCCGGGAATGAGACGTGTTCGGTTCCAGCGGTTCGCCCACATCAATGTTGCGCTGGCTCCGCTGGGGAGGATAGCCCTCTATCTCCAGTTCGACCTGGAGACACACGTGCCCACTAACCGGTGGGACCCAGTGGACACATTCTCTGACGATGCTAAAACGTGGGAGGTGAACGGGCCGAGGGCCATTGATAGGTTGGAAGGGCAGGCCGATGCCAAAGTCGGCCCAGGAGAAGAAGACTACCACGTCCTGGGGAAAGGGCGTCGGGTTGCGCAGTTCGACGCAGACCTCGGTCGGCTCGCCAGCCCGGGGTGGGTAGGGCTCGACGGTGATCTCGCGCTCAGCGTAGGGTGGATCGGGGAAGCGATGGAGGCGTATTTGTGGACGGAAGATCTTGCGGAAGCCGCCGATGAGTTCGCCTTCCACGTAGGCCTCCACGTCCACGATGGGTTCCCCGTCAGGGGGCAAGGGCTGGCCAGCCGGCGGTACGACGGTCAGGGTGACGACTCGCTCAGCGTGCGGCTCCATGCTGGGTAGTATGTCGTCCGATAGTGTGAACTCCCAGCCGTCCTGGTGGGGCACGAGCCCCAGGGTGACGGTCACTGTCTCATCGGTTGGATTGCCCACAGGGAAGGGCCGGGAATGTGGCTCGCCCGGCCTTAGCGGCTCGGCCACGTCGAGGTTGCGTTGGCTGAATTGCGGGTGATATTCGACAGAGCCGAGGATGCTCATCTGCACCTGGATGCAGAAATGACCTGCAAAGGGCGGCACCCACCCGATGCAGACTTCTTCACGGCTATGGCGTGGGATCTCGACCTCGATGGGGCCATTGATGGGCTCGAAGGGCAGGCCGATGCCAAAGCTGGCCCAACTGAACTGCACCTCTACGGTCTGTGGTTCATCGCTCAGGTTGGTCAATTCGACGCAGATCCGAGTCGGCTCGCCCTCCCGAGGTGGGTAGGGCCAGGCGTTGATCTCCGACTCGGCAAAGAATGGGTCTTTGGCTCGGTGCAGCAGTACTGGCGGCATGTCCATTTTACGAAAGCCGCCGATGGTTTCGCCATTGAGAAAACCCTCAATGTCGACTATTGACATACGGGTGCCCAGCACGGCATCTCGTGGGGGCCACGTCGTCAAGGTGACCGGTTGCGTCGTGTCGGCCTGTAGAAAGAAGGCGGAGGGGTCGAGTTGCACGTCCCATCCGGGTAGCAAATTCTCAATGGTAAAGGTCACCGTCCCCTCGGTGGGAAGAGGCCCCACCGGAAAGACCATCTTGTGCGGCTCCCCTGGAACCAGGGGCTCCCAGACGTCAACGTTGCGCTGGCTGATCAGTGGCGGATGCTGCTCGTATTTGATGGCCGCTTGTATGCACCAGTGGCCAGGCTCACGCGGCACCCAGGTCACGCAGCCTTCGGCATCGCCGCCGGGCGGCACGGTTACATCGGCCTGACCCACGGGGGTGAAGGGCACACCGATACCGAAGTTGGCCACGCTGAATTCGAGAGTCACGATGTGAGGATTGTCGGGGTCCTGGTTGATCACCTCGGCGCATAGTTCAGTGGGCTGACCAGCGGTGGGCGGTTCTGGATAAACGGAGATCTCCTCCTGGGCATACCAGGGCCAGTCGCCCGAGGGGAAAGTCACGGAGACATCTTGGGTGGATGCGAGACTGTGCTCGGAAGAGGCGGCGATTTGCTCTAAAGGGCGAGGGGACTCAGTTCCCTTGGCTGCCTGTGCCGAGGTGAGAGCGGTCATCAGCAAGAGGGATGCCACGATAGCCGTCGCAGCCACACCCATCGCCAAAACGATTCGTCCGGTTCTGCTTTTCATGGCTTTGTCCTCCTCCATCCCATCTGCAGCCCAGGCACTTACTCGAAGCACGCTGGGGATCTTTGGACTTTTTCACGAATTACACTGTGAGGTAGAGTCATGGATCGTGTCGCATGTGGATGATCTCCTTCCTTGTTAAGCGGGAAAACCAGAACTTGCCTGCGTAGTGGGCAGCAGAGACAACTACAATGTATCACAACCACTGTTTATTGTCAAACAGCTGATGGATTGTCATGAACGTCGGTTGGCAAAATGACCGGAAACGTGATATAATCTCTGAGCGATGAAAAGAAACACCGGTCCGAGCCACGCGACACCTATCACCCTGACAGCAATCGGCCACGTGGAACGGGATGAGGAAAGTGAGGGACTATCGGGCGACGAACTGCGAGCGCGACGGTCTCGCATCGTGCTTGACCCGGCGCTGACCGATGGCCTGCTGGGCCTGGGGCCCGGCAGCGATATCGTCGTTCTCTACTACTTCCACCGGTCCAGCGGCTACGACCTGCAGGTCCACCCCCGGGGCGACCCCAGCCGGCCGCTGCGGGGAGCGTTCGCCGTCCGCAGCCCGCGTCGCCCCAACCCCATCGGAGTGACCAGCGTCCGCGTCCAGCGCGTCGAGGGCAACGTGCTGGAGGTCATCGGGCTGGACGCACTGGACGGCTCGCCAGTTCTGGACATCAAGGGCTGCTCCTCATACTACGACCCCCCGTACTCTGGGCAGAGTTGGTAGATTGGTAGTTGGTAGATCGGCACATTGGTAAGAGACCAACTACCAATTTACCAGTTTCCCAATCTACCAACTCAGGCCATTTGACAAAGCACCAATTATGCATTATACTGCTATGTAAACAGTGCTATTGAATACACACAAGGAGTGCGATATGCAGGCCATTGCACCGATTCGGCCCTTCAGTGATTTGCGACGTATGAGCAAAGAAGTGCTTCAGCAACTCAAAGAGCAACCCGTTGTCTTGACATTACGCGGTCGCCCCCTGGCGGTTCTGGTGGACTACGAAGCCTATAACCAGATCGTCAAACGGCAGGAGGCACTGGAGGCTGCGCGGGATGCCTTTCTGCTTCAACGCGCCCAGGAAACCGCCAGCGGATACTTGCCCTTCGAGGCATTGCTGCATCAGTATGAGGAACTGTTCGGCGAAGACCTGGATCTGCCTGGATCGGGATAGTGACGTACAGCATCCTCCTCGAAAAGCGGGGGCTGAAGGTACTGCGCGACGTCAAGCGTTATCCGGCCAAAGTTCACCGGCAGATCACACTCAAGATATTCCTGCTCCAGGCTAACCCTCGCCCCCAGGACTGTAAAAAGGTCGGCATTGGCTACCGGGTGGACATAGGGGAACACCATGTCCTGTACACCGTGGACGACGAGGCGCGGATTGTACGAGTCGAACTGGTGGGGCCGCGCAACGACGACGAGATCTATCGTCTGGCCCAACGGCTGGGGCTGATCTAGAGGAAACCCTTGCGAAGGTTGGGTGCAACTTCCAGGCCAGAAGCGTCTTCGCCCACCAGGGATCGCTCCATAGCCATGGCTATTTGCAACCTTCGCAAGGGTAGGCTAACGGCTAACTGCCAACGGCTAACGGCTGAACTCACGGTGCGTAGCGGAAGGGATGGCGCGCCGCAGCCTTCTCGTTGATCAGTTCCTCCACCGTGGGGCGGCCCTCCAGCGCCTTGCGGATGGCGTGGCGCGTGGCCTTGTAGTTATTGAACTCCACCCGCTTGGCGATGGAGGCGGCTGGGTGCACGAAGACGTTGGCGATGAGCGCCACGTCGTCCAGGATTCCCTCAGGCAGGAAGCCGTCCTCAATGCTCAGCCGGATCCCTAAGTTGACCCCCTCAGCAGCGTGCTCGTAGAAGAGGCGGCGCTGCTTGGCTGTGCGGATGGTCACGGTGGGCACCAACAGCGTGCGCGGCCGCTCGTTGATGATCCGTAACCCCCGTTCCTCCCCCCATCCTGCCATCGAGCGCTCAATGGCCCGCCCCACAGGGCCGTCCTTCAACCCCATCAGCAGGTCAACGTGCGCCAGTTCCTGGAAGGGCGGACCGGCGAACCCCTCGCCCACCTTCAGCGTGAAGCCAGAGATCGTGCGCGGCGTCTGCGGCGTGGCGAAGACCTCCGTCTCCACCTGCCGTCCTCCCAGGTCATACGTGACCGGGGCCTTCTTGATCTTGCCCAGCATCTCCAGTTGGAGGCGCAACTCCCCGTAATCCTCGCGCTTGAAGCCGCCGCCGGGCATGATGGGATGGCGCGAATCGCCGATGGGCAGCCCCATCATACGCAGCCCCTCTTTGACCGCCTGAGTGGAACTGCAGCGCACGACGATGCGCACCAGTTTCTGCACCCGCTGCTGCCAGTACTGAGCCGTCTCCAGATCGCCCTCCTGGACGGCGCGGTAGACGCGCTGCCAGACGTCGGGGATGAGGTTGGCGCTGGCCAGGATGGCCCCATCGGCGCCCGCTGCCAGTGCAGGCTGCACCACCTCATCGTGGCCGACGAAGATGGACACTTTCCCTTTCACCTTCTCGAACATCGCATCCATAAAGGGCAGGTCGCCGGAGGAATCCTTGATGCCAATGGCGTTGTCGAGGTCGAGAGCCATCCCCTCGGCGGTCCACCACTTGAAGTGGGTGCCGGCGCACTGCGGGATGTTGTAGAGAATGAAGGGCAGTCCCACCTGATCCACCGCCCTGAAGTGATCATAAACCTCATTGAAGGTGGGCTTGAGGAAGTAGGGAGCGACAATCAGCGCGCCGCTTGCTCCTGCGTCCCTGGCCCACTCCGTCAGCGCCACCGTCTCGCGGGTGGACTGACAGCCGGTACCGGCCACCACTGGCACGCGCCCGGACACCTCATCCAGGCAGACCTCGACGGCCCGTTTGCGCTCCTCCAGCGTCATATACGAGAACTCGCCGGTCGTGCCACAGGGTACTACACCGTTCACGTGGGGCAGCACGAAGCGGATCAGTTCGCAGTAGGCTTCCTCGTCTAGTCTATCGTCCGGTGTGAAAGGCGTGATCAGCGCAGGAAAGATTCCTTTTAGCCATTCTGTCTTGTAGCCCATAGTTATTCCTCCTCCCTGGTGCCTGGTTCCTCGCCCCTGGCCCCTGAAAACGCCTGCGCCAGCGCCTGGGTTGCAGCGGCGTGGACACTCTGGTAGAGCGCGTGGCGGTCCAATGCACGGGGGTGCACCGTCGCCAGTGCGACCATCACCTCGCCGTCAACGGCTGCAGGCGGGATGCGTCCCTTCACCCCCCCCGTCCCCCCCGAAGCGGAGGGGAGTCCCGCCTCCAGCGCGTCCACGATGGCCCGCGCCAGCGCCGACTGCGTGGGGCCATAGATCATATTGGCCTGGCGCAGGTTCTTCTGCGGCAGCGTTGGCAGGAGCAACGTGGCGGGACGCACGGTGAGGGCCGGCTCCAGGATGGCGGTCAGCGCCTCGCGCCCGTGCAGCGGGTAGGTCAGTTGGAGTGCATAAGCATCGCCCAGCGGCGTCTCCTTTCCGCCGGCGATGAGGTCAATCTGCACCTTGTTCAGCCCCTCGCCAGCCACCCCACTCCCAACGCGCATACGGTGCGCGGTGATGATCCCCGGTGTGATCTCCAGATCGCCGAAGCGCTCCACGAGCGAGCCGCTGGGATACTCGAAGACCGCTTCCTCGACCGGTATCTTGCCCAGTTTCTCCAGTTCGAGGCGGATCTCGGCGCGGGTCTCGTGAATAAGCGCCCCGCCGACACTCTTGAGTGGCTTGCGCGGCCTCCCCATATCGAGCCCCATCATCTTGAGGGCCGCTTTCACCGCCACACCCCCGCCGTAGCGGCAGAAGATGCGCGAAAGTTTCTGCACGCTGCGCTGGAGGGCGCGGGCCTCCTCCAGCCGCCCCTCGGCGACCAGGCGGAAGACCTTCTGCCACACATCTGGATAGACCTGCGCGCTGGCCAGGATCATGCCGCTCACCCCGCCGGCCAGCGCGGGCAGCACGACCTCGTCGTGGCCAATGAAGATGTCAATGCGGTCGCTGACGTATTCCAGCAACTCCATCGTGTAGGTCAGGTCGCCGGAGGAGTCCTTGAGACCGACGATGTTCGGCAGGTCAGCCAGGTCCTCGACGACGGTGCGCGGCAGGTAGCGGTCCATCACCTGGGGGATATTGTAGAGGATGATGGGCAGGTCTACGGTGGTGGCGATGTCGTAGAAGTGCTGGTAGACACCCTTGTCGGAGGGGTGGAGGAAGTAGGGTGTGACGATGAGCGCCGCCGATGCGCCGGCCTCTTTGGCGTCACGGGCGAGGGCGATGGCCTCCTGGGTGGACGAAGCGCCGCAGCCGGCGATGACCGGCTTGCCGCCTGCCTCCTCCACGCCAATGACGACGAGCCGCCGCTGCTCCTCGCGGGTGAGGTAGGGAAACTCGCCCGTGGTGCCGCTGGTGACCAGCCCGTCCACATTCGGCAGGGTGTGGCGGATGAGGAGGCGGTAGGCACCCTCGTCAACCTCCTCCGTCTTTTTGACGAAGGGAGTGACGAGGGCGGGGAAGACCCCCTTGAGCCAGGGAAGTTTGACAGGCATAGGTGACCTCCTTGATTTTATATACCAGACGCACGTGCAAGACAGCGTGAAACGTGAAACGTGACCGGACGCCAACGTTGAGATTGCAAGTATGCCTGGTGTAGTCCTGCCCAACGTTAGCACAAAAGCGGCGAATTGGCAAATGGCATCTACGCCCAATTTCGAGGCTACCCGGTCGAGGTGAGGAAAGCAAGGCTGTGGCGCTGTGGTGAGCGTATCACGCTGGGGACAGAGCGGCCTACCGCCACCACGCGGAGCGGAGCGTTGAAACGCCCCGCTGATACTCAAAACCTGTTGGAAACAGGTTCCGCCAGTGCGTTTTCAACGCACTTCGTGGTACCAGCCGGTGATTTCAATCATCGGCGGGCAGTTCGCGATTATCTGTCCCAAATGCGATACGCTCACCGCTGTACATTTGTGCACGCGTGGCCGTTGGGTTATAATGGGGCTGAAATCATCCCTGGCGATTGCTGCGCATTGCACCGGGTAGAGGAGGGGATTAGGTGTCTCTCCAACAACTTGAACTTCCAACTATCCAACGGCCTTCTACGACGCGCCTTGGCGCTGGTTATCGAAAGCGTCTCAGCGATCTTCTCTCGAGTGACCTTGATTTCCGTGGCAAGAGCAGCGCGTATGCCTCCCACAATTTCCATGCCTTCCCAGCCAAGTTCCCCCCGCAGTTACCCAAGAAGTTCATCGAAGGGCTTACGGAACCGGGAGATGTTGTACTTGATCCTATGGTAGGGTCGGGGACGGCGATTGTCGAGGCATTTCTAGCCGGACGCCGGGGGATTGGTTTTGACATTGATCCGATGGCATTGCGATTATGTAAGGTTAAAACCACGCCTTTGGCGCTGGAAGAGACCGCTACAGCGGGAAACGAGGTACTCCACCACGCTCAAGAGAGTCTGCAGAAAGATGAGACCAAACTGCGCCAAGAACTAAACACCCGCTTTGAAAAGGAAGAGCGCAAGTTTGTAAACTACTGGTTCTTGCCCTTCACTCAACTCGAATTGATGGCCCTGATTCGAGAACTTGAGCACGTTCAAGACCACAATATCCGCGAGTTCCTAGAACTGGCGTTCTCGGCGATCATTATTACCAAGTCGGGCGGCGTTTCGATGGCGCGTGACCTGGCGCACACGCGCCCCCACCGCGTTCAAGATAAAACACCTCGTTCGGCATTAGGAGAGTATCGTAAACGGTTAGACAGGAATCTTAAGAGCCTCGCTACGTTAGCGCGCGGAAGCGGGATGGTTGAGATTCTTCGCGGCAATGCTCAGGAGTTGCCTTTGCGCAATCAGACGGTTGACCTCATTGTCACCTCCCCGCCTTACGCTTCGAACGCCATTGACTACATGCGAGCGCATAAGTTCTCATTGGTGTGGTTTGGGCATTCGCTGAGCAGCCTTTCACAACTGCGCCGAAAGTACATTGGCCACGATGCTGTAACAGGCGTTGAGTACGTCGAGTTGCCCGACTCTGCTCGCCAGGTAGTTTCCAGCCTAGCCCAAGTCGACCAGAAAAAAGCCAAAGTATTGCACCGTTACTACTCAGAAATGACACGTTGCTTGGCTGAAATGATCCGCGTGTTGAAGCCGGGCAAAGCCGCTATTGTCGTAGTTGGCTTGTCCACGATGCGCGGGATGGACACCCGAACTGACGTTTGCTTGGGAGAGATTGGAAAACAAGTTGGGTTTGAGTTGATCAGTATCGCGGTGCGAAGACTGGACCGTGATAAGCGCATGATGCCAGCACGATGGACACATTCCTCGACTCGCTCCCAAATCGAGGAGCGCATGCACGAAGAATACGTTATCGGTCTCCTCAAGCCGGAAGCGAGATAGGAGCGTTCGATAATGAACCTGGAACGGTTGCGCAAGGCATATCACGAGGCGATTTGTAAGCAGGTTCTGGGATACCGGGAAGGGGTGCCCAATATCGCGGATAGGAGCAATAAGAAAAGCATCCAGTTGGCCGAGGGCATCTTGACTCGGATGGGATTACCGCCCTGTCCCAACCCGCCAAAAGGGCAAAGGGCGGGTGCATTATTTGAATCTCTGACACGCGACTATCTCCAGAAGGCATTCCACTTGATTCAGCATCTCCGTCCTGGTGACTGGACATTCTCCGTTCACGGGGATGTGACTTTGTTTGACCAGTACGAACACCTGACCGACCTGTCACAGGTCTTGGCGCAGCATCCGGGTTTGCGTGCGACTCTGGGGGATTACTTGGTGAAGCCCGACATTGTAGTGGGACGAAGTCCCGTTTCGGACCGGCAGATCAATCAGGGCGCCGACATTCTGCAGGGAGATATCGCCACGTTGACGCCCCTGCGTGCGAGCAATTTCCCAGACCCCAAGCCAATTCTTCACGCCAGTATCTCTTGCAAGTGGACAATTCGCAGCGACCGTGCTCAAAACGCGCGCACCGAAGGCTTGAACCTGATCCGCAATCGTAAGGGGAACACACCCCACATCGTCATCGTGACGGCTGAACCTTTGCCCAGCCGGATAGCGTCAGTGGCATTGGGTACCGGTGACCTGGACTGTGTGTACCACATGGCACTCTACGAGTTGGGTGAATCCGTCGAAGAGGTCGGCGATGAAACGTTGAGTGAGATGTTCGATTTGTTGATGGATGGCAAACGATTGCGCGACATCAGCGACCTGCCGTTTGATCTGGCAATCTAGCCCATTCCGTCGAAATAAGTAGCGAGTAACGAGCAAAGGCAATCAAAATGGAGACCATTCGCGCTTTCATCGCTATCCCCCTCCCCCACTCGCTGTTGGAGAAACTGGCCGCCCTCCAGCGCCAACTGGAGAAGCAGGTCCCGTCCCGCAGCGTGCGTTGGGTGCGCCTGGATGGCATCCACCTGACGCTCAAGTTCCTGGGCGATACCCTCACGGAGAAACTGCCCGAGATCGAACGGGCGCTGGCGGCCGTGGCCCAGCACGCCCCCGCCTGCACCTTCACCGTCGGGGAACTGGGCTGCTTCCCCAATCCTCGCCGCCCCCGCGTCGTCTGGGTCGGGGTACAGGAGCCGACGGGGCGGATGGCCGCGCTGCAGGACGGTATTGAGGAGGTGATGGCCCCCTTCGGCTATCCGCCGGAGGGACGCGGCTTCACGCCGCACCTGACGCTGGGCCGGGTGCGTCGCCGCACGCCCCGCAGCGATGTGGCTCAGGTGGGCGAAGCCGTCACCGCCACCCGGGTGGGCACGCTGGAGGAGGTGCCCGCCGACCACTTCGCCCTCATCCGCAGCGTGCTCAAGCCCACAGGGGCGGAGTACACCACCCTGGCGGAGTTCAAACTGCTCGCGGGAGGAGCCACCATCGCCAGACCGGCAGGGTAGAGAAGGCGACTAAAAGACAAGATACGTGATAGTGGGGTTGGGGGTACATTTTAGTTCGGGAAAGGCAAGCATCCAATGGGCGGACATGATACGATCAAGGGCATCGGCTATCAGAATGCATACACCATGTACCGTTTGCTGGCACTCCTTGATAGGGACGGGCAGGCGCAGATGGTTACTGTCGAGGGCAGAGGGGAGGACATCGAAGACCTCACGATAGCCTACGACGACGGCTCGGAGGAGGCTATTCAGGTCAAGAAGCGAGAGACACGAGAGGGACCATACGGCCTGTGGGGGCTCAATGATGTCAAGCCCATCGTCGCCGCTCTGCACCACGTTTCCGAGTCTGGGCGGAACGTCACGGCCCTCCGGTTCGTCGCCACCGGCAGCGCCCATCCGCGGGTCATCGCTATCCAGAAGGCCTGTGAGCGTGTCCGGGACGGCACCTTCGCGCCGGATAGAGATGGCAGGGCAGTGTCCGACGTCTCAGCGATGGTCAGCGCGAGTGAGAAGCAGACTCGCCGTTTCATGCGCCACCTCTGGCTCGACGTGCCGATGGAGAGCGAAGCCCACTTCGAGCAAGCAGTGCAGAACCGCCTGATGCGGGATTGCGGTGTGCCGCCAGACGCGGTGGTTCGTGTGTACAATGACCTCTACAAGCGGTTGCTGGATAAAGGAAAGAAGGCGAAACCAGACGCCAGGGCCGTCACTCGCGAGGAGTTGCTGGATTGGCTGGAGGAGCCACGGGACCCAACACTACTGGAAAAGGACATTCTCGTGGAGGTCCGGCAACGCGTGCAGGAGTTGCGAGGCGGGCTGGTTGGGGCCGAGATAGAGGAGATGGGCTCAGGGACCCTTATGACAGAGCAAGAGGTGGGCAGGGTGGAGAAAGACGGAACAATGACCGGCGTCAAGATTGGCAGGCTGGATGAAAGGTGAGAGAACCCGCCTTTGGCTCTTTCACTCCAACCTGTGGCCAGTGGCCCGTGACCGATCGTTGAGGAGACTCTCATGTACTGTCCAAAATGTGGGTACGGCAGGATGCCCGAAGGCACTCGCTATTGCCCCAAATGCGGCGCACCGGTCGAGATTGCCGCGCGGGTAGACATTCGGCAGGATGTCGAGCACAACCTGGGCCGCGTGATCGGGATACAGACTGATGCCATCTACGGCGACGTCTACGGCGGCGACATCCATTATCATCAGCCCCAGGTCTATGTCCTCACCAGAGCGGGACGCGCAGCAAACTGGCGTCTCCTTCTGGAAGAGAACACTCCGCCGTACAAGGGTATGTCTCCCTACACCGCCCGGGACAGAGCGCTCTTCAAGGGCCGCGATACTAAGATCAGGCAGGTGGTCCGCCGGATCGGCGAGCAACGGTTGCTGGTCATCTACGGCCAGGCGGGGGTGGGCAAGACCTCGCTGCTTGCGGCCGGTGTCATCCCCAATCTGACGGAGTACGGCGCGCTGGTTGTTTACATTCCAGAGTACACCCAGCCAGTGGAGAAGACCTTTCGTAACGCTTTGGCCGACTGTGGCGACCAGATCCCCATCGCCCTGCCGGATAAGGCGTTGCCGGCCCTGGTCCGCACGGTGTTCGAAGCGACACAAGGAACGCTCGTCCTGGTCTTGGACCAGTTCGAACGGGCCTTTGAGCCCTCGATCAGCGACGAACAACGCACGGCCCTGATCGAGGGGCTGGCTCAGGCCTTGCGAGCCGTAGGGCCGGAGTTTCTGCGCCTGGTCGTTGTGGTGCGGGGTGATACGCTGAAACGACTGGGGGAGTTACAAGACCGCCTGCCCAATTTGTTGCGGTCTCCCATCGAACTGCCGCCGCTCGACCGCCAGCAAGCGCAGACGGCCATCGAACAGCCTCTCCGTGAACGGGACTACCCGATCAGTTATGCCAGGGGCTTGGTGGCCGAACAGATAGTGCCCGGTCTGGACGAACTGACACCGGCACGCGAGATGTCCGGCTTGATCCATCCGCTGCAACTTCAGATTGTGTGTAACTGGCTATACGACGCCGCCCGCGAGCGCCATCCCCCGCTCATAGACGCAGAACTATACATCAACGAGGCCGAGGGTGCTGACGGCATCATGGCCTGCCACCTGAAGAAAACGTTGGGGCAGTTGGGCGACAAGCAGGCGCTCGCGGAGCGGGTACTGGCAAATATGGTCTCCCCCGGCGTCGAGCGCTGGGTGCTGCCCGAGCAGTTGCCGTTGAACGGTGCCTCTTCGGAGCAGGTACTGGATGTCCTGGAAAGCCTGCGGAAGGCTGGATTGCTGGTCCAACACGCTGCAAATGGCCAGGACAAGTATGCCTTTGCCAGCGATTGCGTGGCGGAGGAAGTGCTCCGTGGGACAGGCCCCGAGGTCAAGCGGCGCTATCAAGCCGGGGACGAGATGGGACGCATCCGGTCAACGTGGTACGCGCGTAAAGCCCTGGCCACCCGGGGCCAACTTCGCTACCTGACCGAAGCCGGCGCACATCTGACGCCGTGTGTCGTCGAGGCGCTGCTTCTGCTGCGCTCTGCCGTGGCGCGGGATGAGCCTGCCGGCCCATGGCTGAAATGGCTACGTACCGACGAAGGCCGTGCGCTGATCCAGCAACTGGAAGAGCCCACCACCTCCAAACAGGCCTGGCACAGCAGCCGTTCCACCATGCACACGGCAAAACTGCTGTTGGGCATGCGCGACGACGACCAGCCTGGTCCACCTGGGAATGAGGGGGAAGGGTTTGGCCCCGTTGCCTGGTCAGCGGTGGGCCACCCGGAGCCAGCCATACGCCAGACAGCAGCCCTGGCCCTGACGGTGCCAGACCGCCGTACGGCACTGAACCGGCTGGACGAAGCGCTGCAGGCTGGTGTTCAGGGTTGGCGGCGCCGGTGGCGAAGGGCTGAACTACGGGGTGCTCTGGCCAACGCTGATCCTGAAATCGAGAAACAGAATGCGAACCTACCGCCATTGGATCGGGCCGGGGTGTGGCTATGGCGAGTCAAGCGGCGACTGTTCCGTGACCGCCAGCGCTTTGTTGGACTGGCCCTGGCGGGCATCAAGTCCGACCCCGATGCGGCCAAAGCGGAACTGCAGGCCTACATGGACGAGGCGGGCTACACGTCGGTGGACGAGATCCCGGAGATCATCCTGATGCACAACACCTCCGAGGGCCACGAGCGCATCGCCGAGGCCATCGCCGAGATGTGGAAGGAGACGCTGGGCATCCAGGCGACGATCACCAACCAGGAGTGGAAGGTTTACCTGAAGACACTCCAGACTGAGGGGGCCGCGCCACAAGTCTGGCGGCTGGGCTGGTGCCTGGACTATCCCGACGCCAACAACTGGACGAAGGAGGTCTTTGCCATCGGTGGTCACGAGGAGACCCCCACCTCTTGGCGCAACGAGTACTTCACCGCCCTTTGCGATGAGGCCGCAGTGGAGACGGACCTGACCAAACGGCAGGATATGTACGCCGAGGCGGAGACGATCCTGTGTTACGAGGATGCGGCCATCGCTCCCATCTACTGGTACACCCGCGTGTCGGTGAGCAGGCCCTGGGTCAACCGCACCTACTCGCAGCACGGCCACGAGGCCCTCGAGAAGTGGAGCCTGGAGTAGGAGTAACAACACCGCACCAATGGGTACTGCAGGTCAGTAACAACACTCCCCCTGCAGATAGGGCAAGATGAGACCAAGACAACGACCACTCATCATCGCCGTTATCGGCGGCTCAGCGCCGACGGCGGAGGAGGCTGTGGCAGCGGAGGCCGTGGGCCGGGCGCTGGCCGTGGGGGGCGCGATTCTGATCTGCGGCGGGCGCGGCGGGGTGATGGAAGCCGCCTGCCGGGGGGCCAAGTCCGCCGGCGGCCTCACCATCGGCATCCTCCCCGGCACCAACCGGAGCGAGGCCAACTCCTACGTGGACATCCCCATCGTCACCGGCATCGGCGAGGCGCGTAACGCCATCATCACGCGCACCGCCCAGGTGGTGGTCGCCATCGGGGGGAGTTACGGCACGCTGAGCGAGATCGGGTTCGCGCTCGGGTTCGGCGTGCCGGTGGTGGGGCTGGGGACGTGGGAGGTGAGGCGCGCGGGGCACCCACCCGCGCCCATCATCCACACTGCCACGCCGGAGGAGGCGGCCGCCCGCGCACTGGCACTGGCGCGCCAGAAGCAATAAAGCCGGGAGCCCGGCACGTGGCCGGGCTCCTGCCTTCCCATGTTCCGTTCCACGGATGAGCACTTACCTTCTGGGGATACCTACGGCGTGAGCGTCCACTCCAGCGCCTCGAAGATATCCACCTCGTACTCCTCGGCCAGCGTGTCGTGGTCACAATCCTCTGCCAACAGGTCATAAGTGCCCATTGAGACCTGAAAGGTGCGACTGGTACCGGATGCGATTGTCTCTTCAGCACCCAGCCAGTCGTCGCCCCAGGTAGTGCTGTCGGAGGGGGAGATGTAGACGTAGCATACATCCCAACCCGAGTCGTTGAACAAGGTCAACGTCGCGTAGTCCTCCAGGTACAGCGTCCACTCCACGTCACCTGAGACGTATTCCTCGAACCTGGTGGCCATCACGTTGTAATCTTCGTCCTCCGCCTTGAGGTCGTAGGTTCCCTCGGTCAGTTGGAAAGTGTAGGAGTCGCCAACCGCTATTATGTCAGCGCCCAGCCAGTCCTCCCCCCAGGTGTCGCTGGTGCTCGGCGAGATGTAGACGTACCAGATTGGCGTGTCTGTACCGTTGTACACCGTAAGCGTCGCGGCTTCGCCCCCCATGGGACTGAGAGTCCAATCGGTATCTTCGGAGAGGGAGACGCCGTACTCCTCGGCCAGCGCATTTTCGTCGCAGTCCTCAGCCAGTAGATCGTAGGAACCGACGGGCACCTGGAAGGTGTAGGCCGTCCCATCCGGCACGATGTCAACGCCCAGCCAATCATCTCCCCAGGTGTCGCTGGTGGTCGGCGAGATGTAGACGTAGCACACATCCCACCCCGAATCGTTGAACAACGTCAGGTCAACCGCAGCGCCCCCCACGTCGGTAAGCGTCCACTCCAGTGTCCCGGCGACGGAGATGCCATACTGCTCATCCAAGGCGTTGCCGTCGCAGTCCGCAGCCAGCAGGTCATAAGAACCAGCGAGCACCTGGAAGTCGCGACTGTCACCTGGGAGTATTGTCTCCTGCGCCCCCAGCCAGTCATCCCCCCATTCGTCCTCGGTGGTTGGCGAGACGTAGACGTAGCAGATTTCCAGGCTCGAGTCGTTAACCAGCGTCAGGGTGGCCGGGCGGCCGGTTACGCCACCACCCCCCTTACGACCGCCGGGCTCGCCACCGCCGGCTGGCGTTGCAGTAGGCCGGGCACCGGCCTTGCCGCCCCCTACTTCGGGCACAGTGGTGGGGGTCTGTGTGGGCGGTGGTTGCGTGGGTGTCGGTGGCGGCGGCTGCGTAGGCGTCGGTGGCGGTGACGTGGGCATAGGGCCGCACGCCAGGGTCACGAGCAACAACACACCCACTGCAACCCCAATTGCTCTTCGTCTTTTCATTTTTTTTCCTCCTGGTATTATAGATCTGGCAAGCCGGTCATGCCTCTCCCATGCGCCGGTGACGCCACAAGAAGTAGTAATGAGTTGTTTGCACTTCACGTCCACCAACACGCCGTTGGGACAGCACCTGACTCGCGGTGCTTATAATATAACCGAGAACCGGCATACTCAGCGTTTCACTTGCGTTACAATAACGTTTCGGCTTGACGCAAAGAGACGGCCCGAGCCCAACGGCATGGCTACTCCCCGGCTCCCTCTCCCACCTCAGGCTCGGCTATCTCTTTTTCCTCACCAGACTCCATCTTGCGCTCCCGGCGCGGGCGATACGGCACATTCAGCCCCAGGAACACCAGCCAGCCGACCAGAAAGGCCAGAAGCCCAATGGCCCCAATGCCGGCCAGTTGGGCGATCAGTTGGCCTGGGCCGTCGCCGACGAAGCCCAGCGCCGGGAGAAAGCCAGTCACACCCTGTCCCACCACGGTGTGGTACTCCTCTATCCCCACGCCGTTCCAACCCTGTCCCCAGCGCCCATCGGCGAAGGCCGCGACTGCCAGCGATCCCCACAGCCCACCCACGATGCCCAGCGATACCGCCGCCGTCCCGTCGGGGAGGCGCAGCACCCGCTCCACCAGGTAGACCCCCAGTGGCAGCAGCAGCCCGGCCAGCGCGCCGGTCACCAGCGCCGCCCACGGTGGCACGAACGGCCCACCCGCCGAGATGGCGACGAACCCGGCCGCCGCACCCCGCGCCACCATCAGCGCGTCGGCATGGCCCACCGCGATCCAGCAGCAGGCTTGCGAGACGAGGATCGCCCCCGCCCCGGCCAGCAGCCCGTTGGTCGCGATGCACGGCAGGCTCAGTTCCGCGCCAGTCACGTGGAAGGGGACGCTCAGCGACCAGCCCAGCCAGCCCAGGCCGAACAGCAACGCGCCCAGGTTCGCCAACAGCGGGAAATGGGCTGGCGGCATCTCCGCAGGCTGCCCTGGCTCGCCACGTGGCAGTCGCTGCCCCAACCCCACCAGCGCCCCCAACGCGGCCATCCCGCCCAAGAGGTAGACCACCCCGGAGCCGGAGTGGTCCACGAATCCGTGCCCCCGCGGGAGCGTGATGCCCAGGTTAGCGAGCCAGCCGCCGCCCCAGACCCAGCAGGCCGCCACGGGGAAGAGCACCGCCGCCACTACCAACCCGCCGACGGCGACCTGCCAGATGCGCGCTCGCCCGCTCACGCTCAGCACCGGCAGCAGCACCGCCGCTGCCACCAGCGGCAGATAGGTCACGAACAGCGCCAGCGCCTCGGGCGTGGCGGACTCACCGGCCAGGAAGAAACCCGCCAGGCCGATCAATCCCCACTCCAGTTCTCCCTCGCCAGCGAAGAGCCGCACCAGCCCCTCCAGGCCCCGCTGGTCGCTCATGAGGCCCGCGCCACCCAGGTGGAAGGCGAAGCCCACTGCGAAGTACCCCAGTGCCGCCAACGCCAGCGCCAGCGCGCCCACCGTCGCCGACCGGCGCGCTCGCTGGGGCTCCATCCCACCCCAGGCCAGCAGGAACAGTCCCACCGGGATCAGGTAGCCCAACAATGCAGGAAGCCAGGTCTCGATTGCCATAGTTGTTCCTTTCGAGTAGAATAGTCTTGCTGTATCTTACCAGACTCCACCATTTTCGCCAAATATGATGAATGACGAACCATTGCGACTTCTGGCCGACGGCATGCTGGGCCGGCTGGCGAAGTGGCTGCGACTGCTGGGCTACGACACCGCCTACGACAACGCTGCCACCGACCCCGAACTGGCCCGCCGCGCCCGCGCCGAGGGCCGCGTGCTGCTCACCCGCGATCGCGAACTGGCGGCCCGCCGTGGCCTGCGCACGCTGCTGATCCAATCAGAGGTGCTGGAAGAGCAGGTACGTGAGGTGCGGGACGGGCTGCCCCCCCCACCCCACCCGGCCCTTTCCCGCTGCACTGTGTGCAACGGTGTGCTGGAGCCTGCCTCTCCGGCCGAAATCGCCGGCCGCGTGCCTCCCTACGTATTGAGGACCCAGACCAAATTCCACCGCTGCCCCGGCTGCGGGAGGGTCTACTGGCCAGGCAGCCACCTCCGGGCGATGCGCAGTCAGATGGAGAAGTTCACCAGGGGAGAGCCTGACGATATCTGACTGCCCCAACTGCTGGCAGCCAGCGACACACAGACGTAAAACGTGATGCGTAGACGGCTCTATTCCGGCGGGTTGCGTTTCACGCTTTACGTTTTACTCTTATGGGGTATAATCAGGGGCAGAGGAGAAAGGGGGTAGAGAATCAATGGAACAAGAAATCAGGAAAACAGAAACCCCGGCTTCCGCGCCGTTGGTAATCATAGCGCAGTTGCGGCGCCAACTCGCGGGCCTGATGCGCATCGAGGAGCACAGGGTGGTACGGCCACCCGACGCGGTGATCGCCTTCCGGGGCCAGGTGTACGACGACACAGAGACCGCCTTCGAGCGCATGACGCAGCGGTTTGCTAACTGCGGCTACACCGCTTCGCTCCGTGACCAGCCAGGTGGAGGCCACGAGGTCGTCGCCATCAAAGGCGTGATCAAGCGCAAGCCGAGCCGGACGTGGATCAACGTGGTGCTGTTCCTGGCGACGCTCATCAGCGTGCTTTACGTCGGCGCTGGATACGCGCTGGGATACGCCGGGCTGATTGAGACCCCCCAAAGCCCCGAAGATACGATCAAGGCGCTGATCATGCCACTAAACAACCTGCACTGGGGCATCCCCTTTGCAGCCACACTGCTGGGCATCCTGCTGACCCACGAATTGAGCCACTACTTCGTCGCCCGAAGGTATGGCTCGCCGGTCAGCCTGCCCTTCTTCATCCCACTGCCCTTGCCAGACAGCCTGGGGACAATGGGAGCGGTCATCGTGCAGCGCGCGCCGATGCGCAACCGCAAGGCGCTGTTCGACATCGGCGTCGCCGGCCCTTTCGGGGGACTGATCGTCGCCATTCCCCTGCTTATCCTGGGCCTGGTGCTCTCCAGCGTTGGGCCAATTCCTCCCGACCTGGGTGCCGTTACGCAAGAAGGCAATTCGCTGCTCTACCTGGGCCTCAAATACCTGGTGTTCGGGAAGATTCTCCCCAGCAACGGCGAGGACGTCTGGCTGCATCCGGTCGCCTTCGCCGCCTGGGCCGGGCTGTTGGTCACGATGATCAACCTGATACCGGTGGGCCAACTGGACGGCGGGCACGTCAGTTATGCGCTGCTGGGCCGCCGGGCCCGGACACTGGGCTACGTCATCATCGCCGCGATGATAGCCTGGGGAGGCTGGCTCCTGATGAGCGGCAACGGGGCTGGCGGGTTCTGGATGACGTGGGGCTTCCTGAACCTGATCTTAAATCCGCGCCACCCGCCGCCGCTCGACGATGCCACCAAACTCCATGGGCGACGGGTCGCCCTGGGGCTGTTGACGTTGACTATCTTTGTCCTGTTGTTTATGCCTGCGCCACTGCAGGTGGTCTCCATACAATAAGGGGCATTCAATGATACACGGCGTTGAGATCAAAGAACTGGTGACCCATACAGACGAGCGGGGCTTCTTCCGCGAGATCATCCGGGCCAGTGATAGGATTTTCCCGGAGGGCTTCGGCCAATGGAGCCACACGATGTCCTACCCGGGCGTCGCCAAGGCGTGGCACGTGCACCAGAAGCAGACGGACTGGTGGTACGTGGCAGTGGGCACCATCAAGGCGGCACTCTACGACACCCGGCCCGACTCGCCCACCCACGGCGAGTTACAGGAGTTGCTGATGGGGGAAAGGCAGCCGCCAATCGTGCTGAAGATCCCGCCCGGCGTGGCCCACGGCTACCGGGTGCTGAACGGGCCAGCGCACGTCTTTTACATCGTCTCGCACGAGTACGACGGCACCGACGAGGGGCGCATCCCCCACGACGACCCCGAGATCGGCTACGACTGGACGGCAGGGCCGGAGATCACTTAGCCGTCAGCGGCCAGCAGTGAGCAGATAGCCGCTAAATGTCCAGTCTGTCAAATTCGTGCTACAATCCGTTGCTTCAGTTCGCCCAGCCGCAGGTCGGCGGTATCCAAGGCCGGGACGCCCAGTTCGCGCCCGACGAATCCGCCGTGGCAGTCGGAGCCACCGGTGATGAGCAAGTCGTAGCGGTTGCACCAGTCCAGGCAGAAGCGTGTCGTGGCCTCGTCGTGGTAATGGGAATAACACTCCAGCCCGGCGACGCCGAAGTCGAGGAATGGGCACAGCGTCTCGTCAGTGACGCCCGCGTGACGCAGGCTGACGCCAGGGTGGGCCAGGATGGGCACACCATCGGCCCCCCGGATGGCGGCAATGGCTTCGGCGGGGTGAGGGAACGGCGGCCATTTGGTGGGCAGATGGGCCACCAGGTTGCGGAGGTAGTCGCGCACGTCGGTGCAGAAGCCCCGGTCAATCAGAAAGTTGAGCGCCTTCCAGCCGCCTCGGATAGGGTCGTATTCGTAGGCGGCGTAGTCGTCCAGGTTAATCTTATGGCCGGCAGCAATGAGATGGTGGATGACATCGTCGTTATGCTGGTTCAGCCTGGCTCTGTTCTCACTCAGCAACGCGGCCAACGCCAGGTCATCCATGTCAAAGCCGTAGGCCAGGACGTGGAAGAGATGCCCGTCCAGGAGAGTGGAGACCTCGACGCCGCGCAAAAAGGCCAACCCCGCCTCGTGAGCCAGCGCTTCGGCCGGGGGCAGGCTGGCGACGGAGTCGTGGTCGGCGATGGCGAAGAGACCGATACTCCGGGCCTGCACCTCGGCGACGACGCGCTCCGGCGTCCAGCAGCCGTCGGAGGCGATGGTGTGGATGTGTAGATCGGCACGCATAGAACTCGGATTCCAGGACGGTAACGGATTCACGAACTCACGAATTTACGAATGTGCGAATGTGCGAATTTACGAAGCACGAATTTACGAAGCGCGGTTACTACTCAGCCATAAGGTGCAACGCACTTGTCTCTTGCCATTTCAGCGATTTTGTCCAGCAGATTGCACCGTAGAACAGGCAGATTTGTAGCAAAAGTGCGTTGCACCTGAGTAGTAACGAAGCGCGAACTGCAAACTTAACGCCACACGATGATCTCCGCCCCGCCGGGCTCTATGAGTTCGACGACCAGCCCCCCGCCCTCGGCTCGCCAGCGTTCGTGCGGGCGGTGGTTGACGCTCACGCGCCGGGCGGAGGGGAAGTCATTGAGAATCACCACCGGCGGGGCGGGCAGCACGCCGATGCTCAACTGCAGCGCGGTCTCATCGGCGGTATAGGAGATTTCGGCTGGCGGTGCGTCCTCGTCGCAGAGGGTGAAATGCCCACTGTCGGCAGAGTAGATGTCGAGCACCAGGCTCGCGCCGGCGGCCTGAGCGGTGTGGTCTACCTCCGGGCCCATCGGGATAATGGAGCCGCGCCGGACGAAGAGGGGTAGGATCTCCAGCGGCGCGGGATAGTTGAGCCAAATCGGCCCCTCGTAGACCTCCCGGCTCCAGTAGTCCACCCACCCCCCGACCGGCAGGTACACCATGCGCCGCCGCGCTCCCCGCTCCAGCACCGGCGCGACCAGGAAACTGTCGCCGAAGAGATACTCGCTATCCAGGTGGCGCACGTTGGGGTCGTGGCTGTACTTGAGCACCAGCGCCCGCATCACCGGCAGCCCTGTCTGCGCGGCCTGGACTGCGGTGGAGTAGATGTAGGGCAACAACCGGTAGCGCAGTTTGGCGTAGCGACGGAAGATGGCCTCGGCCTCCTCGCCGAACTCCCACGGCTCGCGGGGGGTGGTGCCGTGACAGCGGCTGTGCGAACTGAAGAGGCCAAACTGCGCCCAGCGGACGTACAACTCGGGGTCGGGCTGGCCGAGAAAGCCGCCGATGTCGTGGCTGTAGAACGGGATGCCCGAAAGACCGATGCTGAGCGCGGCGCGAAGTTGGTTGGCCATGTAGGGGAAATCGCTGAAGGGGTCGCCGCCCCAGCAGGTGGGATAGCGCTGCGAGCCAGCCCACCCCGAGCGACCCCACACCAGCCCGCGCCCGGTCATCTCCTCGGTCACCTCGAAGACGGCGCAGTTGTACAGAAGCGGGTAGAGATTATGCACCTCCCGCCCGCTCATCCCGCTGTGATAGACGCCGTCCTCCGGCGCGGCCTCGCCGAAATCGGTCTTGAAGACGGCCACGCCCTGCTTCAGCAGCGGCCGGTGGAACGACTGCCACCAGGCGACCGCCTCCGGGTTGGTGAAGTCCACGACCGCCAGCGGCGGGACGACTCTGGCCCAGGCGCGGATCATGTACGGCTCGCCGTCCTCGTTCTTCACGAAGTAGCCCCGCCGGCGTCCCTCCTCGAAGAGCGGGCCACTCTCGGCGACGTAGGGGTTCTCCCACAGGCAGAGCCGCAGCCCGCGCTGGCGCAGATATTCGATCATTCCGGCCGGGTCGGGGAAGCGCTCCTCGTCCCACTGCAAGCCGCACCAGTTGTCCGGCTCGCCCATCCACCAGGGATCAATGTGGACCACGTCGCAGGGGATGTCGTGGGCACGCAGTCCCTCCGCCACCTGCTCGACCTCGGCGCGGTTCTGGTAGCCGCAGCGGGACATCCACAGCCCGAAGGACCAGCGGGGCGGGACGGGAGCGTAGCCGATGAGATCGCAGTAGCGGCGCAGGATGGCTGCCGGTTCGGGGCCGTAGATGAGGAAGACGTCCAGTTCCGGCCCCTCGTGGGTGAAGCCGTGGGCCAGCGTGGAGACGGTGGCCAGGTCGAAGGTGACGCGGGAGGTGGTGTAGACGAACAGGCCATAGCCACGGGTGGACCACAGGAAAGGGACGTTCTTGTAGGTGGCGCGGTGGGAGATGCCGTAGGCGTCGGTGGCCCAGAGTTCGAACCGCTGGCCGACGCGATTGACGCGGGCGAACTGCTCGCCCAGGCCATACAGGTCCTCGTCGGGGGCCAACCCGAAGGTCTCGTGCACCGTCACTTGCCCGCTTTCGGGGTCGCGCAGGAAGCCCAGGTCGGTCACGACGCGGTCGGGCGTGCACTCACTCGCCTCGCGGCAGACCAGGTCTCCACTGGTGTCGAGGAGGTGAATGCACCAGAGGTCACGGGCTACGTCGAGGTGCAGGAAGCGGGTCGCCAAATGCAGCCGGTCGGGGGCCTCCGACAGGAGGAACGGGACTGGCTCCCATTCCTCCCGCACGAGGAGGTGGTGGCGGGCCGGGCCGAGGTTCTCCGGGCTCATGCACAGCCGCACCACCTCGGGCAGGACGAAATCCAGCGCGACCTCGACTGGGGTGCCGGCGTCGCTCTCGGCGTGGAAGCGCACGCCGTGGGGGGTACGCTCAAAATCGTGATAGCGGGCCACGCGCTCGTAGCCGGGTGCATAGGTGATGGTCTCCATGGTACACCCCTTCCTGGTTGTGCCTGTGTCTGCGCCTAGTATGGCGCGAATCGGGATTTTAGGCAAACGAGGGAGTGGTGGGGAGGTGTTCGAAGGTGTTCTAAGGGCCTGTATTAGGCTCGGCGAGGGTC
>Ga0114918_10001222_pt1 | contig 22965 bp, 27 predicted proteins | sample LantaG_FD_87015 | JGI IMG/M metagenome (GOLD analysis project Ga0114918, IMG submission 87015) | Deep subsurface microbial communities from Baltic Sea to uncover new lineages of life (NeLLi) - Landsort_02402 metaG | ecosystem: Environmental > Aquatic > Marine > Oceanic > Sediment | place... | reverse complement strand
CGTGCAGCCACACACCCGGCGCATGGCTGCCACCGGGCCATCTGAACATGATGAGCAGGTGGCGCTGATTCAGTGGGCTGATTCGGTGGGCGGTGCCGTCGGGCTGCTGTTTGCCATCCCGAACGGGGGACATCGCCACCCGGCTGTGGCAGGTAAACTTAAAGCCGAGGGCGTGCGGGCTGGCGTGCCTGATCTGTTTTTACCTGTGGCCAGAGGCGGGTGTCACGGATTATTTATCGAGATGAAGGCGGGGAAGAATAAACCCACAGACGGCCAACTGGCATGGCTGGATGAGTTGAGGAGCCAGGGCTATCACTGTGCCATCTGCCATGGGGCGGAAGAGGCCATTGACACCATTCAGGAATACATGGAGGCATAATGCTAATACTTCTTCTCGTCCTACTCTACGGCGCTGTGGCGATTGCAATGTCATTAGCCATAGCCAAGGCCATTCGCAGCGTAGACGACGAACAGCGGGCCGCACAGCGGCGCACGGAGGCTTGGGAAGAGTTGCTATCGAATAGAGATACCGAGAAAGGGCACGATATGAGCGATATCTGGGATGAAATGGTTCAGAGTGTGCGGATGCGAGGGTTTCACCACGAGAGCGCTTCTGAGTTTGTGGCCGCTGAACCTGGGCTGTGGGCGGAATTCGCGCATTTTGTGCAAGAAGTCGGCGAACTGTCCAGGGCTATGCGGAACGACACGCCTTTAGAAGCGCAGGTGGAATGGGCAGATTGCGTCATTGCTTTGACATCAATAGCGCCGATTCTCGGGATAGAGAACCCGGACGAGATTATCCGGGAGAAGCTGGCAGCCGACGAGGGCCGGGGCTGGCAGCATAGCGGCGAGGATGCGCCGGGCCTGTTTGATGAAGAGTGGGAACACGTCACAGAGCCGGGCGTCACTCACTGGGCGCTGAACGGCAAGGCACCGGCGGACAACGGCACGCAAGGCGTTTGACATGACGACTCAATGGTGGAAAACAAAAGGAACCGAAACCATGAACGTACTCATTTCGCTTGACGAAGTGCAAGCCATCCTGGAAGTTCTCACCTCCGGGCGCATAGCGGAACCAACCCGCACACCGGCTCTGCGACTGGCGCAACAGTTGGCGGGCCGCATTGATGCGGCTCGAGCGCAGGCATTGTACGCATCCACCCATACCGAGTATGAAGCGCAGATAGAGAGGGCCGCCAAATGAAAGACTTACCAACGCTGAAAGTCGCAAAACCGGAACCATACCAGCCGAAGTCTCTTATGCGTAGGGAGCCTGTCAGTCCGGATCCCGGCCATTGGGAGCTTATCGACAGGGATTGGCAGGATATATACGATTGGATGCTGATGCGAAAAGTTCGAGTACACATCTTTGAGGTGCGCTGATGCGATTCGCCAAGTCTGAATTCCTGGAAACTCTGCGCATTGTCGAAAACAAGATAGGCACCCGGTTGGCGTCTCAGCACCAAAATTTGAGGATTGACGTGTCTAACCTGGACTATGCCAAGGCTGCCATAGCACAAGCCAAGGCCGAGGCGCTGGCGGAAGTGCTGGCAGTTGTGCAAGAAGAGATAGCGTACTGGGAAAGCAGGATAAAATAGAAGCGCCCGGCATCTCACGACGCTGGGCGCTTCTTGGCGGCGTAGGCTGCAATCACAAAAGCGGATTTTCCCCTGGCGATTGAGCTTAACGACTGAGGACATTGTACCATAAGGAGGTGACAGAAGCATGAATAACATGCAGGAAGAGAAGAGGCTGCACCGCATCCGGCGCATGGTGTCATTTCTCAAAGCCGGGCCGCTTCCGTATAGTCATCTGGAGCGGGCGGCGCATGACGATGGTCTCACGGACGAAAAGCAAACTATCAGTCGTACCGTCAACCGTCTGGTGACTCATGGCATTCTGGCGAAAGAAGAAGCCTGCAAGCGCACGTTTCCGGGCTGCGCTGTTCAGTACCGCATTCTGGACGATAGCGAGGAGGCTCTTCAGCGTGTGGCGGCAAGTCGAAAAGCGCAGGACAGGACAAGCGAATGGGATCGCATTCTGGCGTGGAAGGGCACATACGCTGAATGGGTAACGGCAGGCCTGGATGAAGACGATTCGCTATTCCTGGACATGAAACGGGAACGGGACGCAGCGGGGCTGGGCAATGTGGAAAGCGAAGGCGGGCGCTTGCAACCGATTGGAATTGGGGAGCGGGCCAGATGACAAGAGAAAAAAGAGACTGGATGCCGGAAGGGTTCCGGGAGGAGTGGCCGGAGAAGTGCTGCTCTCTGTGCAAGTGGTCTTCGCTGCGAGCGCCAGGGCGGACTTTTTGCGCTGAGAGTGGGAACGATTCGAAGAGTTGGCGGCGGGTGATAGATCGGCCAGATGTAAGCGTGTGCGATAAGTGGGAGGCGTGGACGCATGACTAGAGACGACTGGAAGAAATTCATTCGTGATACGGTGTATGACGCTGACGTTGGAGACTACGAAGCTCTTGACTTACTGGCTCAAGTTCTCGAAGAACAGAACTTGGCAAAACAGAAGCTGCGGGGTATGGGCTTTGGGTGTACCGGCATGGGACTGTTGGAGACGGTGGGCGAGGTGCAAGGCTTTTTGGATATTGTGCGTGAAGAGATTGCCCGTGTTAGGGATACTTTCTTATCTAAATACGGCAATGCGCAATGACTGAACCGGATCCAGAGATTGAACGTGAGGCTGAATTTGAAACCATACAACGGGCCTTAGTCGTGGGCTGGGAACTGGCCATTGGGCGCACGCTTACCAGTACCATGCTCATGCGCCGATTCGGCATAGACAGGACGACGGCTCTGCGACTGCTGGAACTGGCTTCTCTCAGCCTGCCGATTGTTTCCGTTGAGTTGTCAGTTCCGGGCGGACTTCTGGAATGGAGAAGGCAAATTTAGATTTGTTGCGGTCACCGCCACAAATGAATGGTACAATGGCCGCAGGCGCACCCCTGCGGCTATTCTATTTCAGAGGGCTTATGCTTAATGTTATCCTATGCGCCGTGATTATCCTGACACCAGCCACCACGACGCAAGAAGAAACGGAACTCCTGGCACGCATGATAACCGCTGAAGCCAGAGGCGAACCGGAGGCAGGACAGGCAGCCGTTGCCTGGGTGGCCGTCAACCGCGCACAGGCTGGCGGCTGGTTCGGGGACAGTCTGGAAGCCGTCCTACGCAAGCGAGGACAGTTTGCGCTACATCGTCACTACACCACACAGGCACTCAGAATAGCCTCTGACGTTCTCAGCGGCGCAACAGGCGACGCAACAGACGGGGCCACACACTTTTACGCTGCACGCACACAAGCGCCGTCCTGGGCCGTTACGTTCGTTCACACGGCCACCATAGGCGGGCACAAGTTCTATCGGAACCGGCGGGCATCGGATGGTTGAGACAGACGCATACCTGAGGTTCCTCGTTATCCTGGCGCTCGTGCTAGTTGGCGATGTGGTCTGGCGATGGTGGAATAGGCGGAGAGATTGACGGAGAGAATGGATAACTTTTGTGGCGTTGACGAACAAGCAACAAGTATTTGTAAACCAATACCTGACATGCTGGAATGCGAGTGAAGCGGCGCGCATTGCCGAGTACGCACACCCTGGGTCCCAGGGTCATCGACTGTTGAATAATGTTGAAATTGCAGAGGAAATAAAGCGCAGAGTGGATGAAATGGCCATGTCTGCGGATGAAGTGTTGATTCGACTTTCAGAACACGCCAGGGCCAGCATTGCGGACTTTGTAGAATTCAAACCGGGCATCAACGAACCGTATCTGAATATGAAACAAGCGGCGGAACAAGGAAAGTTAGGCGCTGTGAAAAAGTTCAAATACGATAGCAATGGCCATCCTGAAATAGAACTCCATGACGCACAGGCTGCTTTGGTGCAATTGGGCCGGGTGCATGGCTTGTTCACGGACAAGCAAGAAGTAACTGGGCCAGACGGCGGGCCTGTGCAGATTCGCACCATGACGGCTGTCGTACCCGATGCTGAATGAATCTGTACGATGTAGACAAGACTGGCAACCTGACACTCAACCTGCACCGGGGACAGGCGCAAGCGTGGCAGAGCCAACGGCGTTTCATTGCGGTACTGGCCGGGACGCAAGGCGGCAAGACGAGCTACGGGCCGTGGTGGCTTTACAAGGAGATTTACGGATGGGACGCCCAGCCTGGACTTGGGGCTGGGGACTATCTAGCGGTAACAGCCTCCTACGACTTATTCAAATTGAAGATGCTGCCAGAGCTAAAAGCCGTGTTCGTGGACTTGTTGGGAATGACACGGTACTGGGCGGGCGACAAGGTTCTTGAACTGAAGAACCCGGAGACCGGAGAGTTTGAAGCCTCCCGTTCCGATGACCCGATGTGGGGCCGCATCATTCTGAGGTCGGCGGCGGCGGATGGTGGGCTTGAATCATCCACGGCAAAGGCGGCATGGATTGACGAAGCCGGGATGGATGAATTCACGGTTGAGATTTGGGAAGCGGTTCAGCGGCGATTAAGTCTCAACCAGGGCCGGGTACTCTTCACCACAACCGTTTACAACCTGGGCTGGCTGAAGACTGAGATTTATGATTCATGGGTGGATGGGGACAGGGACATCGAAATTGTCCAGTTTGCCAGCACCATGAACCCGGCATTTCCGAAGGCCGAGTACGAGCGCCAGAAAAAGAAAATGCCAACGTGGCGTTTTGAGATGTTTTATGATGGCAAGTTTACGAAACCGGCGGGTCTCATATATCACGACTTTGAAGACACAATGCTGGTTGACCCGTTTAGCATTCCGAATGAATGGCGGCGGGTAGTAGGGGTTGACTTTGGCGGGGCTAATACGTCTTTTTTGTGGCTGGCTGAAGATCCCAAGACTGCAATCTGGTATGCTTACGATTCAACGCTTGACGGTTACAAGACGACCAACGAACACGCGGATGAAGCTAAATCCAAGGCCGCAGGCCTTGAACAGGTTATCGCTGTAGGTGGCGCACCTTCTGAGATCCAGCCAAGAGCAGACTTCGGGGCGGCGGGGTTTCACATTTTCGCCCCAACAGTCAAGGATGTGGAAAGCGGAATTGACAGGGTAACGTCTTTGATTAAGACCGGGCATTTTAGATTATTTCGTACACTTACCGGGGTGCGGGATGAACTTGGAACGTACCGGCGCAAACTGGACACGACGGGCGAGGCGACAGAAACAATCATGGACAAGCGAACATTTCACCGCCTCGACTGCTTACGGTATGCGGCCACCTATATAAATTCCGGCGCTGGCTGGCTCGTACACGGGATACAATAATCATGCCGACAACACTTTTCACGGGCAAGGCAAATATCAGCCTTGACCAGTATCCCGAATCAGCATGGACGCCAATTGGCGCACATGGCAAGGCGGCGAACACCGAAACGGCTGTGCTATATGAGGCTGTGGCCTGGCTCTATAGGTGTATGCAGATTCGAGCTAACAGCGTACAGGCGGTTCCCTGGGCAGTGGTGCGGGGCGAGGATGACGCATGGACGAGCGAAGATCCAATGCCACCACCAGCGCTGACGTTTCTGGCAAACCTGCCAGATTTGCTATTTTTAGCCGAGGGCGCATTATCTCTGACATCTGAGGCATTTTGGTTTATCGAGCGAAACCGGGTGAAGCCCATCGCCCTGCGCTGGCACGCCCCGTCAAGCGTGGTTGCAATTTGGGATGAAGACCGGGGACTGGTGGGATACGAACGGCAGCTGGGCCAGGGCAAAACAGCGACATTTGAGCCGACCGATTATGTGTATATGCGGCTCCCGAATTTTTTGCATGAAACAAAACCGGGTATCAGTCCAGCGCAGGCGGCCATGAGAGCGGCGGGCGTGCTATACCAGAAGGACGAGTACGAACAAGGTTATTTTGAGCGAGGCGCAATTAAGGCCACACTCCTGCAAGTGCCACCCGGCACGCCAAAGACGGAACGGGACAGCCTAGAACGCTGGTGGAACAGGCTGGCCACGGGTGTACGGAAGGCATTTACAACCATCGTCATTTCTTCCGAGCTAACGCCCGTCGTGGTTGGTGAGGGCATCGGCGACCTGGGCAACAGCCCGTTGACGCAAGAGAAAAAAGAGGACATCGCTACGGCGCTGGGCATCCCGCACTCTCTTGTTTTTAGCAACGCTGCCAACTTTGCAACGGCCACACAAGACTGGCTGAACTATTACGACCAGACTATCATCCCGGAGGTCAACACCATTGCCGGGTACGTCAACGAGCAGCTTCTTGAACCGCTCGGCTATTTTTTGGAATTCCGCCATGAGCAAATGAGCGTATACCAGGAGGATGAAGGGCAGCGGGCGGACTCTCTGGCGCAGCTTGTTGCATCTGGCACACCGCTGGATCTGGCGATGGAGATTCTCGGCTACGATTTGACGGATGAACAGTGGCTACGAGTGCGGGAACCTGACCCGGTGGAGGTGGTGGAGCCATCACCGGAACCGCCCATTGTGCTGGACCAGATGGCGGACGAAATGCGGGCGGTTGAGTTGGGCAGATTCAAACGCTGGGCGGCAAAGCGCAAAAACCCGGACCCGGACGCATTCACCAGCGACATCCTGAGTTATGCAGACAAGGCGGCTATTCTGGCGGAGGGCGGCGATGCTGACACGATGCCCCCTTTCACCCTCCCGGCTGGGCCTATTACCCCTGAGTGGTGGGCATCCACTAAGGCTATGATTTTGCAGCTTGACCCGGATGACCCGGAGGCAGAACAAAAGGCACGCATGGAGATTGAACGCATAGCGGCGGACGAAATAGAAAAGAAACTTGCGGCACAGGGACGGGCCATCACGGCGTCTGCGCCTACAAGCGCATCTGAAGCCATTGAGCGGGCCAGGGAGGCGGGCGAACCGTTGCGGGATACTTTGAGGCGCATGTTGCAGCGCAGCGCAGATTTGGGCGTCTCAGTAGCCGTTGACCAATTCGCCACCATCGGCTTCGGTTTCGACTGGACGTTAGCAAACCAAGCGGCTGCGGATTGGGTGCAGCGATATACCTTTGATTTGGTGGGCGGGATAAACCGCACAACTGAACAGCGGTTACAGACGGCTATAAGCGAGTGGATAACAAACGGGGACAGCCTGCCAACATTGCGGCGGGAATTGGAGCGCAATTTATTCAGCCGACATCGGGCAGAGTTGATAGCATCGACTGAGGTCACACGGGCATACGCTGAAGCCAATCAAATCGCATACCGTGAAAGCGGTGTGGCGTCTAGGATGGAATGGAGAACGGCAAACGATGAGCGAGTTTGCCCCATCTGCGGGCCGTTGGGTGAGAAGTCAGTCACTTCCGCATTTGGCGGACAATTTGAACACCCAGAAACGGGAACGGGATACGGCATCCCGCCAGCGCATCCCCGGTGTAGATGTTGGATTGTTCCAGTTATTCAGGAGCCGCAATAATGCCTAACACCATCCAGATTGACGGCATGGAGGAGTTACGCAAGAAGCTACAGGACATCACCGAGGACTTTAGCCGGACACCTGCGGGTAGCACTCTACACAACGCCATGAAGCGCAGCCTTTACATCATGGTGGGTGCAATGGCTAAGTATCCAAAACAAGACCCAGCAAGCGCATACAGGCGCACGGGCACGCTAGGCAGGCGATGGGTGGACAGTCAGGACATAAGCAGCGACGGGCACGGCATCACCGGGAAGATTGGAAACAATACAGAATATGCCCCCTGGGTGCAGTCGCATATGTTCCAAACCAAATTGCACCGGGCCAATGGTTGGATCACAGATCAGGAAGCGTTAGATAAGAACGAGAAAGCTATCCGGCGAGAGTTCCAGTTTGCCGTAGACAAAGCATTGAGAGACTAACATGAGCGATAATGCGCTGAAGGCCATCAGTACAACGCCGGATGAGTTGCGAGTAGGAAACTATATGGCGCTCTTCGGCGGGCGTGATTTGGAAGGCGAGTATTTTACCAAAGCCACCCGCTTTGATTCAGCCTACACGGACAGCGGCACGGTAGCGGTGGATTGGGAACACGGATTCGCACCCACCGGAGAACCGGCCAAAGACGACGTGCTGGGCCGGGTAGACTGGAAGACGGCACGGGTGGACGACAAGGGCCTGTTTGTCGAACGGGTACTGAACCGCCGCAATCGCTATGTCCAGTACATTGAGCAGCTGATTGCAGATGGCCTGATTGGCACGAGCTCTGAGGCCATCCCGGACGGTGTGCAGAAGACCAAAGACGGGCGCATTGAATCATGGCCCATCCGCCGGGACACGCTTACGGTGTCCCCGATGGAGCCTCGTATGATGACCGCCAACACGTTGACCGCGCTGAAGGGGCTATCACCAATCCTGCCAGCGTTGAAGTCATACCTACCACCCGACGCTGACGAAGCGGACAAGGCAACGCCAGAGGCAGGGGGCAACCCTGCGGCGGATGCGGACGCGCAGAAGCGACGGCTATTGTTGGAACTCACATTGCTAGAATTAGGAGACTAACATGACTCTAAAAGAACTTTTGGAGCTTGCCCGGAAAGCCGTCAGTGATGGCGATCTGGAAAAAGCCGAAAAGCTAACGGCGCAAGCCAAGGCCATGCAGGCGCTTGACGCCATGCAGCCAGCCGAGCCGAAAGAGGATCCCGAACTCAAAGAGTTGCGGGAATTCAAGGCGAAGGTAGAAAGCGAACCGGCCATCAAGTCCGCCGGTCACGTTGTGGTCACCAAGGACGAGACGGACAAGAAAGCTGAACAGCCCTGGAACAGCCTGGGCGAGCAGTTGAAAGCCGTCTACATTAGCGCCGTCAAGCCTCACCAGACCGATGACCGGTTAAAGGCCCAGAAGGCCATCCTTGGCGCTTCCGAAGGCGTGCCAGCCGATGGCGGCTTCTTGGTGCAGCCGAATTTCTCTCAGGAGATTTTTAAGCTTGCCCATGATAGCGGTTCTATCCTGTCCCGGACCCGCTCCATCCCCATCGGCCCGAACAGCAACAGCCTGACGATGAACGCCATTGACGAAACCAGCCGGGCCACCGGTTCACGTTGGGGCGGTGTGCAGGCGTATTGGGCCGCTGAAGGTGACGCAGCCACAGCCACCAAGCCAAAGTTCCGCCAAATGGAACTGAAGCTGAACAAGCTCATTGCCCTGTTCTATGCCACTGACGAACTGCTGATGGACACCACCGCTCTCGGCAGCGTAGCGGCTCAGGCTGTGGCAGAGGAAATCACCTGGACCGCCGAAAATGCCATTTGGACCGGCACGGGTGCGGGGCAGCCCGAGGGCATTCTGAACGCTTCCGCCCTGGTCACCGTGTCTAAGGAAGTCGGACAGGCTGCGACAACCATCGTCGTGAACAACATCATCAAGATGTGGGCGCGCATGTGGTCACGCAGTCGCAGCAATGCCGCATGGTTCTACAACCAGGACATCGAACCGCAACTCATGACCCTGGACTTCCCGGTCGGCACGGGCGGGCTTCCTGCCTATCTGCCACCCGGCGGACTATCTGTCAGTCCCTACGGCAGTCTGCTGGGCCGCCCGATGATTCCCGTGGAGTATGCCAGCACTCTGGGCACGCTCGGGGACATCATCCTGGCGGACTTTAGCCAATACCTGACCATCATAAAGGGTGGCGTACAGGCTGCTGAATCCATGCACGTTCAATTCCTGACAGATCAGATGACGTACCGCTGGACCTATCGCATCGACGGCCAAAGCGCATGGAGTAGCGCTCTGACCCCGGCCAATGGGACCAACACCCTCAGCCCGTTCGTGACATTGGAGGCCCGTTAAAATGACCCGCAAACTCAGTGATTCCCTATCCGTAACCTTCCCCTTTATGCAGACCGACATCGGCGGAACCAACACCTCCGGAAGCGATGATACGCTGCATTGGGTCAGCATGGAGGAATTCCAGTCGTTCCTGTGCCTGCTGGAACTTGGCACATGGAACGCAGCCGACGACCTGGACACCTGTAAGTTGGAGCAGGCAACCGATAGCGCCGGGAGTGGTAAAAAGGATTTGACGACCAGCGCATCGGGCGGAAACTACGACACCGACGCGCCCGTGGACGCCATCACCAACAAGGTGATCCTGGAATGTCAGGCTGACGACCTGGACGTTGCCAACGGCTTCACGCATGTTCGGGTGTACGCTGCTGAGGCCGGTAACACTGGCGTTGACAACGTGTCTGCTGTCTATGTGCGGGCCAACGCTCGCTATGCCAAGGATGACCTACTGGGCACGGCTGCGGCTGGCGCTCTGGTCTACGTTTCTGTCAACACTTAATCAGTCGGGGAGGGGGTGATCACCCTCTCCCCATCTACCATCACACGGGTTCAAACCCCGGAATTGGACAAGAATCGGGGCAGCGGCCCAGGCTAACGGCGTCACCGCTACGGCCTGCCTGATTGCCGAGAATTACTACGGTGTTCTGGCTGAGGATTTGAGCGCCATCCTCGACCCGATTGCCACCTAAGATTTGACGACTGCGGAGTGGGCGGGGGAACTCGCTCACTCCCTGAGAATGGAGATAACATGGGCGTAAACTCAGTACGCAAAGGCGACGGCAGTATAATCGAACAGCCGATGTCGTTTGCAACCGTCAAAAGCGGCGAGATTGCGGGCAGTGCGGCGGCGGCGGTCATGCCGACTATCGCCTGCCATATGGTCAATTTCAAGGCAGCTGCAAGCAACGCCGGGAACGTGTACATCGGCGGGGCTGGTGTGACAAAGCCGGACGGAACCACGGACGTGACAACTGGCTGGGAGTTAGACGCTGGTCACGAAACAGGCTGGCTGTTCGTGGATAATCTGAACAAGTTCTACCGCATCTGCGACAACGCCGGGGATGATCTGGTTTATCTGGCGTTCGCATAGGGGACAATATGGCCTTCATTCTGCCCGCACCCAATTCAAAAAGTCTATCCGTAATCCGGCGGCAGCATCAATTTAGTTATGTCGAGCGCTGGCTTTTGCGTGACAACTTCACGACACCCCTGGCGGCGGGCAACGTGAACGGCACGGCTGCGGAGCCGGGGCCGGGGGTCAGGACGGTGGTGGATATCGCCAGTAAATTGAGCCTGTCCAGCGGTGAGCTTGTAATGCTGACCAATGGCGGGGCTTTTCTTGAACCTAGCATTTCGTATGGTCCCCAAACCCGCTCCCCAGGGCTGGCCCTGACCGCTTATGTTAAAAATGGCGGGGTTACTGCCACTGGTCCGCTGGGTTGGTCATCCGCAACTCCCCCAACGTCGGGCGCTCAAATTATCAACGGTTTTCGGATTGACGTTACCACGTCTATTGCCATCTACGAGGGGTCAACAAAAGCCAAAATAGCCGTAATCGCAGATGAACAATACTATACATGGGCAAATGTACTACGCGCAACAGGGGCGATGTATTTTATCAAGAATGGCGGCGCGTGGGAATTATTGTGGGTTTCAGAAAGTGGCAGTACAGCGACATTGTACCCCACGTTATCAACCCACATCGGTACAACGTATGGGAAAAAATTTAGAGTCGCCCAACTCTCCTGGCTGCCCTCACCCCTCACCTCGGACGGCTTCGGCACGGCGGGCGCACTTGCCACCACAGACGGCCTGGGGCACGCGGAAGGCGTCACAGGCGGCATCGGCAGCGGCGGGGGCGGGAAGACGTGGACATCACAACTCGGAACCTGGGCCAATGCTGCGGGCGTCACGGCGGCGGCGACACTTGACACCGGGGTGGCAGCGGCAACTACACCGAGCAGCACAGCGGACGTTCTTGTCACGGCATCTATCACCAGGGCGGCTGGTGCGAAAGGAATTATCCTGCGCTGGACAGACGCAAACAATTATTTGTACGCAGAACACGACGGGACGAATTGTTACCTAAAGCAAGTGTTGGCGGGCAGCACATCCACCTTACTGACGGCGGCTGCGGCGTATTCAGCGGGCGCAGAATTGCGGGCCATTGTGGGTGGCGTCAACGGGAGACTATATTACAACAACGCGCTTATCGGCGCTGTGGCAACCATCAATGCCGGACTGACTGGCACAGCGCACGGTGTCCGCACAACGGACACGTCAAACTCTCTGGACAACTTCAACGTCTACGCACGAGGCACGGGCGGAGAATATGACGCACCGCTAAACGAGGTGGCTAACGGATGACAACAGCCTTGGTAATACGCAAATGGAACGGCGGCTTGACAATGCCAGAGGGCTTTGAACTCGCCCACGAAACCGGGGAGACTGCCACGGTGCGTCAAAATACTGAGGCGAACGGCAAAGTCGTACCCGGCGACAAAGTACAGGCACCCGTCACAGCGGGCGGCTATGCTGTTTTACGTGACGACTTTTTTGGCTATGCTGTCCTACTCGTCAACGGGCCACCGGCGTCTCTGATTGCCCTGCGGGATGACCCCGACACTTTTGCAGGCTGGACTATCAGCGCATTGAGAGAGGAATTGGACGAAACTATCCCAGCAGGCTTGCGGACGCGGATAAACAATTTCTTGACCAACCACGGGCAACAGAATATCCCGGCAGGCTGGACCGTAGGGCGTTTTTTGCGAGAGTTGGTCGGAGACAGGCTGGACACAACGCTACTGTATTCAGTGGACCCGTCCGTCTCGGCGCTGACTAACATCATCTACTACCCGGACGCTCCCCTGCTTTTGGAGGGTGGAGACAAGGTGACCGTGGCATACACCAATCCGGACGGGCGCACATATGGCACCCAGATCACGATGGAGACAAAATACTAATGGCCTATACGGATACGACGGCACTAAAACGGTATTTGGGTGCGAGTACAACTACTGATGATACGCTTTTGGCCGAGTTGATTGTACGGGCCCAGGCCATTATCGACCGCTATTGTGACCGTACATTTGAGGCGTCACAAGATAGCACTCGTTATTTCACCATTGGCCAGGATACAGACGGGCCTACGCTCTTCTTAGATTATGATCTGGCCGCCATCACTAGTATCACCAACGGGGACGGGACCACCGTCACGGCTGCGCAGTATACGACATTGCCCAAAAACACAACGCCATTTGACGCCATCCAGTTGTTGAGTTCCACGGGGCTATATTGGGCGCACACGAATGACAGTGACCCGCAGAATGCCGTTACCATCGTTGGCAAATGGGCATACAGCACAAGCGCACCGGCTGACATTGTGGCGGCGTGCGTGCGCCTTGCAGCATATCTGTACAGGCAAAAGGACAATGCCGGGGATCTGGACCGGGCTGTCATTGCGGGGAGCGCCACTATTCTCCCTGCCGACATTCCACCGGACATCCGCATGATGTTGCGGCCACTACGGAGACTTTCCTGATGGCCCATCCTACCAGCTACACGTCATTTATCGCGGCGCTGTATGGACTGACAGTTACCGGTGTGACTCGTAAGTTCAGCGAACCACCGCAGCAGGTCAACACCGCAGATTTGCCCATCATGTTTACCCGCCTTCCATCCGGGACCGAAGCGCCAATAACCGGGCAGTCAAACGGTGGATGGCCAACGCTGCGGGCTGATTTGGTCATACTGGTGGAACCGTACCACCAGAACAGAACAAGCGTGAACTATGCGCTGGCATTGACACTGATGGACAACTTGAGCGCGGCGCTACGGGCATCTGATCTAGCGGAGGGACCAACACGATGGACAATTGAGACTCGGCTGGATATTTTGAACGATACTCCGTATTGGATAATCATTGCAAGCGTAGAGACAACAGGATAGATGACATATGGCACAAACCACCGGCGCAATGAGCGCCAAAAGCGGAATAGTGGAAATCACCACGGTACAGACGTTGACGGATGCGATTGTCGCTGGGGCGGCCAGTCTGATCCCGGTTGATAGCACCACGGGATTTTTAGCGGGGGACACAATCGAATATATGCTTGTCGGTGGAGTTATTGAGCAAAAAGTGATTGATTCGATTGACCCCGGTGTATCCATCACCATCACCGCCACCGTGGGCGCGGGGGGCATTGCCGACAATGAGCAAGTCAACAAAATTGTGAACATCTCCGGCGCTGCCAACAGCGTTACGGTTTCCGGTGGAAACCGAATGGCCGGGGACGGTTTCACAGCCGACGGGGACGCAGCCCTAATCACCTCTGGCAAGCGGGAACCGGTGGAGGTGACCTTCCGGGGCCTATACACCGAGGCTGCGGGCGCTCCCGAGTTCTTTGAAGAGTTGGCGGCGGTGTACGAAAGCGGGGCCGGGGCCGGGTTGCGCTGGTCTCCATCCGCCTATGACGCTACCGGGAAAAAACGCTTTTGGACTACCAACACTCTGGGCAGCTACATTCAGATTGTGCCTATCACTTCCTGGAACTACCCATCGCTCGACTTTGCCAGCGGTGACCCTATCATGGTCGAGTTGACTTTACGCTCACCTAAAATCGGCACGACTGACGCAACATAAACCATAGGAGAAAAGTATCGTGGCACAATCAACTGGCGGAATGAGCGCCAAAAATGGCGTAGTAGAATACTGCATTACCCAGGCCACACCATTGGCGGCATGGGTTAACATTTCCGGTTCCGCAAATAGCGTTACTGTTTCGGGCGGAAACCGCACGACAGGCGACGCATACACCGCAGACGGCGACACCGCTGTTATCACCTCCGGCAAGCGGGAGGCGATGGAGATTACGTTCCGGGGCCTTTACACTGAATCGGCAGCCACTCCTCAGTTTTTCGAGGACTTAGCGGCACGGTACGAGGCCGGAACCGGTGTAGCATTGCGTTGGTCCCCGACTGCCTACGATACATCTGGACAAAAGCGATTCAGTACATCCGACACGGCACTGACGGCTGGCGGATCGCTTGGCGTCATCACGGCTTGGAATTACCCAAGCTTGGATTTTGCTAGTGGCGATCCAATCATGTGCGAGTTCACTGTTCGGTGTTCTGCCATCCTGACACTGGACGTGACATAATGGCAGACACTCAGATTGTGATTGATCTGGATAAAATGACCATCCAGGATCTGGCGATTTTTGACGACACAGACAAGATGGGGCCGATAGTTGACCTGCTGGATCGGGTAATAGAGGGCGGCGCAAAGAATCGTCCTGTTACCCAGCTATCCCAAATTGTTCTGGCGATGCGGGCGCAAATTGAAACGATGACAAATCCAAAAAACTAAAGGGGCGGGCCTTGGCGCATCTGTACATAGGCGGGGCTGAGAATCCGCCACCGGCTGAGTACATAGAATTGGTTTTATGTCGAGATGTGTACCATTGCCCGCCCGCTCAGTTACCGCCGATCTCTGTGGCCTTGCGTCATCTGGCTTTAATCGGAATCGAAAATAAAGTACAGGCGATGAAGAATGGCTGAAAACTTAGACATTATCATCAGGGCAACAGATCAGACTGCCGGCGCATTTTCTACCATCACCGGAAAGGTTGGGGATCTAGGGAATAAGGCCGCTGGTGTGGCGTCAAAGGGATTTTCCGGTTTGCAGTCTGCCGTTGGAACTGGGCTGAAGGCGGCGGCGGGCCTGGGCATCGGTGCGCTTGTTGGCCTTGGTGTTGCCTTCCGGGATAGCGTTGGCCTGGCGAAAATTCAGATCGATGCCGAGAAGCAATTGGCCGCTGTCCTAAAATCAACTGGGGAGGCGGCTGGGCTGAACGCCAAGGAACTGAAGGATATGGCGAGCAGCTTGCAGAATGTCACCAACTTTGGAGACGAAGCCATCATAGGCGGCGAGTCTCTGCTGTTGACTTTCACGGGCATAGGCAAAGATGTGTTCCCGGCGGCGACTGAAACAATGCTGGATATGTCGCAGGCTCTGGGCCAGGACCTGAAATCGTCCGCCATTCAGTTGGGCAAGGCGTTGAATGACCCGGTGGCGGGCGTGTCTGCCTTGTCACGGGTGGGCGTTAGTTTCACCGAGCAACAAAAAGAACAAATCAAGGCCATGACCGAGGCCGGGGACGTGGCCGGTGCGCAGAAGCTAATCCTTGCGGAACTGGGGAAAGAGTTCGGCGGCTCTGCCCGTGCAATGGCTGACCCGTTGACGCAATTGAGTAACTCGTGGGGGGATTTGAAGGAGGTTGTTGGTGGGCTGGTTATTCCAATCTTCAACAATTTGGCCCAAACAGTGATGCCTGTTATCAATACAGTTATTGGAGAATTCTCCCGCGGGATGGAGGCGACCGGCAGCATAGTGGGCGGCGTCATGGAAGTTCTGGATAACTTTTTGCCAGAAGAAATGCTAGATCGGATCTGGAATGTAGTAGACGCTTTCGGAGAGTTCTTCCAGGCCGCGGGTGATTATGGCGTTTTCGCCGGGCTAATGGAGGTCCTGGATAACTTCTTACCCGATGAGGTCATAGAACAAATATGGCAATTGGCGGACTCTTTCTCTGGACTGGTAGAGCAAATTTCAAGCAAGTTCAATCTGTCAGATATTTTCATTGCCCTGGGCGTTGTCCTGGCAACCATTATTATCCCCGCCATTGCTGGACTAATCGCCACCATCACACCCGTGATTCTGGTGTTTGCGGCCATTGTGACGGCGGTCATGTTGTTGCGAAAAGCCTGGGAAACCAACTTTTTGGGCATCCGCGAATTTGTGGCTGAGGCCATGACAAAGATTCAGGCAATCATCAAATTGGTTCTGGATAAGGTCAAGGCACTCTGGGACGGGAACGGGAAAGAAACTTCTGCGCTGATTCGGGGGATCTGGCAGTACATCCAGGATGCTATCAAGTTCGCAATGGACACAATTCTATCAATTCTTGACATTGCAATGGCGGTGTTGTCCGGGGATTGGCAGGCGGCCTGGGACGGCGTTCTCTCCATCGTATCAGGCGTCTGGGAGCTGCTCAAGTCTCTATGGTCTAATGTCCTGTCTAACCTGTGGGCGCTCATTAAAAATGTTGATTGGGGCGGGCTTGGCAGTTCCATTATCCACGGCATAGCGGCGGGCATCAGTGCGGCGGCGGGCGCTATCGGTTCCGCGCTCCTGGGGGCCGTTACGTCGGCGTGGCAGAGCGCCAAGAATTTCCTGGGCATCAATAGCCCATCCAAACTATTCGCCGAGATGGGGCGTCAAACAATGACGGGCATGGCAGCGGGAATAACCGGGGCATCCTATATGCCCGCAAACGCAGCAGTAGGGGCAATGTCGAACACCTACACAAACGCATACCACTTCAACATCAACGGCGCACAGTCCCCCATGACCGTAGCGTCTGAAGTCGGCAAGGTGCTGGACACCCGGCGGCGGAGGGGCATGTGACAACCTACTGGATAAACCAATTTGACGGACTGGAATTGCCGCTGTACATCCCGGCTGGGCAGTCGGACAACATGGGCACGGGCGAGGCTCTGCAAGCATTCACCCAGATCCCTGGCGGGTTCTTTGACAACTACGGCACACGGCGCAGCCCGCAGGGGATTCGCCCAATCGTGGTAAACCGGATGATTATTGCCACGTCTGCAGCAAACCTACAGACGCAGATTGACGGGCTACGGGGGAAGATTGGGGTACGGGGGAAGCTCTCGGCTAATTTCCCGGATGATTCAATCCGCTGGCAATGGGCGCGGCTTGTCTCCTGTGACATTCCATCTGAGGCAGAGCAGATACTTTCGGCACCCGTGCGGCTGGAATTTGTCACGGCATCCCAACTTTGGAATGGTATTATCACCACTCCGACGGAATGGACCTGGGGAGACGAAACTTGGGTTTTTGGTGACGGCACGGCTGAATTTGGCGAGAGCGGCACAACAGAAACCATTACCGCCAACACGGGCGGAACTCAGGCTTTCACCGTGACGCACAATGGGAACCTGACAGCCACCAACATCGTGATTACAGTCACGGCTGGAACATCTGATGTGGACTACATCTACTATGACAATGCCACAACGCAGAGTCGAATTGTTCTGGTGGTCAGTGGGGCATCCGGGATCGAAACCGGGAAGAAACTGGTTGTCAACGCAGCGGAAAGATCTGCGTGGTATTATGAAGCCTCAACAAATATCGCATCTGCGGCAATGACCGATCCAGACACGGTACGGATCACAACATCCAGCGTACACGGACTGACAATCGGGGACACTGTACGGATATCGGGCGGGACGCCCTGGGATGGTGTGATCAAAAATGTGAATGTTACGTCAACCACCAAGTTCTCGTTTGAAAGCAATACCTACTCCACCCTGGGCGCTGTGGGGACCGTGGAAGAAGTCAGAGGCGAATATGCGATCTATCGCACGAACAATGATGACAGGTGGCCAACCCTGGCGCCGGGGGACAACGCCATAACGATCACGGTGGCGGACAACAGTACAGGAGACGCCACGATTGGCTGGGAGTATTATGAGCATTTCGCCTAACTTGACAGCGGCAATCGAAAACAGAGCAGGGACGGCGCAGGGCGAAGGGCCATTGGTCAACGTGCCCGGCGTCACCTACTGGCGCACGCTAAACGCTGCGGGCGGTTTCCTGTGCAGCCTGCCGTTGGAAGATGAGCGGGTTGACTATGTAGCAGCAAAGACAACCGTGCTGCGTTTTTACTTGGACGGCGTGGAAAAGTTTGTAGGCGTGGTCGAGAGCATAGGCGCTGCGATTGAGCAGGATGGCACGCTTTGGCTACCAGTCTCTGGGCGATGTCTAGCCGCTGAACTGGCCGAGGCGAAAGTTGGCTTTCTGAGTCTGGACGACGGTGCCAGTGCGGGGGTACTGGACGGGCCGAATGACATTATGGTGTCCGCAAGCCTGACCACCCCCTCTGCATGGACACTTGACAGCGCTCTCCCGGGCTACACAACCACATCGACTTTAGTCTATGCCAAGTTTGCCGGGGAGTCTGCATTGGCGGCTTTGCGGCTGGTTGGTGAGAAAATAGGCGAGAATTTCCGCATAGGCGACACGGGCCGAACTGTTGTCTGGCTGCGGGCAGCTACACCAGATTCTGGCGTGCGTGCGCTGCCCGGCGCCGGGGATATGGTGGCGGCTGAAAGCAATCCTGACATTTGCTTTTACACCAGCCTGCACCGTACAGCAGACGCCTATGACATGGCAAACAAAATCTATCCATACGGCGGCGGGAATCTTGACTTAGCCGTCACACTGGCGGCGAGTAGCAAAAGCGCCGGGGCCGGGTTCACGCTTGACAAGGCCAATAATTATCTGCAAAGTGACACGGCCATCTCTGCCCTGGGCCACACCATCCCGGTGTATATGCAATTCCCGGACATCCGCCCCATTTCAAACACCAGCGCAGATTTGGCCAGCGCAGCAGACGCACTCTATGAAGCGGCTTTGGCTTGGCTTTCCCGGCGGGACGAGGTGACGGACTTCATCACCTATAGCCTCGGCGGAATTCTGCAATTGCCGCCAGAGGTAAAGGTCGGAACAACTCTCAGGGTCATACACGATGACCCACGGCTCACTATTGACGCCAGCCTAGTTGTGCTAGAGATTGAGACTACAATCTCGCCAGACGGCGCACAGGCGCACAGGCTGACTGTGGCGGCTACGGACAAAGTACCAGCAAACAGCACCGACGACATTGTAACCAACATAGAGCAAGGGTATGTGTTCCAGGCTCACCCGCTGCTGAATGTGAATAGCTACGAGGTGGGGCTAACGAAGTTTATCTATGATGACGGCGCAACTCAGGAGGACGCCTACATCTATTTTGACTTCGATTCTGAAGTATTGCAGGTGCAACAGTGCGTCCTAAAATTTGAGACGAACGGCGACATAGGCGGCGGAACAATTGGTATGCTGCCGCTGGAAAGTACAGTAGTCAGCGCATCCTCACCAGCAGTTACGAGTGGGGCCAGTAGCAAAAGCACTGCTGACGCAGACGGTAGTATCAACGTCACAAGCGGAGCCAGTAGCACGAGCAGCAGTGCGGGCGGGGCATCGCATTCACATGGGGTAGCATCTCCGGGTAGTAACTTTTTTGAGACTCCTGTTTATCATGACGGGGGTTCTGCCGGAGATAACGTGACTTACGACCACGGAGCCGGGCGTTTTGTCTACACTGGTTCGGACGTTGGAACAAAAGACGCTGATACATATTCGGAGACTGCTCCATATACGGCTACCAGTGATGCTGAATCAACCCACACACACGGCATAGACCACACGCATAATGTGACGGCTTCCACCCACGGACACGGCATGGATCACACCCATTCGGTTACGGCATCCATCACCCCGGTTTATGGCGTCTATCGTGAATTGCAGGCAAACACTTTTAATAAAGCGGACCTTACCTATTACGTCAACGGGGCCGGGCCCTACAACTTCAGCACCGATGCTGTTGTGCTGGCTGGCAACAGATACCAGTTAGACATCACGGCAAAAGTAAGTGCCAGCACAACCACGTTTCGACCAAACCAAACCAACAACACGCTACGCATTATCGGCACAAACAGCGGTGGCGCATCCGGGCGGCGTTCCTGCACCCTGGACGGCGTTCTTAAAATTCGCACCATCATACAATCAACGGCGGTGACATAATGACAACAACGTACCACAGTCCAATTACAGCGGGCGCAACAAACGCACCGAGCACCATCAACACGCCATTGGCGGCGCTGGATTCTGCAATCGTGAACATCGGCGCATCTGGCGGGACATTTGTCACGGCTAACGGAGCAGCCAACGCTGCCCAAAAAGTTGTAACTGTAGATTCATCCACCGGGCTGGTTGCCGGGGCCAATGTGAGTTATACACTGGTCGGTGGGGTTATTGAAGCCAACACGATTGACACGGTGGATAGCGCAACGCAAATCACACTGACCACCAACATTGGAACCGGGGGCATCGCTGACAATGGCGTGATCGCACAGGTGACTCCTGACGCGGCGGCTATAGCCACATCCATCAAAACAGATCAGACGCTGACAGCGGCTCAGGCTGTCCAGTATTCAGCAATGGCCTGGTTCAATGTGCGCGCCTATGGAGCCGTTGGAGACGGATCCACAGATGACACCGCAGCGATTCAGGCGGCGTTAGATGCAGCGGCGGCTGATGGTGTCTCTGGCGCTGAGGGTGGGGTGTGCTATGTCCCGCCCGGAGATTATAAAATCACCTCCGAGCTAAATGTCCCCAAACGTGTTGCGCTTATCGGGGCGGGACATGGGGGAAGTAGCATCACTGCGGATAGTGCCTTCGACTTCTCAACCTATTCCGCCATGATCCGGCTGGGTCGGGACAATGATGCAGCGGGCAGCGGGCAGTATGACGGCGGTTGTCTAGTGAGGGATCTGTTGATAGATGCCAACAACGTCACGAATAGCGTCTGTGTGTACTCTGATGCCGTAAACGAAAATGGCGGACTGATTCGGGTGCGGATGATTGGGTGGGTTTCGAAGGGGGCAGTATTCAATACAGGCTCGACTCAGAAATATGCGCTAAACTTTTCACTGCATGATATTTATTTGGTGGCTGGGGCCGGGGCGGGGGCGTCTAGCATTGGTGTCGATATAACGGGCAACGGGGGCATCCGGGGTATCCGGGGCTGCACGGTTGATATAGCGGGCGTGACCAATATTTTGGCGGGGATCGAGTTGAATAATTGCGGGGGGGGTTATTCGGAGATACACGTAGAAGATGCCACGCATGGCATTAGAATCGGGAATACAACGGCTTGCAACGGGGTAAACGTGACTGGTTTTATCGGTGCGGCAACCTTAACCAATTGTGTGACAATCGCAAATACAGCGGGCAACCGCGGAATAATATGTGCCGGTATCAACCAAAACGGATCTACAAATACAATTCTAGATTCGCAGAACAGCAATACTATCACCGCGCCCGTCGGCATTTACAACCTGGGGCCTGGCACAGGATCAGGGGCGCGCAGTGTTATGACGGATAGCTCCGGGGCCATGAGCATTTTTCGACATACAGTAGGACTTTACAATATCAGGGCCAACGCTGCGGGTGGAGCAAATGAGGTCACAATTGCATCGAGTGCAGTGACCATTGATCGCCTATGGCACAAAGTCGACACCGAAAGCGATGCAGCCTCGGATGACCTCTGGTATGTGTGGGGTGGGGCGATTGGCCAATTTCTAATTTTGCAGGCGGTCGACTCTGCAAGGACAGTTGTCTGTAAAGATGGGACCGGGAATCTACAATTGGCGGGCGATTTTGACTTAGACAATACACGAGATCGGCTCATGCTCATGCATGATGGCTCGAATTGGATCGAGCTATCGAGAAGCAACAATACAGCATAGGGAAAATACCATATCGGGGCGAAGGAGGCTGACATTATCGCCAACTACCGGATGCTGGGTCAGATGTACCTTGATTTGTGCGCGTCGTCGGGGGTGCGCTGGGCGATTGGCCTGATTACGTTAGCTCAGGGGACAGGGTTAGCCGTTTCGGAAGCGGGGCTAGTGACGAACTATACGACATCATATTTTAACATGGCGCGCATCATGCCGTTGTGGGCATTTGCCGCAGTCCATCTGGTGCTTGGGTTGATATTTGTATTTACAATATCGCGCCCGCGCTGCTACAGTTGGTACGGGCGTTTGGCGTCATCTGCGGGCGTTGCACTATCGGCGATGTACATAATGATCTGGTGGCAGTCTTTCGCTTGGTCAGCCGTGGGCCAGTACGTTGCCATCTGCATACTTTTGTATTTTCAATCAGCCCATGTACCAACAGACTGATGGATATTTTTACACCGCAGTCGTTTGCCCTGGCTGCGTTTTGCATGGCCTTGGTCGGGGTATTGTTGGCATTGCGCCGCCAGAACAGTCACGAATTTTCCTACATCGAAACCCGACAGAGCGAGATCGTCGCAACCGTCAACAAGCTGCGCGACGAGTTGTCTGTAGCCCAGGCTGAAATTTCTGCCTTACGCCATCAGTTGACGCAAAAAGAAAGTCTGCTGCTCCTGGTGACTGAGCAAGTCACGGAAATGATGGCTCGCAGGGATATGCTTGAGACAACGAATCGGGAACTT
>Ga0114918_10001219_pt1 | contig 22978 bp, 25 predicted proteins | sample LantaG_FD_87015 | JGI IMG/M metagenome (GOLD analysis project Ga0114918, IMG submission 87015) | Deep subsurface microbial communities from Baltic Sea to uncover new lineages of life (NeLLi) - Landsort_02402 metaG | ecosystem: Environmental > Aquatic > Marine > Oceanic > Sediment | place... | reverse complement strand
GTTTTGCTAGTCACTCCTGCCCTCCCAGGATTAGTATACACCCTCTTGGACTAGAACGGGAGATCAGCGCTATGTCGAATTGTTAAGGTGCTTGTCTACATTACTTAATATACAAGCAGTTACAAACCCGGTTTCTAAGTCTCTTCAGCGGTCGAAGTAGATGGACTTGCCGGTGGCGGAAAGGGGGATGCCCATCACGAAATCGGCGTCAATCAGGCCGAGTTCCCGCGCCACGACTCCCGCCCGGTACATGATGCGATTGTCCACGTTCAGCATCCCGGCCGTCTTCACCGCCGAGCCGATGGCAATGCCCATATCGAGCAGGCGCAGGGCACAGTTGGGCCCTCGGAACTCCCCCTCGACGGTGTTGGGCTCGATGCAGGTCGGGCTTCCGCAGGCCGCGCAGTTCAGCCCCAGCGTCTGGGCGTCCTTCAGGCCGATGAGCACCACCGCCTCTGAGTTGAGGACGTTTCTCCCGTCCCGGTCGAAGTTGCGCTTGCCGGTCCGCTCCCCGTAGGCGATCATTGCCTCGCCCAGCCGCTGCAGGTTCTCTTCCTCGACGATTTCCACCACCACGAAGTTCTGCCCCGCCGCCTTAGGGGCGGTCCGGGCAGAGATGGACATCAGTTCGGCAACGGTACGCAAACTCATACTCATATCTCCTCGTCCAGAGCGCAATTCATCCAAACCGCCGCGCCAGGATCTCCTCCAGCGTCGGCCGGCCGATGACCTGGAGTTCGTATCGCACCCGATCCACCGGGTGGTGGACGTTGACCAGCCGCCGCAGGTCTATGGGGGTGGCCACCAGTACCAGGTCACACTCGGCTCTGTTGATCGTTTCCTCCAGGTCCCGTATCTGCTCATCTCCGTACCCCATCGCCGGCAGGAGCGGACCGATGTGGGGGTACTTCTCAAACGTGGCGGCGATGGAGCGAACCACGTAGGGCCGTGGGTCCACCAACTCCGCCGCGCCGAACCGCCGGGCCGCCACTACCCCGGCCCCGTAGGTCATCTCCCCGTGGGTCAGCGTGGGACCATCCTCGATGACCAGGACGCGCTTGCCCCGGATCGCCGCCGGGTCCTCGACGAAGATGGGGGAAGCAGCCTCCACCACGATGGCCTGCGGGTTGGCCGCGTAGATGTTCTCCCGCACCTGGGCCACCCCCTCGGGACTGGCCGTGTCCACCTTGTTGATGACTACCACGTCTGCCGCGCGCAGGTTGGCCTCCCCGGGGTGGTAGCGGAGTTCGTGGCCGGGCCGGTGCGGGTCTGCCACGACGATGTGCAGGTCGGGCCGGTAGAAGGGCAGGTCGTTATTCCCCCCGTCCCAGACGATCACGTCCGCCTCCTCCTCCGCCTGGCGCAGGATGCGTTCGTAGTCCACCCCGGCGTAGACCACCACGCCCCGGTCAATGTGGGGCTCGTATTCCTCCCGCTCCTCGATGGTGCACTTGTAGCGGTCCAGGTCCTCGTAGGTGGCGAACCGCTGCACTGCCTGGGCGACCAGGTCGCCGTAGGGCATGGGGTGGCGGACCACGACCACCTTCTTGCCCATCCTCTGCAGCACGTCGCAGGCGTGGCGGGTGGTCTGGCTCTTGCCGGAGCCGGTGCGCACGGCGCAGACCGCCACCACGGGCCTGGCGCTTTCCAGCATCGTCGTGCCCACCCCCATCAGCCGGAAGTCGGCTCCCGCAACCAGCACCTGGGAGGCCTTGTGCATCACGTACTCGTGGGAGACGTCGGAGTAGGCGAAGACCACCTGGTCCACCTGGTGGCTGCGGATCAAATCGTCCAGTTCCGCCTCGGGGTAGATGGGGACCCCCTCCGGGTACAGGTCCCCGGCCAGTTCCGGCGGATAGCGGCGTCCCTCGATATTGGGGATCTGGGTAGCGGTGAAGGCGACGACCTGGTAATCCGGGTTGTCGCGGAAGTAGACGTTGAAGTTGTGGAAATCGCGCCCGGCGGCGCCCATGATGATGATGCGCTTGCGGCTCATATCGCGATGTTCTCCTCCACAGCGTTCTCCTTGCCACGCACCAGGAAGAGCCACAGCAGCAGGGGCACGATCAGTACCAGGAGGCTCAGGCAGCACGGGGCGATGCTGTAGGCTTGTGGAATCGTGCCGGTCTGTGCGCTTGGGCCGAACCCGTCTCCCAGTCCGGTGAGGATTACGACACCCCCGATGCACAGCGGAATCGTGCAGCACAGAAACGTGAGCACTGCCACGACAATGGTGATGATCGTGCCTGTTTGTTTTGTCATCTGTTTTCTCCTTGTTTGGTAAATTGTATAGGGGATACGGTGGTCACACCAATCGAGCCGGCAGGGTGACCGTCAATTCACAGGGGCCGACGTTTGAGAGGTTCACCGGTCTTTCCTCGTCCTGTTCTTGACTGCCTGCGCAATGGCCTCTCTGAGTTCTACCAATGCGCCTAGCACGCCGTTCACGAAGCGCGGAGCACTGTCGGAGCCGAAGGCCTTGGCCAGTTCAACGGCCTCGTTGATGGCCACCTTGACGGGTGTCTTGCCGTCCACGGCGAACTCGAAGATCGCCATGCGCAGGATGTTGCGATCAATGTAGGCCATCTGTTCCAGCGGCCACTCGGGAGCGTGGCGATGGATGAAAACGTCGAGCACAGGCTGGTATTCGAGCACGCCGTTCACCAGGTGGCGGCTGAAGGCGGAGGCAGCCGACGGCAATTGGACCTCAGCCAGCCGCTGTTCCAGCACGACGGCGGGAGGATGGTGCGCGCAGTCAATCTCGTACAGCGCCTGTAGCGCCACGATGCGAGCCTGATGGCGAGCCTTCACGTCGGTTACGCTTCCTCAGAGAGGTAAGCCACGTCCTCGATGTACACGTCAACGGACTGGACTTCCATGCCGACCATGTCCTGGATCGCGCGGGTGACCTCAGCCTGTATCTGGCGGCCGACGCTGAGCATGTTGGCGTCCGGCTCGGTCACGACGTACAATCTCACGCGCACGCTGTTTCCAATGACTTCAATTTTCACCCCGTCGTGTCGCAAGAGACGCCGTATACCTGGCGGTGAAGTCATGCGGGTCACGCCTGGTATGGCCAGGGTCGTGAGGCGGGCGGTGGTCTCCAGTACCTCCGGTGCAACGGTTATTTTGCCGGTCTTGGGTTGCGCTTCCATTCACACCCCCTTTTTGCTCATTTGTCATTAGTCATTGTTCATTGTTCATTGTTCATTGGTCATTGTTTACATCACCAGGCCGCCATCTACCGTCAATACCTCGCCGGTGATGAAGGAGGCTTCATCGGAGGCCAGGAAGGCGACGGCATATGCTACGTCCTCGGGCCGTCCCATTCGCTTCAGCGGTGTCATCTCGATCACGCGCTGTTTCCATTCCTCCGGCATATCGGCGGTCAGATCGGTGGGGATGAAGCCCGGCGCGACAGCGTTCACGGTGATGTTGCGGGCACCCAGTTCCTTGGCCAGGCTCTTGGTGAGGCCGATGACGCCCGCCTTGGAAGCGGCGTAGTTGGTCTGCCCCCCCTGCCCCGCGATGCCCGAGACGGAACTGACGTTGATGATGCGCCCCTGACGCTTTCGCACCATCGGGCGGGCGGCGGCCTTGCAGCAGTTGAACACGCTCTTGAGATTGGTGCGCAGGACGTCGTCCCAGTCCTTCTCCTTCATCAGTAGCAGCAGTTGGTCGCGGGTGGTGCCGGCGTTGTTGACCAGGATGTCGAGACGGCCAAAAGCGTCCAGCGCTGCCTGGATCAGCCCGGCGGCCTGCTCGAAATCGCCGACGTCGGCCTGTGCCGCGATGGCCTGCCCACCGGCGGCCTCGATGGCGGCCACGACCTGGGCAGCGGCTTCCGCGCTGCGGTGGTAGTTGACCACGACGCTCGCGCCGCGCCGCGCCAGTTCCAGCGCGATGGCCCGCCCGATGCCGCGTGATGCGCCGGTCACGACGGCCACCTTGCCGTTCAACGATCTATCCATAGTCTCTTCTCCGTCAATCCAAAACACTATCTGCTGGCCCAGTGAGGTGAAAGTCTCACGCACGGTTCTGTAGTGGCGCTGGGGCGGGCGACCGCCCCAGCGACCATAACTAGCCGCAATCCTTTAATCTTTCTCTCAGTCGCACACCCAAGTCTTCAATCAGTCCAAGAAATTCACTGACTTCGTTTTCTGAAGGTATGATCTTGGTTCCAAGCAGAGAGGGATCGCAGCTTGTCTTCTGGACGAAACTCTCATCCGCCTCGCCGAAATTGTGAACCCATATGTGACGAACTTGAAACAGATAGTGAATTCTCGAGTAGTTGCCTTCTCTGACAATATCTTTGAGATTGATGGAAGCATTTTCCTCTAGTGCATGGCAAAGAGCGTCGAGATTCTGGAAGAGGTTCCTGGGCCTTTTGGGAAAAATCGCGGGAAACTCTTCTCGCAGCCTTTTTCCTAGGCTGTCAAAAGTGGCAACTGTACCAGATAATGTATCGGTGAGCAGAGCCTCTCTGAGCTCGCTCTCTTGACTTGGTATTCTTTCCAGTACACTCAGCCGTTTCCTGGCAACCTCAAGTGACTTTTTGAACATCGACATTGTTATGGGGCGAGAGCAGTCTGGACACACTGCAAAGACTCCATAGATTGCAAACACAAGCCCGCAGGTGCCGCACTCTACTGTGGTCTCAAGGTCTTTCTCTGCGTAGTACTTGATCGGGAGGTTAAAGCCTCTGGTTCTGACTTTAATCGAGAACAGTGAGTGTCGCGTGGAACGTTCCAACTGCTTGAAGCTTCTCTCTAACTGAGCTAGAGTAGGACGTAGGACTTCTCTCACTGCAATAGATTGTGCATATTCGAGTTGAGCTTCCGTGAAAAACTCACCGCTATCGTCTGTATGCTCACAATAGGGACACGTGCATGTCGAAATGTTGAGGAGACCCGTACCGGGTTTTACCTTGAAGTACTCTTTGCATTCGGGACACTCTCTGCCTATCATTCCTTCGTCATCGGTAGGCAGTGTGATTGTCATAGTTATCTGATCTGACATTGCTTGTTCCTCGCACAACCGACTCGATTGCGGCTAACGGCCTGCGCATCACCTGCCACGCGGATGCTTGCAGAACTTACCCCGCCACAAGGCCCACCACAAATGCAAAAGCGCCGCTGTTTTCGAGCGCCGACATCTTCACGCTGGTTGAAGCCGCAGAGTCTCGGCTATATCACGTTGTCGTATTTGCTGTGTGTAGGTTTGCTTGCGGCGCAACCACGTCTCATAGATGCCTTTCCAGCGGCTGAAATCAGCACGAGTCTCATCATACTCGTCATACTCTGCCAACTTGCCGGTGAGCAGTGCCTCGTAGAAGTCAGCGCTAAGAATGCCGTACTTTTCCTCGTAGAGGGACAATCGGCGCTCTAGCAGTTTCATCTCAATGACTAATTCGTGAATTTCCATCTTGCCTCCTCAAACAAGCGAAAGGCTCTTTGCGATTAACCTTACTACAATTTGTTGGGCAGAGCAAGCTCCTATCGCTTGCCGAAAAGCGCGCTAACGGGATGCGCATGAGCCGCCCGCGCCGGGCCTGCAAAGGCTGCCTCCCGATTACAGGACGGCCTTCGCTTTTTCCGACCTCCTCTACCCGCTGCACCTTCCCCTTTCCTTGCGGTCAGGATACCACTTCCCTAATGGGAGTGGGACACATCGGGCTTACCCAGTTGACTGCTGTGGAGACACGCTCCGGTTAGGTTGGAGGCTCTCTCCCGGTGGGGACTTTGGGTGTTGCTGCCTGCGGCTAACTCAGACAGTCCGCCCCACGATACCATTTTGGTTACGGCCTATCAGCCTCTTTGGCCGCCTCCGACTGACGAGATGTACACCCCTTCACGTACGTTCAACCTTCCGGTGCTTCCCTGGGCCGCCCCCGCATTGGGCTAGCAGGTTATGGCCGTTGTCCACAGGGCTTCGCACAAAGCCGTTACCGGCGATGCACGCCTGGGTAGGAGCCTGTCCTGAGCTTGCCGAAGGAACACCTGAACACCACGGGGCCTACGTTTCGTAGTACTCCATCAGCAATCCTTTACTGGTCGCACTTAGCCAGGTTGGGTGCATGCGGGGTTAGCCGCGGCTCCTATTACCATTTGAATCTGTCAAACAGGCTACTCGCTGGTTGATATGGTATTTGACCGAAATACCCTATGACATGCTGCAAGGGACCAATCCGGTTACTGTAAGGATCTATTCGAGCTCTTGCCAACCTTCTGCAATGATCTGCGTCGTTCTGTAGCCTTGTCCAATATGTCCCGACTGCGCCTCCCATTTTCCGAGGAAGTGGGCTAAACAACTCTCTCTCAATGCCAGGAGGACTGCTCATTGGCACGCGCCTTCCAGTAGCACCTCTTTGACCCACATTTGATTGCCCGTGCGCCGCATAGTTTCGTAGGTCGATCAGGTCTTGTACGGTGTATGGACGACTCGTCGTAACAACCTCAGTGTCTACAGGGATGTTGTTGAGAAGCGGCGTGGCAGTCGGGCTCGCAAGGTAGTGAAAACCTGCCCGCAGATTCTCATTGACCTGAGGTGTGTCATTACCAGTCAAGCACCGTCCTAGAAGTTCGATGCCAGAAGCAAACACGCCAAAGGCCGGAAGATATCTTCCACCCAATCTGAAGACCTGATAGGCAAGAGGATGATCATCCTCTGAGAGGCTATCGGCTTTCAGTAAACAATCAACACTAGCACATATCTCAAGGATAAGGCCAATTACGTAGAAAGCTTTGATCTCCACCGCGGTGAACTGCGCATTGGCTACTCCTGTCCGAAGCTGTTCCCAATCTGTGGCGTTGTACACGTTCGCATTCGGATCAGCCAGACTAACTGGCACTTTGCGGTTGTTCATGCTACCTCCTCGCATACGCCGCTGCCGTGGCTAACGGGGGTTAGCCGCGCAGCCTTTTAGGTGCTCTCATTGAAGGGCAGCTAGTGCAGCTCTCACTTCCACGATCTTCTTTCGGGTAACCTCAATATTCTCTCGAGCTTTCGACTGGTTCCTTTTTGCTGCGCTTCGTTTTGCTCCCTGAGTGATTGCCGCGAGAATTCCAGCAGGCACAAGAATCAGCCCAATGACAACAGGGATCAGGAATATACCAACAAATACTCCAATCCAAGCCCAAGTTATTTGGCGTTTTGCTTCGTTCTCCAGTTGAGCCTGTTCTTGAAGGTACCGCTCCCAAGACACGAGGGTCTTCTCCAACTCTGCCAGTTTTCTTGTCAACTCGACTCGCCTTTTTGAGATCACCTCGGGTGGTTCTTGGGTCAGGTCTCGGCCACAGAAACGACAGATTGTTGCCTCAGCCAGTATCATCTCGGCACAATACGGGCACTTCTTTGTAGGGCGTTGAATGGCAAAAGTTTGACTTTGCGACTCGCTTTCGGCGAGAGTTCGCTCGACGATGGGCCTCAATAAGTGTGCCTTCTCTGGATAGTATTTCTGCGCAAAGGTCTGCTGGAATGCCTCAAAAGGTTTATCGCTGCCCAACAAGCGATGTAGGAGCTGCCATGCCTTTGTGTTCACGAAATCTTGCTCAATCACTCGCTTGATCAGCATACCTGCTGTCTGCTGATCGTTTCTTTGAAGAGCCCGTTCGGCCATTCTTAACAGGTCATTCAAGTTCTCAGATGCCATTCTATGAGCCCCTTCCAGACTTCCGCAAATGCATGGCTTGCTGCGCGGCTAACGACTCGCGGTTCAGCCGCTTGGCGGCTGCGTGGTGAGCACATCCGCCAGAAAGTGAACTACAAAGCGCGTGTAGCCGCCGATTTGCACGCGCGGAGCGCGGTCGGCTGCAACCCGTGTTATGTGGCCAAACCTAAGAATCTCCTGATGGTTCGTTTGCATTTCCTATTGGAGGTTGAGCCACCCCCGTATTGCCTCGTGGTAGTCATCCGCGATCAAATGCCTAGACTCGTTACCTTCGTCTGTCAGCGTGACTAACCATCCTATGTACCTGTACTGAGGAACCCAGGGAGGTCGTTCGGCAGCGGAGCCAAGTTCCTTGGTTGCGTAGCCGATATTTTCCCCATCTTCGACTTGCACCGTGGCGATTCCGTACGCCTTTGCATATTTTACGGCACCCTTCTGAAAACCCGATGTGGAAAACAGAATGCCTTTGTGTGCCCCTACATCTTGCACCTTGGCATGAAGGATCATAACGGTGTCTCTCTTGATCGTGTTTGAACTACCATAGTACTTGCACTCCACCAGGACAACTATCGAAGCACCCCCCAGAACCTCAAATTCAGCTACAACATCAAACTCGTATTCTCCTCCGGAGCCTTCGATCACCTTTCGATGAGTTACGCGGAATTCCTTGAGGCCACCATCGGATGATTTCTCTAGCCAGGCCTTTACTTGTTCTTCAAACTCGGTCGGAGTTATATCGACCACTTCTATGGAATTCTGTGTCATAGTGAATCTTGCTCCAATCTCTGCCGTCCTGTATACCCTGGAGTGCTCGCTTGCGGCCACATAACGATTGCGGTTCACCCGCCGCGCGGGTGCGGGGGAGAGCCTTCGCAACAAGACTAACTGAAAGCGCGTGAGGCCGCCGATTTGCACGCGCGGAGCGCGGTCGGCTGGTCGGGTAAGGAAGCGGCGTTGCTGCCGCTCCCTCCCCTAAGAACCGTGCTTGCGACTTTCACCGCACACGGCTCAAGCCGCTACTAACGCTCCTTTCACAGGACGCGGTTGCAAGGCATACGCCCCAAAACCTTCACGGTACTACGCTGAAGACGACACCCCTGCCGCTGAACTCAGCGATTCACGCAGGCTCGCGCCGGCAGCTACTTCGGCTGCTCTCTTTTCTACGAACTCCTGTTTCGGTGTCACCATCAACTTTCTCGTGACGAGCGACCCGACAGAACGGGCTTCGCTTTTTCCGACATCCTCTACCCGCTGCGCCTTCCCCCTCCCTTGCGGTCAGGATACCACTCCCCTGACGGGTGTGGGGCACATCGGGCTTACCCAGTTGATGCTGTGGAAATGCGCTCCGGTTAGGTTGGGGGCTCTCTCCCGGTGGGAACTTTGGGTGTTGCTGCCTGCGGCTATCCTCAGACAGTCCGCCCCACGTTACCATTTTGGTTACGGCCTATCAGCCTCTTTGGCCGCCTCCGACTGACGAGATGTTCAACCCTTCACATACGTTCAACCTTCCGGTGCTTCCCTGGGCCGCCCCCGCATTGGGCTAGCAGGTTATGGCCGTCGTCCCCAGGGCTTCGCACAAAGCCGTTACCGGCGATGCACGCCTGGGTAGGAGCCTGTCCTGAGCTTGCCGAAGGAACACCTGAACACCACAGGGCCTACCTTTCGTAGTACTCCATCAACAATCCTTTCTGGTCGCACATAGGCGCGGTCGGGTTCAGCGACTTGTTGGGCTGCTGCCTATGTCCAAAGACAGCCGTCTTCTGAACTCCTTTACGACATAGCGTGAACTACGGTCGGTTGAGAAGGACATGCCTGTTAACAGCAAGGTAGTTGATCGCTGTATCAGGATAGCCAAGCAGTTTCAGGATCCACAACTCAGCGAGGTTCTGTATACGGTGGAGATCGAAGATATACGGGCCATAATCGTCTATCTTGCCATGATGTATGTAAACGTCGCGTCTCTTTATGAGTGCTTGTATTTCCGATGGAATGTCAGCACCAGGAGGCCACAGCTTTGTTAGGTCAAGAGCATACTCATCAAACAGCATCAACAGACGGTCTGCGTAAGAACGCCGCTTCAACTCCGGCACTTTCTTAATGATTGCCTGAGCAACGTCCTTTTCTTCTATTTCCTCACGAATGACACTACGGAGTTTCTTGGCCAGTCGGTCAAAGGGTGATCGATCCAGAATGTATCCTCTGTCCAAGCCATTTACGAGACCCTCTAGAGCCGAATAGAGAATTCCAAGGCGCGTCTCAATGTAACCAATCTCGTGAGCGGCCAAGATGTACGGGATTGATCGACGAATAACTTCCTTGAACGGTGACGTGGTATAGTTGGTGCATATCTGTTGGAAAAGCCCGTCCACAAGAGCTTTTCGCTCTGCAAGCAAGTCGGTCCAGGAGATGTCCTTTTGTCTCTCTGATTCGTAACCTAACCATTGCTTGCGGCGGACAGTAGTCTGGTGAAGGCTCTTGTCAGGTGAATCTTCAGGTGGAAGGAAAATGATCTGTGCCTCATACCAAGCCATGCGCTTTCGGCTAAGGAGTGAGAGCAACCACAGTGGTTCATCGAGAGCATTTTCCAGATCACTCGACACAGATTTCAAGGACACGGTGACAGAAGATTCGATCTTGACAACAACTTGACACCGTCGGACTCGTATGAGCGCCTCATCAAGGCCAGCTTTCTCATAGCTGTAATCATAACCGTCGATGAGCTCAGCTTCGCCCAGGGCAGTATTCCACCGGATCCCCTTCCTTTCCTCACCTTCGTACGCAACGGTGCCGTCGTAGCTTGGTGTGTAACCGCCACGTGGTAGAGCGAGTGGGGTAGGAGGAATGAATGCTGAGCAGATGATGGTCCCACCTGATGCATCAAACTCTTCCAGATCACCTTCCACGAACAGCTCAGCAGTCCCCTTCCAAGACACCTGACCGCCAGCGTGAGTTGTGCTAGAAACTAGGAACCTTGGTATCCAGACATCCTTTCCGTGTTCTGTTCTGCCTGCCAACTGCAATGTGCCCAAATCGTCGAACAAATCATCAAAACCAGTGGGCGATTCTTCCATGTCTGGAAAGACTGTGCACTGGACGGGGGCGGGGGCCCAACTCGCGTAGCTCCCAGTAAACGTCACGGGGAGTGATATTTCGTCTCGATAGGCCTCCCCCCGCGCGACGAAGTAATGGGTAGTCTGAAGATCCATAACACTGTTTCCCTCAGTCAGCTATGATGATGTGACCAGCAGCCCAACGGGCTCGAACTCAGCCGCCCGCCTGCAACCCCCGCTTTCCCGTGCCTCCCCCACGCTTGCAGCCTTCGGTTTGGCGCCGCTGCTGTTGGGGTCGGCTGCAGTGAGTTGATGCGGCGACTCTCATGATGAGAGCGAACCCCGCATCCCAACGTTGGCTACAGCCGCAGGCTAGGCGTGAATCCCTTGTTTGAGTTGAGTCTTGGCGACTCTTATTAGCAACCGTAGAGCTTCGTTCACTGCTTCGTCAGTGGGAAAAGCCTCTGCCACGTCTGGGGCCAATAGCACTAGTACACGTGGGCGCAAATCCTTCCCCAGTTGGGCGTTGAACGAGAGCGCCGGTTGAGTAGGAGCGACTTGTGTTGAGCCTGTCGAAACAAGCGACGTATCGAAACCAAGCGGCTTGCCAAAAGCGCCTTTATGGGTAGAAAACGCTTGGTTTCGATACACTTCTCCGCTGGCGCTACGAAGTTACTCAACCGGCGCTTGCTCCGTAACTGCCAAGGGATTTCCGCCGTGATGTACTAGATTGGTGCCTGCGTTGTAACGCTGCACGTATTTCCCCCTGACGCCGCCCTTTAATTGAGACAAGTCGTACTCAGGGCGAAGCTCGTCATTCATTTCCGTGTCAACTTTGTTCCTCATAGAACCTTGTTAGGCCGCCCCTGCTGATATGCTAAACGGCAACTCGGAATGATTGCCCCAAAGGTTGAAAGTCTGCTACTTCTTGGCAGGCCAGTTTCGCTCGAATTTGCTCAAAGCGGCTGATGGTCTCTTTCGAGTACAGTCGTTCGCCACAATGCAAACAAACCTCAGCACGTACCGTTACCACTGCGGTGTGCATCCCACCGCGTAGCAACTTCTCAACCTCTTTCTCAACCATTTCGCCACCACATAGCGGGCATTTATTGAATGGTAGCATCTTTTGGCCTCCTTGTGCGCCAGTCAATCCAGCGCCGTGGGTCAGGACGATAGACAGTAATCAGCACGGCCCATCAGCCCCTCTACCGCGCGGTCTATGCGCCGCAGGAGGCCGGTGTCTCCGGTCAGGCGCTGGCCTCCCCGTAGACTTGTACTGGGACCGCGAGAATACGCGCGGGTTTCGTATGCTCTCTTGCCAGACGTTCGATTTCCTCAAGTACTTCTGCAGCGTAGTATCGCTCTCCACATTGTCGACATACCCGCGCTGGCACGTTTTCAACGATTGTTAGCTGGCCCTTCCAGCGGTGATAGACTGTCACGTGTTTCTCAATCAAGGTACCGTTGCAGTATTCGCAGAAATCTGCGAACCTTTTGCCTGATTGTTCCGAGTGTTCCCACGTCTTGCTCACTGTTTCGTCAACAATTCTTCTGTGCTGGCGCGTTCTACTGTCTGATCTATGCGCCGCAGAAGGCCGGTGAGCACCTCTTTGGGGCCGACCTCGACGAAGCGCGTCACCCCCTGGCCGATCATCCAGCGCACCGACTCGGTCCAACGCACGGGGGAGGTGAGTTGCCGCCCCAGGGCGTCGCGGATACCGTCGGGGCCGGTCAGCGGACGGGCGGTGGCGTTGGCCACGATGGGGACGGCTGGCTCGAGGAAGGGTGTCGCGTCGAGGAGGTGGCGGAACTCGGTGGCGGCCTCGGTCATCAGGGGGGAATGGGCGGCGATGCTCACGGCCAGCCGGATCACGCGCCTGGCCCCGCGCTCCTTTGCCAGTTTCATCGCCCGCTCCAGCGGCACGAGCGCCCCGGAGATGACCAGTTGCCCGGGGCAGTTGTCGTTGGCGATTCCCACGTACTCGCCGCTCTGCTCCCGCACTGCGGCACAGATCGCCTCCAATTGCTCACGTTCCAGCCCCAGCACGGCCGCCATACCGCCGGGGTTCCGCTCGCCGGCCTGTTTCATCAGACGGCCGCGCTCGCGCACCAGATGCAGCCCGTCCTCAAAGGAGAGTGCCCCCGCTGCCACCAGCGCGCTGAACTCTCCCATGCTGTGCCCGGCGACGTAGGCCGGGCCCTCCATCCCGTGCTCTTCCAGCACGCGCAGCGTGGCTACGCTGGTGGCGAGAATGGCCGGCTGTGTGTTTACCGTGTCATTCAGTAGTTCGGGTGGCCCATCAAAGCACAGTCGCGACAAAATAATGCCCAGGATACTATCGGCCTGGGCGAATACGGTGCGGGCCACGGATGAGGCGTCGCAGAGATCGCGCCCCATTCCCACGTATTGGGAGCCCTGGCCCGGAAAGAGATAAGCGCACAACGTTTTACGCATGACGTTTCACGCATGACGTTTCACGTTTCACGCATCACGTTTCGCGCCGCTATTCCTCTTCTTCGATCTCGACGACCTCGACGCCACGATAGGTGCCACAGGACAGGCAGACGTGGTGTGGCCGCACTGGCGCGCCGCACTGTGGACAGGTCACCAATTGTGGGACTCTTGCTTTCCAGTGGCTGCGGCGGTTTCCCCGGCGGCCTCGTGATATCCTACGTTTGGGCACTGCGCCCATAGTCTCTTCACGCTCCTTTCTGATTGATCCGTTGCATCCCTATGGGCTTGCATGGGATTGCAAGGAAACGTATTATAGAGGTGAGTGATGAACCTGTCAAGGTGTCTGGCTAACGTCGCTGTCGTGTTTCTCCTCGGCGGGCGGCTTGTTCTCGCTCCCTGCCCGCTCGACCTGAATGGTGCGGATGCCGTTTTCGATCACCGTCAGCGCCCGCTTCAGTTCTTGCTCCAGTTTGCAGAGTATCTCGAAGCCGTAGTCGTCGGCCCCGATGCGGATGTTGTTCGCCTCCCGGTCGGCCCGCTCGCGGATGGCAGCGGCCTGCCTCTCGGCGGCCTGAGCGATGGTGTGTTCTGCCGTGAGTTGGGCCGCCTCGCTGCGTGCCAGCGCGATGATGCGCTCCGCCTCCTCGTGGGCCTGGGCCAGCGTGCGCTCCTTCTCGCGGATGATGCGCTCGGCCCGCCGCACTTCATCGGGGATCGAAATGCGCATCTGATCGAGCAGTGGCCATAAGCGGCGCTCGTCCACCAGCCGCAGGCCGCCGAAGGGCAGGCGCTTGTGCTCCTTGATGGCTTCTTCCAGACGGTCTATCAGGTGCAGGATGTCCATATCGGCCTCCAATGTTCAATCACGCAGCGAAATGAGCGGCACGGGCTCGTGGTGCTTCTCTCGTTCGCGTCGTTTCGCCTCCAGTGCGACCGCGACGTGCGGTGGGACTACTCCACTCACGTCGCCTCTCAGCAAGGCGATCTCCTTGACGATACTGGAACTCAGGAAAGCGTGGGCCTGGCGGGTCATCAGGCACACAAACTCAATCTCCGGCGCGAGTTGGCGGTTGGTGAGCGCCATCTGGTACTCCAGTTCGAAGTCGGAGATGACTCGCAGTCCGCGCACGATGGCCTGTGCCCCCACCTGGCGTGCGAACTCCACCGTCAGCCCGCCATAAGGGGCCACGCGTACGTTGGGCAAGCCGGCCAGAGCCTGGCCCGCCAGCGCGACCCGTTCCTCGACGGTGAAGAGCAGGCTCTTCGCTGGCCGGTCGTAGACGGCGACCACTAACTCGTCGAAGATGCTAGCCGCGCGGGTGGCGATGTCCACGTGTCCGAGGTGGATAGGGTCAAAGGTGCCGGGATAGATGGCGGTACAGGTCAACTGACTTCTCCTTCTCCTTCTCCTTCTCCTTCCCCTTTCCAGAACTGCGTCACCCGCCGGGCCAGCAGACGATTGCCTGGGTCGGCCAGTTCCGGGTCGGTCTCGAAGAAGCGACGGGCGGCCTCGCGGGCGGCCTCGATGAGCCGCAGATCGGTCACGCTGGCCAACTTGAGGTCTGGGAAGCCGGACTGGCGGGTGCCGAGGAACTCTCCCGGGCCGCGTAGTTCCAGGTCCTTCTGCGCCAGCGCGAAACCGTCGTTGGTGGCCTCGATCGCCTGCAGTCGCTCCTGTGCCTCGGGAGAGGAGGAGTCAGAGACCAGCAGGCAGTAGGAGGCGTGCTTACCCCGGCCAACGCGGCCCCGGAACTGGTGGAGTTGCGCCAGGCCGAAGCGGTCGGCCCCCTCGACGAGCATCACCGTGGCGTTGGGCACGTCAATCCCCACCTCGACGACGGAGGTGGCGACCAGGATGTCCAGTTCCCCCTGGGCGAAGCGGGCCATCGTGGCCTCCTTCTCCTCGCCCTTCATGCGCCCATGCAACAGGCCCATCCGCAGGTCGGGGAAGATGTGCTTCTGGAGGCGCTTGTGCTCTTCGACGGCGGCCTTGGCCTCGACCTTCTCCGATTCTTCGACCAGCGGGCAGATGATGAATGCCTGGCGGCCCTTCTCGATCTGGTTGCGCACGAAGATGTAGGCCCGTTCCCGCTCGGTGGGCAGAATCAGGCGGGTGACGACCGGCTTACGCCCTGGCGGCATCTCGTCAATGGTCGAGACGTCCAGGTGGCCCCAGAGCGTCAGTTCGAGGGAGCGGGGGATAGGGGTGGCGGTCATCACCAGCAGATGGGGGTTGTAGCCTTTCTGCCGTAGCACCGCCCGCTGGCGCACGCCGAAGCGGTGCTGCTCGTCAATCACCGCTAATGCCATCTCCTTGAACTGCACGCCTTCCTGGATCAGCGCGTGGGTGCCCACGACGACGTCCACGCTGCCATCGGCCAGCCCCGTGTAAATCTCTTCCCGCTCTCTCCCGGTGACGCTGCCGGTGAGGAGGCGGACGGTCGGGCTGGGACCCGGCATTTGTTCCAGGAGGCGGCTGATGGTCTGGTAGTGCTGCTCGGCCAGAATCTCGGTGGGGGCCATCAGCGCCGCCTGTGCGTTGGCGGCCACAGTCAGGGCCATCGCCGCTGCTGCCACGACCGTCTTACCCGAGCCTACGTCCCCCTGCAGGAGCCGGTTCATCGGCTGGTCTGAGCGCAGGTCGGCGACAATTTGTCGCAATGCGCGCTGCTGGGCGTGGGTAGGTTCAAACGGCAGGCCGCGGATGAAGTCGCGCAGGGTGGCGTCGTCCACCGGCAACGGTCTGCCTGGTGCCGAGCGCCACTGGTGACGCTGGCGCAGCAGGCCGATCTGCAGCACGAATAACTCGTCGAAAGCCAGGCGGTAGCGGGCCTGCTCCAGCGCTTCCATATTGTCTGGGAAGTGAATCTGGACGATGGCCATCTCCAAATCCAGCAGGCCGGTCTCCTGGCGCACCGAGACCGGCAAGTGGTCGGGCAGCCGCTTGGACCAATAGTCCACGGTACGCTTCATCAGGCGGCGCAGCCACCTGGCGTGGATGCCCCCGGTGAGTGGATAGACCGGCACGATACGGGCGGTGTGCAACAATTCCTGTTCCAGCGGTTCCCACTCGGGGGAGTTGAAGCAAAGACAGCCCAGGTATTCGTCCACCCGGCCGCTGATGGCGATTTGTTGGCCGCGCTTGATCCTGTCGGCCAGGTAGGACTGATTGAACCAGGTGGCCTCGATGAAGCCGGTGCCGTCGGAGAGGGTGGCCTTGAAGAGGCTGCCGCCTCCCCGGGTCTCACGCGCGCCGGCATCCCAGACCTGGGCGATGATCGTGACTTCTTCGTCGTATTCGATCCGATTGATGGGCTTGAGTTGTGAGTAGTCGTCGTAGCGGCGGGGGAAAAGGTAGAGCATATCGCGGATGGTGTGGATGCCCAGTTTGGCCAGCCGCTTGGCTTGCTGGGGGCCCACTCCTTGCAGGGCGGTGACTGGGGAATCGAGGCCGGTGCGTGCATAGGCGGGCGTGGCTGGGGTGGGGGCCAGCCTGGCTCCGGCGGGCGCATGCGGGGCAGATGCCGCCCTCTTCTCCCTTTCGTCTTTCTTTGCCTCCCGTTGAGGAGGGCGGAGGGGAGGTGCGGCCTGGAGCATTTCCAACAATGCGGCCATGGCCTCTTTACGGGCGGCGGGGTCGGGGAGGCTGCTGTAGGCGCGCAACCGGTCGGCCACTGCCTGGACCCAGCCAGCCGCCTCCAGACCAAAGGCGGCCTCGGCCTCCTGCAGCCACGTGTCGGTGTAACGGGCCAGCCCGCCGAAGACGGCCCGGTCCTGGTACTTCTCTGCCTCCAGACGGAGGATCTTGGTCAGTTTCTCGATGGGCGTTGTCATGCCTTATTGGGTGGTCACTTCTGGACGTAGGCCGGCACTACGGTGATGCACAATCGGGCCGCCACTGCGGGGGGCACATCGGACGTGCTGTCGGTGAGAATATGCACCCGGTTCATCGCGGTAGTATCTCCTTTTCCATTCCCTCGTACACCGCCAGGCCCATCCCGTCCGGCCCGATGTGGGAAGCCAGCAATGGGCCATAGAGTAAGATAGGACACTCTTTGCCCGGCGCGATCAGTTCCAGGCGCTCCTGCAGCATCTTCGTCTCGTCCGTGGGGTACAGGGTGTTCTGCAAGATAGCCATCTGCTCAATATGGGAGAACTCGCTGGCGAACTCGGCCAGTTTGTCTATCGCCCGGTCGCTATTGCGGACTTTTTCCATGGGGATGATCTTGCCCCCTTCGATCGCCAGAAAGGGCTTGATACCCAACATGGTGCCCAGGATGACCTGGGCCGGGCTGATGAGGTGGCTGCGTTCCAGATAGTCCAGCGTATCGGTGATAAGAACGATGTAGACGCAGCGGATCATCCCCCGAATCTGGCGCACGACCTCGCCCAGCGGGAGGGACTTGCGAGCCAGTCGTGCTGCTTCCTGCACCAGGATGCCTAAACTCAGGGAGAGTGTCTCCGAATCCATAACTACGATGTCGCAGCGGCCCAGGAACCCGCGGGCAGCAATCTGGGCCTCGCGATGGACGAGGCTGAGATTGGCCGAGGAGTGGAGCGAGATGATCTGATCGGTACGGCGGGCCAGGCGGCTGTATACACGCCGGAACTGCTCGGCTGTTGGACCGACGATCCTGGGCTGGATGCGGTCGCGAGCCATGTGGAGTAGCAACTCCTCGTGGTCCAAATCTAAGCCGTCCTGGTAGTCTTCGTGGTCAATGCGGATGGTCAGGGGCACGATGGTGACATCGAGCCGTTTGGCGATGGCTGGCTTGATGGTTGCTGCACTGTCGGTAACGATATAGGCTCTGGACACGCAACCTCCACAATTAGCAGTTAGCAGCCAGCAGTTAGCAGCCAGCGGCTGACGGCTAACGGCTAACGGCTGATGGTCACTCCACCGAAAGGATATAATAATAGTGAGGCTGTCCGCCGGCGATGATCTCGATCTCCTGCTCAGGCCAGTCTTGCTGCAGCAGATCGGCCAGTGCGTTGGCATCGCTCTCGCTGATAGCCTCGCCGTAATACAGGGTGATGATCTCGCGCTCGGCCGCGTTCATCTCCCTCAGCAGTGCTCGCACGACTTCCTCGACCGTCGTCCCACTTACTTTGAGTTCCTCATTGTGCAGGCCGATGATCTGTCCGTCGGTGACTTGCACGCCGTTGATCGTCGCCGAGCGGGTTGCAGTGGTGACCTCGCCCGTCTCGATCTCCTCCATCGCGCTCGTCATGGCGGCCACGTTGGTCTCGAAGTCATCCTGGTAGTTAATTGCCAGGAGTGCCGCGACACCCTGCGGGGTGGATCGGCTGGGGATGACGGCCACGGATTTGCTGCTGAGTGCGCGGGCCTGCTCGGCAGCCAGTATGATGTTGCCGTTGTTAGGCAGCACGATCACCTGGGCGGCCGGTAGATGCTCAATTGCCTCCAGCAAGTCTTTGGTGCTGGGGTTCATCGTCTGGCCGCCGTGCACGATAGCGCTCACGCCCAGACTCTGGAAAACGTGGGCCAGTCCATCACCTGGGGCGACGGCCACGACGCCGATGTCCTGGGAAGCCTGGGGTGGGGTAGGCGGCGTCAACTCGCGCTTGACGATAAAATCCTGATACTGGGCCTGCATGTCCTCCACCACGACGTCGCGCAACGAGCCCAGGCTGGTTCCGTAACTGATGGGGACGCCGGGGTCGGGCACGTGGACGTGCACCTTGACCGTCGTGGGGTCGCCCACGACGAGCGGACACTCGCCCATTTCCATGATCCTCTGACGGATGGTATCCACGTCAAGGCCTTGTCCGACGACGAGGAACTGCACGTCGTAGCCGTAGCCGGCCTCGCCGGGCTCCAGCCCTGTGGTGACAAGATCTACCCCTTCGACCAATTGCACGTCCTCGGCGACGGGTTCTCCTCGCATGTAGCGCAACATTCCCTCCAGAATAACGAATAGCCCCTGACCGCCGGCGTCTACTACCCCGGCCTCTCTAAGCACCGGGAGCAGTGAAGGGGTAAGCGCGACGGCTTCGTGGGCGGCGAAGACCATGTACTCCAGCACGTAGACCAGGTCTTCACTCACTTCCGCCGCGGCTGTGGCAGCGTCGGCGGTCATGCGGGCGACGGTGAGGATCGTGCCTTCGACCGGCTTCACTACGCCTTTGTAGGCCGTCGTCGCCGCCTCCCGGCAGGCGGCGGCCAGGTCTTGAGCGTGGTAGACCCCTTTTCCGTCCAGGCTGCGCGCAAACCCACGCCAGATCTGGGAGAGGATGACGCCGGAGTTGCCGCGGGCGCCCATCAGTGCGCCGTGAGCCATCTGATGGGCTATCCGCCCCACGTTGCTCTCCGATGTGTTTTCAATCTCGGCCCAGGCAGACTGCATCGTCAGCACCATATTGGTCCCCGTGTCACCGTCGGGGATCGGATAGACGTTGAGTACGTTGATGGCGGTTTGGTGATGTTGTAGCCAACCCAACGCGGCTTTGATCAATCGCTTGAAGCCCTGGCCGCCCGTGGCCAGGTGCGGAGACGGCCGTGTGACTGTTGATAATTTCTCGTCTGTCAACCTGCTATTCTCCCTCGATCCATGTCAGTCAGTGTCGCTGATGCGCAGCCCCTCGACGTGGACGTTGACCTCGGCGACGGGCACACCTATCGCCCTCTCGACGTTGAACTTTACAACATTCATAACACTGCGGGCTACGGCCGCGATACGGGTGCCGTACTCGATAATCACGTAAACGTCAATGATGATCTGCCCATCCTCAATGCGCACCTCGATCCCGCGCTTGCTGTCGCGGGAGAGGACGTTGGCGATGCCGGCTGCCAGGTCCTTGGCTGCGGTCCCTACGATGCCGTAGCAGGCCAGCACCGCCTCATTCGCAATGCTGGCGATGGCCGTGGGCGAGACCTCGATGCGTCCCAGACTGGGTTGTCTTTTTGACATAAGTCCCTCCGCCAGGTTGGTAGATTGGTGGACTGGTAAATTGGTAGGCAGTTGCGCGAAAAGCCATGTTGTGGTATTATTGCCCGCGAGGTGATAGCAATGGCGAGGTGTGAAATATGTGGCAAAGGCCCCCAGTTTGGGCACAACGTCAGCCACTCCAAGCGGGCGACAAACCGCAAGTTCAAGCCCAATATCCAGCGCGTGCGGGTAGAGATCAACGGGCAGATGCGCCGGATGTATCTCTGCACCCGTTGCCTGCGGACGCTGAATAAGTCTCGTTAGTCCCCTCCTCCCTTCCAGGGGGAGCCGACCTCTCTCCCAGCCCCTCCCCGATGCGAGGAGGGGAGCTCTGTTCTGTATCGGTCCCCTACAAATGGGGACTTCTTTTTTGCCTGCCTTCGACCCGTGCGCGTTGTCCCCTGCGGGCTATCTCGCGGATAGCCGTGATCGCTGCTGCGACCCCCTCCTGCGCGCCGAAGATGGCTTCCCCGGCGACCAGCACTGTCGCCCCGGCGGCCACGACCCGCCCCACTGTCTTTGGTGCGATGCCGCCATCTACCTCCAACTCTGCCTCACTTCCGGCGCTATCCAACATCTCCCGCACCCGCGCGATTTTGTGCAGCACGTGCTCAATGAAAGGCTGCCCGCCGAAGCCTGGGTTGACGGTCATCACCAGCACCAACTCCACGTCGTTCAAGACCTCGCTGATGGCAACGGCCGGCGTAGCCGGGTTCAGCGAGACGCCGGCCCGCACGCCCAAATCTCGAATCTGTTGCAGGATGCGATGCAGGTGCGGTGTGGCCTCGACGTGAACGGTGAGCCCGTCGGCGCCGGCTTCGGCGAAGACAGGTGCGTAGCGAGCCGGGTCGCTGATCATCAGGTGCACGTCGAGCGGCAGGTGCGTGACGCGGCGCAGCGCCCGCACGACGGGCGGGCCGATGGTGATATTCGGCACGAAGTGGCCGTCCATCACGTCCACGTGGATGTAGTCCGCACCGGCGGCCTCGGCGCTTGCGACCGCCTCGGCCAGGTGGGCGAAGTCGGCGGCGAGTATGGAGGGTGCGATTTTGATCGGCCGGGTCATCGAGGGGATATGATACACCGGAATAGGGAGATTGCAAGTTGCGAATGGCGATACAACAACTGGTTGGTTAGTTGGTTGGCTAGTTGGTGGGTTGGTTGCGCTGGCGTAGTTGGCCGCAGCCGGCCTGGATGTCCGCCCCCCGGCGCACGCGCAGCGTGTAGGGGATGCGGCTCCGTTCGAGTTCTGCGGTGAAGGCGGCGATACGCTTGCGAGAGGACGGCCGGCCCGCGTAGCCCGGGGTGGGGTTGAGGGGGATGAGGTTGACGTGGGCCAGGAGCCCCGTGAGGCGGGCGACCAGCGCCCGGGCCTGCTCCCGTGTGTCGTTCACTCCCTCCATGAGCGCCCACTCGAAACTGACCCGCCGCCCGGTGCGCTCGACGTAGTGGTAGCAGGCTTCGAAGAGGGCGTCGAGCCCGTAGCGGCGGTTGGTGGGGACGAGTTGGTCGCGCAACTTGTCGGTGGCGGCGTGCAGGGAGATGGCGAGGGTGATCTGCAAGCCCTCTCCCGCCAGCCGCTCAATGGACGGCACCAGCCCCACGCTGGAGAGGGTGATGTGCCGCTGGCCCAGGTTGAAGCCGCGCGGGTGGATCAGGCGGCGGATGGCGGCGAGTGAAGCGTCGTAATTGGCCAGCGGTTCGCCCATCCCCATCAGCACGACGTTGGTGAGGCGCTCGTCCTCGGCGCGGAGGAGGCGGGCGAAGTGGAGCGCCTGGGAGACGATCTCACCAGCGGTGAGGTTGCGGCGCAGGCCCATTTGGCCGGTGGCGCAGAAGGTGCAGCCCATGGCGCAGCCCACCTGCGTGGAGATGCAGGCGCTGCGGCGGCGCTCGTAGCGCATCAGCACCGCCTCGACCGTCTCGCCATCCTCCAGCCGGAGCAGGTCCTTGCGCGTCTCCCCATCAGCCGACTGCAGCGTATCCACCACCTGCGGCACACCGATAGTCGTCTCTGCGGCCAGCCGTTGGCGCAGCGAGCGGGGCAGGTTGGTCATCTGGTCGAAGTCGGTCGCCAGGTGGACGTAGAGACACTCCCAAAGTTGCCGGGCGCGGTAGGCCGGCTCGCCCCAGCCCGCCAGGAGGGACTGGAGGGTGGGGAGGTCGCAGTTGGTTAGTTGGATGGATGGTTGGTTAGTTGGTTGGTTCATCTGACGCTATTTACCCCTGGCTTCACTTGTACGGCAGCGTTTCCTGACGGACCTGATTGGCCAGTGGTTCGAATTCAGGGTCTTTGTGCACCAGTACCGCGTGATGTCGCGCAGCGAAAGCGGCAATGAGGGCATCCGCGAAGGAGAGGCGGAACCGCGCTTTTAGACGTGCGGCGGTGAGCAAGGTGGGTTCATCTACGGACCAGATTTCTGTGGCTGAGAGATGCCTGAGCAGGGCGTAGCGCTCGTCGGCTATAGGCTCAGACCTCTCTTGCAGCGAGATGTAGTAGGTTTCCAGCAGTACCGGGAAGGGGATGAACACTTCGCCCTCGCGCAGGATTTCCTCCACCCGATCTGCGCCGTCTTCGTCCTCCATTAGCGTCAGGATGGCCGAGGTGTCCAGGAGGTATCTATCCGCGCTCACGTTCCCGTTCCTCTTGCCTCGACGCGAGCAAGCGTTGGACCAATGCCTCCCCTTTGGCACAACCACGGAGGGCGCGAACCGGGTCTTGAGGTAGGGGAATGACCTTGATCGTTTCCCCGTCGTCTATCCAGGCCAGTGTATCGCCTGGTTGGATGTTGTGCTGTCGCCGGATGGGGGCCGGGACGACGGTCTGCGCACGTTTGGTGACGGTTGTTGTTAG
>Ga0114918_10001218_pt1 | contig 22987 bp, 31 predicted proteins | sample LantaG_FD_87015 | JGI IMG/M metagenome (GOLD analysis project Ga0114918, IMG submission 87015) | Deep subsurface microbial communities from Baltic Sea to uncover new lineages of life (NeLLi) - Landsort_02402 metaG | ecosystem: Environmental > Aquatic > Marine > Oceanic > Sediment | place... | reverse complement strand
CTTATTTTTATACTGATTTAATTAAATCTGATAAAAGATTTGTAAATTATAATTTTAAAATAAATTTTTAAACTTTTATTATTAAAATGTATATAAGAAAAAACATTAACATGAATACTTCATTATCAAAAGCCTTAAAAATAAAAAATAGAATTGTAAAAGAAATTAATGATCTTCAATCGATAATTTCTAATAATAATTCATCTGTATCTGGAAACGTTTTAAGTTTCGACATAAGAGAATCTTATAAAGAATTAAACGAATTAAGATCTACTCTAGGAGAGCTTAAAATTAAAATTAACACTGCTAATTCTGGTATGGTTGATAAAATGGTTGAATTAAGCGAACTTAAAGCTCATATAACTTTTTTGAAAACTATAGATACTAAAGAAGGAAAAGTTTCTGCTAGTAGATATGATGGAGCTATGATAGATAAAGTTGCAGTGTTTAAGGCTAATGAAATTAGAGAAAAGGTTAAAAATACTCAAAAGAAAATCAATTTGATTCAAGATGAAATTGATACATATAATGCTTCTACTATGATTGATTTTATTTATGAAGGGTAGAGGTTAGTAGTTATTGACGAATAGTGGTTCATGCTCACAGCATATATCAGAAAGGACATTGATATTTGATATTTTGATTTTTTTAAAATTTAAAATTTAAAGTATTAAGATTCAAAAATAAAACGCTTTAAAACTTATTTTTACTATTTTGATATAACTACGACTAGAGGGAGATTAAATCTCCCTCTTTTTATGTGAAGAGGTATTTGAAATTTAATAAATAAGAATATGCAAAAAGAAAAGAAAAGAAATGAAATTTGATTATAAAATTATAATAATTGGGGTTCTTTTATTAGGTATGATTAGTATGATAGTTTTTTGGCCGTCACCTGAAACAAATTTTAATCAAGAGGAGATTAATAAATTACACCAAGAAAACAAAGAATTAATTGAAATAAATAAGGATCTTGAGAAAGAAAATGCTCAAAAAGATACAATTATTTTCAATACTAAGCAAGACATTTTAGTTTTGCAGAATGAAGTAGGTGAATTAGATTCACTTGTTAAAAATATAAATATCAAAAGAAATGAAACACGTAATAATGTTAATAACCTTGATAATGATGACATTATCAGCGGTATCTCAGACTACATCAGTAGACGTAAAACCAAAAATTAGTACTAAAGGAGACACTTTAATTATTAAAATGCATGTTGAAGATGCTCGTCTTATATTAGGAGATCTTTTAGATTATGAACATGTTGATAGTTTATTAACTATTTATCAAGAAAAAGATAGTATTAATCTTGAAATTATTAATAAAAAAGAAATAGTTATAAATGCTCAAAATGATAAAATTGATAATTATAAAATTTCTATTGATAATTATAAAAAGATAATTGATAATAAAGATTCTGAAATTAGTATTTTTCTAACTCTTATAAAAGATTTAGAAAAAGATATTAAAAAGTTGACTAGACAAAAAAAATTAGCTATAATAGGAGCTATAACTGGACCAATTATAACAGTGATAATTATGGGAATTTTTATCAGTAAATAAAAAGGCAACAATAAAACATAATATATAACCTATAAAAATTATATTTTTAAAAATGAAAGAATTTAAATATCTAAAAAAGCATAAAGCTTTAACTGAATCAAAAACAAAAATTGAGTCAAAAACAAAAGTTAACGAAAATGTATTAGTTGTTAATGACGGTGAAATTTTTAAGGTTAGTAAAGTAATAGACGTTCCTAAGAAACTTATTAACTCATTACTTAAAAAAGCTAAAGAAGAAACTGGGAAAGATCCTAAGATTTTCTGGAATGATATTGCTGTTGCAGACGAAATTGTAAAATATATTATCGAAACTCACTTAAATGCTGATAGTTTACCAGCATCTATTTTAATGGGTGATACTACATTAGGTTCTCAATCTATTGAAAGTGATAATGAAGAAGAATTAGAAACCGGCGAAGAAGGTATTCCTGATGATCTTGAGCTTGACGCTGCTGATAGTGGTGAAGAAGGTGAAGAAGAATTGGAAACTGAAATTGAAGGTGAAGAAACTGATAGAGAAGATGTGCCTTCTCTTGATAGTGATGTCTCTGATGATGAAGAAACTGAAGAAGCTGAAGAAGCTGAAGAAGAAATTTAATCTAACGAGCAAAGTGTGCCATGTACTGATTAGTGTCTCTATTTATAGAGACACTTTTTTTATGTTTAAATGAAAATAATGAAAACTTTTTTATTTTGCTGTTATATAATAATCATAACAAAAAACTTTAAAGCAATTTAAAGCATAAATAAAAATTAAAAGCAAAAAACACGATGAGTTTATTTAAATTAGACAGCGAAAAAACGATGGGATTCTTATCAGAAGAATCTAAATCATCAGATGGTATTTACAGACCGTCTTTAGACAAAGCAACAAGTAAAAGAGATGGTTACAAAGCCGTAATCAGATTTTTACCAAATGTTACAGATGAAACAGGTAACACAGGAGATTCAGCTCTTACAAGACTGATGACTTATGTTAAAATGACCGACCCAAGACATAAGTCTTTATCTGGTTATTACGATTCACCAAAAAACTTTGATGATCAATGTGAACTTACGAACACGTTCTTTACATTAAAAAATTCTGGAAATCCAGTTCTTGAAGACAGAGCAAAAGCTCTTAATAAAGTAACAAGATTTTATAGTTATGTTTATATCGTAGAAGATAAAAACCAACCGGAATTTGAAGGAAAGATTATGATTTATCAATATGGATGGAAAATCAAAGAAAAAATCAAAGCTGAGTGGAGAGCAGAAAATCCAGAAAGAGCTAAATGTGATGTATTTGATTTAGCTAATGGTAAAGATTTTGAATTAAAAGTTGTTGAAAACGCAGGTTTTCCTAACTATGATTCTTCAATTTTCCTTCAAAGATCTCCAATCGCTATTAGTGGTAAGAAAATGCCAGTTGAAGAAGTAAATGGTATTCCAACTATTGCTGAAGAAGTTCAAGGTAAAATTCTTAAATTTATCCTAGCTAAAGAAGTTAATATTGATGATTTTGCACCTAAACCTTTGACTGATGTTGAAAAAGGTAAGATTTCTAAAATCACAGCAATTTTAACTGGAGATGAATCTGCTAGTATGTTTAATGATAATGAAGAAAATTCAGATCTTTCAGCAGATGATTTATTTGGAGCAGATGAAGATTCATCTTTAACAAATGAAGTTAATTTAGGTGAAGAAGAAGGTGAAGATCCTTTTGCTGATATGGATTCAGTTGAAGTATCAGATGATGAAGATCCTTTTGCTGGACTTGATTAATATCAAATCTTTTTAAATATGGAAGATCTCATAATAGGGATCTTCCTTTTTTTTATAAATAGAATACAAAATAAAAACAATACACATGGAATTAAAGGATAAAACTTTTGATATAAATAATACTCATAAAAAAGTTGTTAATACTGATGAAAACTTTGCATATTTTGCAGATGGTGCTCGTATAAAAAAAGAAGTTCTAATAACTAAATATGAAGAAGTTATGGATCCAAATGCTTTTTTTAATACAACAAGTGGATTAGAAGGATTAGCAAAAGATATAAATAAAATAGATTCTAATGCTATTACTGAAAATATTACTCCTCATCCTAATGTAAACAATTTAGATACTGGAACTACACAAATTATAAACAATAATCAAAAAGAAGAAACTCCTGAAATTACAAGAATAGATAATAGTGGACTTAAACCTGCTCCTCCTCAGAATGAAAACTTTTTTAGTAAAATAAAAAGAAATAACGTTATTAACATAGATTTTTCTGTAGAAGAAAAATTTCCTGAATTAGAGTTTGTTAGAATGATGAATGATAATTATGAAACATCTATAATAGAACATTTCGCAAGAGAAATTGTTGAGAAAATGATTTTTGATCCTGAAATTCTTTTAGAATCTATTAAAAATAGTATAACAGAAATAGTTTATGGCAAAGACAACGAGGAAATTGCAAATAAAGAAAAAATAGAAAATGAATCAGATGGAAAAGAAACCAGTGAAAATACAGAAAGTTCAACTGGACAAGGCGAACTTGAACAAGAAGCCTAGTGTTTCTATTGATGAACTTTATTTAAAACAGGCATATAACATTAGAATAGATTATGAAAATGTTCATTTACTTGTAAATAATAGAGAGAAGGATATTAACAATTTGAAAAAATCTATTAAATCTTTAAAAGAAGAGCTTCAAAGAGCTCAAAAAGATATAAAGAATGGAGATAAAACTATAATGAATAATGTTTATAAAATATTAGGAAAATTAGAAGATGAGTCCCAAAAACTTTCTAAAGTTATAAATCCTATAGAAAATAAGATGGATGAACTTAGAAGAGATGAAGTAATTTTACATGAAACTCTTAAAGAAAAATATCCTCATGTTGATGATCGTTCTTTAAAAGATGCGATTATTAATTATATAGTTGAAAGAAAAAGGGATCAGTAAGATCCCTTTTTTAATATATAAAACACGAAAAAATTCTAATACATGGCAAATAAAAGATATGTTAAAGTAAATAAAGACGTTTTAGTAGAATGGACTTTTGATGATCAAAACTTAATAGCAGAAGATTATAAAGTTTTAACACCAGATAGTAATACAATTCCAACATATGCTTATTCTCAAGCACCAACAACTTTTAGTTTACCTTCAGTAACAAATAACTTATTAGACTATCAATTATTTGCAATTGATCCAGTTAATAGAAAATACGGTAATGTAGATGAAAATGTTTATACATTTTTACATACACAAGACTATTCAGCAGGTGTTCCTATTGCACACGATATAGTTAAATTTTGGTTTCCTATAAATTATACATTCACTGATAAAATAGGAATGTACGTTAAAATTTATACATATGATTATAATAGCTTAAATTTTATAGAATTATCAAATTTCTATTATGATAAAACAAATCCTTTAATGTCTTCATTATTAGATTTTCCATCTCAACCTCTTAATTTACAAGAAGTTTTGTGGGGTAAATGTATTCAATTACAAATACCATCAGTATATGAAGTTTCTAGACAAAGAACTCCTAATGCACCAGAACAAGGTACAATAAATTCAAATAGTACAGGTGGTGTAGTTGGTGTAGGATTAAGTCAAACTAGCCCCATATTCATAGATTTTTCTTTTATAGAAAAGAAAGAAACAGTTTTAGGTAATGCTAACTTTTTCATTGGTGCACCTTATACAACTAATGTACCACAGGCTCCAGAATTTAAAAGTTTAGGAACAAGCATTAAAGAATCTGAAAATGGAGATTTTTTCGAAATAGTTGGGACATATAATAGTAATAGTTCTGAATTTGATAAATTTATATCTGATATGGCTAATGTTGGACAAGTATATTATGTTCAATATGACATTACAATGTTTGAAGAAAATATTCCACAATCAACAGAAAAAAGATTAATAACATCTAATTTTAGTGACGCTATAGAATATAGACCTGTTATAAAAAGAGCTAACACTACGGCGGCTATTCAAGTTACTATGAACTTAATAAATTTAGTTGATGATACTCAAATAGCAAGAACAGCAACATTAGGTCTTTTAAGAGATCAAATTTCAAAATATGGTGCTAGATTATTAAGAATTAATACTTCGAATACTTTTAAACCTAAAATTTATAATGATAGTAATGCTGATGTGTTTAGAAAAAATACAGATGGTGTTAGTTTCGTACAAAATAAATTTGTAGAGAAAATTGAAATACCTTTTCCAGCAATTGCTTTAGAAGGTAAGATAGTTATTCAGAATAAAACTGAAAACGCTAAAGATGGTACATATTACGGAAAAGGATTACTTAGAATACCAATTAGACCATTTGATAATATTATAAAATTTTCAGTTGCTAAAAAAATTGAAGAAAATACTAGACAGCCTTACGATCTTACTAATGCAGGCCAAATAAAAATAGCTTTTAGAGGTAAATCAGAAACTATAGAAACAGATCTTTATTATGATTCAGGAGAAGTTAATCTTGAACTAGGAATATTAGTTTTTAAAGTTGATGAAGATAAAGTTGCTAAATTAGAGAAAATGTATAGTAATGGAGAAAACCAATTTTATATAACAACATCTAATAATGGAATTAGAACTACTATTTATGATGGTCGTTTTATGCCAGATAATAGTGAAGAATATAGAAATTTTATAGAATCTGAAAATGATCAAGATAGAATTGATTTAGCATCTGCATTAGCGAATCAAACAACTTTAAATGCAACTAGTAGTATATCTGGAAACTTTAATAGATTTACTAGTAGAATTAAAGTTCCAAAAGTAACAGTATTAAAAGGTAAAAAAAGTATAGTTATTGAAAAAGTTAACATTAATCAATTTAAAAAAATAAGATTCTAATATGAATTTATCAAGTTTAAGTAGTCAATTCGTTTTTAATCTACCTCCTGATTTTGTAACTCAGAAAGTTAAAGATAAATATAAGAAAATGCTTCGTAAGAATCATATTCCATATGATGATGTGCTTGATTATTTAAATTCAACAATTACAGAAGTAGTATTTCCTTCAATGAGTTATATTACACCAGAACAAACAATGTACCACGGTAAACAAATACAGTGGAAAGGAGCTCAAAACGTTTATGATACCTTTGTTAGAGAATTAGATATTACTTTTGATTCTGTTAATTCTCATTTAAATTATTTTATACTTGTTGATATTTTAACAGAAGAGTATTTAGATACTGACAAAAACTATAGCCCAGATTTATCAATAACTATTTTAGATAAACATGGTGATGCTATTTACGATATTTTATTTAGATCTGTAAATATAAAATCACTATCAGAAACAAGACTTAATTTTTCTGATCAAGTTGTTGACCAAAAAACCTTCAGTATGTCCTTTATTTATAATTATATTGATATTAAATATAATTTAGATGGAGAAGATATTATAACTGATGGACCAACCCAATTATAATTATGTTAAGTTTTAATCAATTATACGAAAATCACGTAGATAAAGAAGTAGAAGATTTGAGGGATCAAATTTTAGATAAAATAGGAAAAGAAGGTATTGGTAGTTTAACACAATACGAAAAAGATTTCTTAAATACTTTTAAAAACGGAAATTCTCAAGAATTCTTTAATGAGAAAAATAAAACGTTTGAAGATGATATGTTTAAATTCGTTTTATCTAATATTGAAGATTATGATGGAGAAGAAGGAGGTATTAGATTTAGAGGTACAATGGAATATAAAGAATCTAATCACATATTAAAAGGATCAATTGTTGAAACAGCAACAGGTAAAATAATAAGTTCTTTTAGAGTTGATGAAAACGAAACTGATTATGATATTGTAGATCCTGAAGATTTTGGTTACTATGAAAGTTTTTTAAGTTACGTGATAGATGAAATAAGTTCTAAAAATGGATAATTTAATAATACTTCTTAAACTTTTTAAAAATAAACCTCAATATTTAATTAAGTTTTTGTTAGAAAATAATGCTTTTACTGAAGATTTTTTAACTAAAGCTTTTAATAGTACAGAGCTTAATAGACTTCGAACTAAAAATGAAGATGAAGATGAGAAAAATGAAGATGATATTTTTTCTGAGATCCCGCATTTTAAAACTATTAGTAGCATGAATGAGTATTTTCGTAATATTATTAACAAAGAAGATATTAAAGAGGAAGATAATATCTATGAAAAGCTAAATAAAGATTTAGAGAAAAATATGGTAGAAAAATTAAAAGAAGCTATTAAATCTGAAAATTATGAAGAAGCTGCTGTATTAAGAGATCGAATGAAAGAATTAAATATTAAATTTTAAATTAATGTAAAATAATTTAAACTTTTATCAATTGACATTATATAAGAAATAACTAAAAACTAAAAAATAATGTCAGAAACAATCATTGACAATTTATCAAATTGCGGAGATCCAAATTTAATGGATGTCTTTAATGAAGATAAAAAAGTATCAAAAACACCAGAGGATCAACGCATGAATGACGCGATTGCTTTAATGGATTTCGTTACCCCTACTCCAGGTAGCATCGTGAAAGGAACTTATATAGGTTCTAATGAACACGAAATTTTATTAGATATTGGATTTAAAGATTATATCCGTATTGAAAAGAAAGGAGACGAACTTAAGGTTGCAGAAAACCTTGAGATCGGGGAGGACATTAATGTCGCCATATTGAGCATTGTAGAACGTCCAGAGTACACTATACGTGGAAGCATCTCAGCTATTGCTAAAGAAGAAGCTAAACATATAATGAAACAAAAGATGAAAAACAATGTTCCTGTAAATGCAACTATAAGAGAAATGAATCCAGCTGGATATATTTTAGAAGTAGTTGAATCTAGTACAACTTTAATCGGTTTTATGCCTAATACTATAGCAGGAGCTAATAGAATTTCAGATCCTTCAAGCATCGTTGGTCAAACAATGGAAGTTATGATTGAATCCTTTTCAAGAGATAAAGGAACTTATATCTTATCTAGAAAAAGATTCTTAGAAGGTATGATCAAAGGATCTCTTGAAGAATTAGAGATTGGAGAAATAGATACACCTTATATTGGTAAAATAACAGGTTCAACTAATTTTGGAGTTTTCGTAGAATTTAATAACTGTTTAACAGGTATGATTCATGAAGCTAACTTTAACACTGATGCATTAGAAGATATGGGTATAGATGGTATTCAAAATATACCAGCTGGAACTCAAATTGAATTCTATGTTAAAGAAGTTCTTAAAAACAACAGAATTATCTTAACTCAAATATTCAGACCCTCAGTTTGGGATACTGTAAATATTGGAGATGTATTAGAAGGTACAGTTAAAACTATTAAACCTTTTGGTGTATTAGTTAAACTTGATCCTGAAACTCAAGGTTTAATTCACTCTTCTGAAATGAAAAAATCAGGAACTAAATTAAATATCAAAGATAAAGTTGAAGTTAAAATTATAGCAATGAATAAAAGCGAAAGAAAAATTTATTTATCTTTAGCTGATGATGAATAATTAAAATATCTGTTTCCTGTTTACGAATTGGAAACTTTTTTCACCACCTTATTATTATTATAAGGTGGTGTTTTTTTATTATAATATTAGAAAGGAATACTAAACATATTAGATCTTTTCATCAAAACTTTCTTGTTAGTTTTTATAAGCTCTTTACATGTCATATTAAAAACTTCATTAACAGTATATTTACCGTTATATAAAAGCTTATAAGACCACAGAGCTAAATCTTTATGTTGAACATATAAGTTCTCAAAGAATCTTTTTAATCTATCATCCAAGGTGAAGAAAATTGATCTGGTTCTATCTAAAACTAATTCCCCTTTCTTATTTTTATCTTCTAACATGTCTAATATTGATATAAGAGCATTTTTATAAGATTCAGATGGATCATCTCCAACTTCACAAATAACTAATTTTTCTTTACCATATTTTGAAATAGGGTACTCCCATTTCCACATTTCAGCATTAGAACGAGAATAATATTCTTCATATGGATCATTCCATGAACCAACTAATTCAATTATATTAGTTCTTAATTTATCAATAGTTATATTCATATTATAATAGTTTTTTAAGATTTTTAATTTCTTTATCGTGAATAGCTTTACCTAACTCTGGTCCATTTGGTATATTAGAGAAATCAGTATTTTTAACAGTTAATTCAAAACCTAATAAAGATTTAACAAATTTTTCTCCTTTAGTTCCAAATAAAATGCTAATAGCTGAATCATCTAAAATTTCTCTAAGACCTGAAGATTTAATTTTTTTGATAAATCTAGATAGATCTGGAATATCAAAATCAGATTTTTCTATATCCATTTCAGCAAATCTTAAAATAATATTTACTCTATCAATACAATCATTTGACCATTTCATTTCTTTCATTACTTGTAATACGTCTTCATTAAAATTTAAACAAAAACATTGAACTAACATTAATTCAATTGAATCAAAACTAATAAATGGATTACATATATCTAAACTTGGAAAAGATTGTTGAAATAATTCAAGTTTAGAAAGAGTTTTGAAAAAACTTACTTTATCTTTTGCTTGTTCGAAACCTTTTGTTATTTCTGTAACAATCATTTCTTTTTTAACTTTATCTTTTTCTTCAAGATTTCTAATTAAAATGTTATTAGATTTAATTAGATCAAAATCAGCAATAGTGAAACCGAAACGTTCAGAAAATCTAACAAGTCTTAATAATCTTGTTCTGTCTTCATTAATACGTTGTATAGGATCGCCTACAAATCTAATTATTTTATTATCAAGATCATCAATTCCTCCTACTAAATCTACTATTTCTCCAGTTAAAGCGTTAGCAAATAAAGCATTAAACGTAAAATCTCTACGAGCTACATCACCGTTAATGGATGTTTCTATTTTAAATCCAGTATCTTTACCTTCTCCTATATCGGACCTGAAAGTAGCAATCTCGAATTCTTCTCCACATGTTGTAAAAATACGAGCAACCGGAAATTTGTCTCCTGTTAATTTTATTTCCTTTGTCATTTTAAGATCTTTGAATAATAAAATAACATCATCAACAAATAAATCTGTTGCTATATCAATATCTTTACATTCAACATCCATTACAGCATCTCTAACGGCTCCGCCAACTACAAAAGCTTGGTTTCCATTATCTATTAGAACTTTTGCAATATCTTTAACTATTTGTGGTATTTCTATTTTATTTTTCATCATTAAAATCTTTTATAATTTTATCAAAAACTGCTTTTCCTTTTTTATTACTTTTAACATTTTCTAAAATTTCTTGGAAATAAGGATTGTTTTCTAATTTTAATCTTTTATTTCTTATTTGATTTAAAACTAAGCAGTGTGTTAAATGAATTTCTGCTTTTTCTAAAATACATTCAAGATAAAAACCTTGACATAAAATAGATTTAAAGCCTTTTATACAAATCATAAGATCTTTTAAATTCTTTTCTAAGTATTCATCTATACGATCTTTATAAAATTCTTCATTCTCATAAACATCTTTCCAATATTGGATTAAGTTTTGACCATTATCAGCTTTAATAAGATCTTTTGCGTTGTATATTTGAATTGCTTTTGACATAATAATTATTTTTCTTATGTAAATATAACTAAAACATTTTACACTGGAAAATTTTTAATTAATTATTTAAAAAAAATATTAGATAATATTTTATCTATATTATCTCTATCACCTTTAATTTCAATATCAGTATGATATTGAGGCGTTCTTCTAGATGTATCTGATCTTTTACTGATTTTAGAATCTATTTTTTTACAATTATTAAGGATATTATTAATAAGTTGTTCATCATATATGTAATACCCAATAGCATTAGGATGATTGCTTAATTTAAGTTTATTAGAAATAATATTAGTAATTGTCCATGAATCATTTCTAAAAGCACTTCTATAATAATGATTGTCATTATCTTTATTAGCAGTATCACTTGTCATTACTGATACTAAAGGGTACTTTGATTTTTTCTCTCTAGTTATACCTATATAAATAGTATCGAAGTCATTTATTAATTTTTTACCTATTTTCATAATTTACTTTTTACATTTAATTAAAACTTTATCTAAAATATCACCAGATAATTTTTTAGATGGAAAAGACCAACCTCTAGCTGGATTTTCGTTCCAACCAATAGCATGACCAGTTTCTAAAAGAATCCAATTATATACATATTTATGTGATTCGAAATTATTCCAGCTAAACCAAGTACTTTCATCATGCATTGTAAATTCATGTAAAATTTTATTGTCCATTAATTTAGAAAATTTCTTTTCTTCATTTAATGAAAGGTCTTTACCTATTAGCCAATCTTTTAATAAATTTTCCATGATAATTGTTTTATACTATCTGTTTGAAATGCTTTCTAATATAAATCCTCTGTGATTCTTCTGTCCAATATTTTTGTATTAAATCTTTATTTGTTAAATATGAGTTAAGATCTTGAAGAGAAAAAAAGAAATTACCATTTTCTACAGGTCTATAATAAGAAATTAACTCATTATTTAAAAGATTTAATAATTCATCACTTTTAATTTTCAAAAAAGATAAAGCATAATTAAAATCTAAATAATTTTCTTTATATTTTTCTTCTTTTTCTAAGTTTTCCATAATAACAAATCTTGGATTTTTAAAATCATTTCCGCCATAATGATTTACCTTATGAATACCTAACCTTCTATTCAATTCAGTTTGATCAACATTATATAATTCTTGATGACCTACATATTCAGTATTAGAAACTCCCAATTTTTTGTAATATTCTGTAATATCTTTAACTGCTATTTTTTTACAAGTGTTCATAATAATTATTTTTCTTATGTAAATATAACTAAAATATTTTACACTGGAAAATTTATTTATTTTTATTTTTTAAAAAAGGTAATAATCCCATTGGATCATATTTTTTCGTTATACAATAACTTTTAACATAATCATCCATATGAGTTGACCAGTTGTCTTTATCTTTACACCTTTCATACATAGCTTGAAAAGATTTATTATCAGGTTTAATAATAACTTCAATCATTTTAGAATGAGATTCGTCACTATTATAATAAGGAATATCAGTAATTTTAACATTTTCTTTATTAATTACCCAATCATGCGTTTTTAAATATTCTAAAAGTTCTGGAAGTTTAGCATGTCCATTGTGAAATATATGACTAATATAATCAAAATGTCTTGCAAACGGAAGTATATTTTTTTTCGAATCGAAAATTTGATGACCACTACCGTACCAATATACAAATTGATCTTTTTCTATTAAATTATAAATTTCTTCTACTGAAATTTTATGTTCGTCAATTACAAAAAGTTCCCATCCCCAAGAAGACAAACCGTCATATCTTCTATGAGGATCTTTAGTCTTAATAAATTCAAAAAATTCTGGTTTAACAAAAGTTAAATGACCATATTTCTTATTATCATCTTTAATCCTATTAAGTCTATAATAAGGTTCTCCATCATTTGTAACAGTCTTAATGATAGTGAGATCTTTATACTTAGTAGCATAAACTGTTTCTACTGTAGTACTAACTCTTGTTGTTGTGCTTATAATTTCCATAATTTAAATACTTTTTAAATTTCTAATATCGTTACAAATTTCTTCTCCAAACATGTTAATAACAGACTTTTCCAAGTTTGGATTAAGCAATTGTTCTAATAAGTCATCACAAAAACCTTTTTGTAAATTTTCTTTTAATGCTAATTCAGCAGTTAAAGACATAAGGCCTTTTTTAGAATTTCTAATTTTAATTGTGACTTTTCTATATAAATCTTTATTATTTTTCATAACTATGATTTTTTATTTTTTCTACTTTTTTTAGAATTAAGTTCTTTTGAAAGACTAGCAAAAGAATCAACAATATCAACAATTTTACCTTTATTATTTCTTTCCCAGTACCAAGGATTAAAACTTTTTGTTAATTTAACAGCTGTATTAAATTGTTCGTTATTAATTTCTTTTGAATCTAAAAGATTTTTAAGTTCTTTTAATTTCTTTTCTTTTTCTGCTTTAATACTCATGACGTTAATATTTTAAAGTTAATATTTTAAAAAGAATTTCTGATACTTCTATTTTAATTTCTTGTTTATTATTATACCAATCAGCGTTTGGATATTCTTCTTTTTTGAAAATTCCATGTGGAATATCATCTGTTTCTCCTAGCCACATTCTAGCTCTATAATCTATAATATAATCTTCTACTTCTATCCAAAGATGAATAGTTCCGATATTACCGATAAAAACTTTATGATCTATATCATTTTTTTCTAAAAGATAAGAGATTACTTTAGTAAGTCCATCACATTCTAATGGTAAGTCAACATAATCTTTTATAATGTTTTCTATTTTATCCGTCATCTTTTTTTATTTCTATTGATATTTCACTTATAACAGTTCCTTCTAAAACAAGACTTATTGTTCTGTATTCTCCATTGAAACCTGCTGATTCAGTTTTTTCTTCTAGAGTTAAATTATTCATTATATACTCTTTTATATCTTTCTCTTCCATAATTGCTTTTATTAATTATACTACAAATATAACTAAAACATTTTACACTGGAAAACTTTTTTCACAAAAAAATAGGACATAAAGTCCTATTTTTTAATTATATGTTTAATTTATTTGAAATTTCAGATAATAAAGTTCTTGTACCAGGACGATCATTAAAAACCGAATTTATTTTTTCTTTATTTTCATTTAAAATAGATTTAACATTTTCTACTATTTCATTATAATGTTTACATTTTTTAATTGATCTTAAAACATCGTTTGATCTATATACATGAAATAATTGTACTTTAAGGTTTCTTTTATCAGAATATTTTTCATGTGATAATGAAATAATACCGTCTTTTTTTATATGTACTATGAACATTATACATTCATCATCTTTAATAAAAGGTATGAACATTATTCTATTTAAAGTAATTTCTTTGTTCAAATCATGTTGATAATGATGATGCGCTACTTTATTCACATATTCTATCATTTCATTTTTAATAAATTTTGGATCTGTTTTTTTCATTCTGTTTTTTCTTATTTTTTTTAGAAATTGTTCCTGTTTGTAATAATAACCTATAAAGTAAGGAACAATATTAAATTCTGACTTTATAGTATATGTGCTGTAAAATTTTCTTAAATCTTTTAAAGCTTGTTCAGCAGACTCTAAAGATTTATATTTCTCAAATTTATGTGGTATAACTCCATGATTAGGACATGTACAAATTATAGCATGTGTATTTATTTTTTTATTTTCCATTCGTAATATCCTTCTTTTTTATTATTATCTAACCTTTTAAATAATCCAGATTTATAAACAGCTTCCACATTTTGTATTGTTGAATGTTGAATGTTACCATCTTTATCGTATATCTTCCATGTATAATAATGATGCTGATTAAATTCTAAAGATTTATCGTCAACTAATTTATTTTGAAACCATGTCCAACCATTAGCATTATTATCTAAAGATAATTTTATACTTCTATTAAAAGAATTAGTATGAATTTCATGATATTCATCCCATTCGCATTTAGCTCTTTTCATAAAACTTTCTTCGCGTTCAGAGCTTCTAGCATAAGTTAGTTTAAATTTAAATTTCGATTTAATAGATTTCCAATTTTTTGGGTCATGTAAATTGAAATGTTCTTCAATATAGCTTTCTAAGTTTTTACAATGAATATCTACTTTAAGACCTTCGGAAGAATAAACATAATCACCTTTTTCATCAATATAAGAATATGGTCCGTCCCAATATCCTTCTTTTAATTCAGCTGAAAATGGTATACCGCCATCCATTCTTATATGAGCGTTCCCAGAAGGATCTGCTTTTTGTAACATTTTTATAAATTCACTTGTTGTCATAATATTAATTTGTTTTTTCGAATTGATTTTTCAATTCCATATATTTTTTATAATCTTCTGCTTTTTTATTACTAGCAGCAATATCTTCTTTTTCTTTTTGTCTACGCTTTATCTCAGCTTGTTTCTTTCTGATCTCTTCAGCATTAACTTTTTTATACTTCTGATAATCTTCTTCATTAAGAAGACCCAAACTGTGACAAGTTTCAACTCCTAATTCTCCCATAGGATCTGTGCTTACTTCTAAATATTCATAACCACGATCTCCGCAACTTCCAGATTCGTATTCTTTTATAGTTAAAATTGCTTTATCTCCACATATTACAATGCTATAATCGCTGTCATCACTATTCGCTTCAGTAATTGTTAATCCAATTAAGTCTTCTAATGAATTCATCATTTCTACTTTTATTCTAATGTTTCTAGTGTTCATCTTTATTTATTTTTAAATTTTTAATAATTGCTTTACCTCTTTTGTTTAAATTTTTCCATTTAATTTTAAAAGACGTAGATTCTATTCCTCCAAACATTGAACTGTTAGCATGTAATTCAGATAAACCTGTTAATAATAAGACTATAGCATGATTTCTTTTACAGAATTCTTCTACTCCAGCATCTTTTAATAAATGAATGTCCATATCCTGTTGGATTAATTGACCTACAAATTCGTCTCCGTCTATTTCTTTCCATACTTTAGATGATACATTTGCATGATCTGGAAAATGTCTTTTTCCGTCTTCATCTATTTTTAGACAATATGGTTTTCCACAATCATGATATAAATGATAGTCAAATATTTTAAATAGATCAAATTTTTCGATTTCTTGTAATAAGAATTCTTTATTATCGTCTATCCATTCAGGAAGTTTCCAGGTGCTTTTTAGTTTAGAACCTTTAAGATACATATAAAGATCTAAGAAATAATCTCTAACCATTTCTCCGTGTTGATACACAGAAAGACCTTTCATCTGCTCAGTGTTTTTCATTACAGTGATTACTTGATCAATAGTTTTATTCTTTAAGGCTAAAGGTAGATGTGATAATTTCTTACGAATTTGCGGTGTTCCTAGAATTGCTATTGATGTCGCTTGATTATCAATATCAGGTTCTCTAAATAAAACAACGTCAGTTTGTTTAGAAAGTTTATCGTATAATTTTAGAAGTTTTTCTTCTGATCCAACAGATAAAGAAATTATAGAGTTGGATTCTTCTTTCCAGTATTTAGATGAAACTGGAAAAGCGTGTTGAAAATCAGCAATTGAATGCTGAGATTGTACCATTTGATAACCGGGTACAATATCGGTTCTTGTTACTGTTACAAGTTTAATCTCATTAAACTTATTTTCTTGTGATAGTCCTCACAAATTGTCAAATGTTTTCTTCATAATGTATATATATTTATTTTTACTTCTATGCTAAATTAATAAAAAAGTTTTAACCTGAAAAATATTTTTTAATATTTAATATAAATCTTCACTTACTAATTGATTCTCTTCAACTCCTTCGTGTAATGAGTGCCAAATTTGTTTATTTTCTTGCGCTATTTTAAAAGCTTCATTTCTAGAAACATATCTATTTTTAGATGTTAAAAATCCTTGGTCTTTTCTATCTGGAATATCTTCTTCGTTTAAATCTTCAACTAAAAGTTTTATAACATTAATACAATCTCCATGTCTATATCCAGTAATCATATTACCTTTATACATTACAGCAGCGCATATTATAAATTCTTTTTGGTTTGATTCTGGTTCTGACATTATTATATTAATTAGGTCGTTCACATATTTTTTTAATTAAAAATCTATTATAGTTAGGATTAGTTAATCCTTGTATGTACCATAACTTTTCTGTCAAGCTTAAAAAAGTATATTTTTCGGTTAGAATATATTTCCATTTCTTCTTAAACTTTCTAGGAACTCTTTTAACTTTATAAAAATGAGAATGCTTAGGAAAATGTTTAGGAGTTATAAAAAAATTATCTAAATCTTTATAATCTATTTTTTCTTCTTCTATTTTTATTTTATTTATTAGAATAGAATATAAACTTTCGTCAATATATTTAAAGCTTCTTTTATTCATTTTAATTTTAATTGGTGTCTCATACCGGGTTCGAACCGATGACCGCAGAGGTTGAAAGTCTGTGCTCTACCAACTGAGCTAATGAGACATTTATATTGTTGCCCGGTTCGGAGTTGAACCGACTTCCGCAGAAGATGCTAAAAATTTTCAACTCCGCGTTTGTTGAAAAATTAAAACTTAACCTTCTATCTCTCTGAACTCGCATTAATTATTACGAAAACGATCCTATCATAAATGAAAGAAATAGTTCCATTGTAACATTAAAACCAGCATCGGAACAGAGCAACGTGTTTTACGAAGATAAACTACCGGGCAATGTATGTTAAAGAACTTAATACAAATATAATAAAAATATTTGAATCGGTAAATTATTTTTTGAGCATTTCAACGACATCATTAAAATATTCAACTTGTGTTTCAATACCATAATATTTTATACCTAAATCTTTTGCTGCTTTTGCTAAATTACCGTGACCCATATGAGTGTCTACAACTATAGCATCTTTATTATCTCCTATTAAACCTTTCAAAAACCTTTTACATAGTTCATATGGCTTAGCTCTATTTTTAGGATCAGCAAAAACATTATTTATTACTGAACTACTATTTTCCGATATTTCGTTAAAATTAACATGTTCACTAAAAGATAAATTGCTTCTACCTTTTTTAAATATTGTTATAATATCACAATCATTAGCAGTTGCAGTTCTTCTATAATTTCTTTTTTTATGAGACTCTTTTAAAACTTCAGGCGGGTATTTAATCCACGTAAAAGAAGTTTTAAATTTAAATGAATATTTATCATCTTTTATATTAGCTGCTTCTAATTTAGATATTAACACATGTGGAATTGCTTCTTTACAATTAGGACTTCCGTTAGCGGAATAAGTATAATGTAGAAGTATTCCGTATTTAGGTTCTAATAAATTAAAAACATGCATATATTGATTTTCAGAAAAACAATCTTTTATTTCATCATAATTAGGATCAAAAACAATAAGATCTACAAAATTAACCTGTTTTTTAATATACGTTAAACATTCAATAAGAGATCCGTGCATTAAAGTATATTTTTCTTTTGTTACTACTTTCATAATATTTGTTTTAATAAATGTAAATATAATACAATTATTTAAATAGAAACAAAATAAAATAAAATAAAATAAATTATATTAAAGTTAAAATTTCAGCATAAACCTCTTTCATTGATTTATACGCATTAATCTCCGAAAGTTTATTCTGAGCTTTATAATATTCAATAACAGGCATAGTATCATTAGCATAATTTTTCATGCGTGTTTTAATAATTTCTCTATCTTTATCATCGTCTCTTCCAGAAATAGCTCCTCTTTTGATTATTCTATCAATAAGAATTTTTTCTTCTACATTTAAGAATATTACTTTATCAATAGTTAATAAAGAATCTAAAAATTCAGCTTGCTCAACAGTTCTTGGATAGCCATCAAATAAATAACCTTTTCCATTAGTAAGATTATTATTTTCTATATGTTGTGAAATTATATTATTAATCATTTCATCTGATACTAAATCTCCAGAATCTATAGTATTTTTAATTTGATCTCCTAATTCAGTTCCTGATTTACTTACAGATCTAAGCATTTCTCCTGTTATAATACTTTCAAAAGATTTATTAAGAGTTAAAAATCTTCCTTGAGTTCCTTTTCCTGAACCTGGCGGTCCTATTAGAATTATGTTCATATAAATATTTTATTTTTGTTTATATAAAAATCTGTATAGTAAGTTTTATAATATTGATCATATAGTTATGACTAAAATAAGACCATGGTTTATTGATTTAATATATACAAAAACACACAGTACTTATATGGCACAAAGTGCAAGGTTATTAAATTATGTTGAATCTTACGATATCGGAGGATTTTCAAAAACTAAAATATATACTGAGCTTAACACTAATTATAAATTAGATGATAAAGTTTATATAGTTGGAGGTAATTTCGACAATTACACATTAGGATTAGGAGCATTAACGCCAAATCCTTATGCTGAATTCGCAATGGGTTATAGAATTGTAGCTTTAGATGAACAAGAAAATTGGTTAGTTATAGATAGAGATTATGATGGTACTAGCGTATTATCAATATCAACTGAAGAAGCTTTTTTAACAAGAGGATATTTTAGAAAAGGAGAATTTAACGGAGGAACTTTTAACAATGGAGTTTTTGGTAATACTGATGATCCATCTGAATGTTTATTTAATAATAAAAAAGATTCTTTTGTTGGCCCTTATATACCAAACGCTTCGGTAACACATTGTATTTGGATAAATGGAGTTTGGCATACTGGTGACTGGTTATCTAAAACTGATAATTTCGAAGGTAGTTTTAAAACTATATCAGCTAAAATAAATAATCTAGGTGGTGTTACAATTGACACTTTAACAGGATCAGGTAAAAACAATTTTGGATATGGATATAATTTATGGATTGACGGTTTATGGGAGAATGGTAATTGGGAGAATGGTAATTGGGAAACAGGAACATGGGAAAATGGAGTATGGAAATATGGTATCTTTAAATCTGGTACATGGGAAAATGGAGTTAAATTAGATGGTTTACATACATCTTTAAACGGTAAAACTAATTGGTTAGATGGAACATATACTAATGGAAGTATGAATGACTGTTTTTGGGAGAATGGTACATGGGAAAATGGTAACTGGAATGGTGCTAATAATTTTAAAATTAGTAGTGTTGTTATACCAACAGTTGCTCCTTATAATACATCTGGAGCTCATTTATCAATTACTTTAAGTTCAATAGAATATTTACCTATATTTCAAATTGGAGATGAAGTACTATTATCTTATATAATTCAAAGTGGATCATATGATAATAATCAAAACTTATATTCAACAGTTATTGAAGATATAGTTTCAGATAAAATAATAATAAATGTTAATTCTTCTCCTACTATTTTTAATGGATTTTTAACAGGTGATTATACATCAGCTAGAATTTCAAATAGTAAATGGAGACATGGTATATGGGAGAATGGTAATTGGAATAGTGGTCTTAGAAGATCTGGTTTTGAAATTGATTTTGGAACTATTGATGATACTATAGCTGGACAAATTACAGTTGAATTAATTAATCCTGTTAGTTGGAATGCTGCATCATCTTTCCCGGGGTATGATTTAAATATAGGAGAATCAATATTATTAGCAAATTTAACAGATACACTTGGTAACGATTCTGAAGATACACCTTTAACTATAAATGGTATAATAATAGGAACGCCAACAACAGTTGTTTTAACAGGTGCGCCTTTAACATGGGAGAATGACGTTATAAAAAGAGAAACTAATGAAAAAGTTTACTTAGATAATACTATTTGGAATAATGGTAATTTTAATAGTGGAGTCTGGGAGAATGGATATTTCAAAAATGGTCAAGTATATGCAAAACGTAATGGAATTACTAATAACTTTTTTACGCATTGGAAACAAGGTCAATGGAGTAAGTTAAGATTCCAAACAGCTAATGATCATTCTAAATGGTATAATGGAATTTGGTTTGGAGGCTTATTTAAAAACGGAGAATGGTTTAATGGAATTTGGAAAAATGGAACATGGGACCAAAATTATTTAATTCTTCCTTCTTCTTTTGAATCTAAATATTCTTCTTTCTGGAGAAATGGAACATGGAAAAATGGAACATGGATTGAAGGATTATGGGAAAATGGTACATGGGAAAATGGAACATGGCTAGATGGGTTAATAGAATCTAATGATACTGGATTAGGATTTATTTTTCCTGGATTTGAAATTATAGATGATACACAATATTTAAGATTTAGATTTGACGGTATTTCGCCATTTACGATTCAACCAGAAATAGGAGATACTATTGAAATTGATGATGTGTTTGATGGATTTACACCTGTTGTTTTAAATGATTCTTTTTCAGCCGTTGTTTCTGGCACGTTTTATTTAATTAAAAATATTGAAATTGATACAATTAACAGCTGGACTTATATAACAGTCGATAGCCCTCAAAGTTATGGTTTAATAACAACTACAGCATATACTGGAAATGTTAAATTAATACCTAAATCAATAAATGTCTTTAATGATGGTAATTTTTTAAGTGGAACGTGGGAAAATGGTATATTTAATAATGGTATATTTAAAAACGCGACATATTGGAATAATGGTATTTTTAACAATGGAACCTTTGATACTTCTTTATGGAATGATGGTATATTTAATAATGGAATTTTAAAAAATAGTACTTGGAACGAAGGAATATTTAATAATGGAACATTTAACGGAAACACATGGAACAACGGAATATTTAATGATGGTTCGATGAATAATACGACATGGAATAATGGAGAATTTAATGGAGGTTTAATATCATTAAGTACTATAAATAATGGTAATTTTAACGGAGGAGAAGCCAATACGTGTACTATGAATAATGGTAATTTAAATGTTGGACATTTATTTAAATCTAGTATCATGAATAATGGTATAATGGATGGAGCAACTTTTGAAAATTCAACTAAAAATGGAGGAGATATTTTAAGTGGACTAGTAAGAGGAACAAGTATACATAACGGTGGTAACTTTTTTGGAGGAGAATGGGCCGAAGGTAATTGGAATAACGGAATTTGGGATACTGATATATTTGAAAATGACGGATTTACATATAGTTCAAGTGGAGGTGTAACAACAACACAAATGTATGAAGCTCATCCAACAGATGGAGAACATATAGAAAATGGAGATTTTAGTTCTGGATTTACAGGGTGGACACCTGATCCTGAATGGACATTATCAGGAGGAGGAGCTAAATGTGAGATACTATCAGGCTCAAGTGGTACTTTTGATTCTTATTTAAGTCAATTAGCTGTATCGGGTCCTAATTTAGTTGCTAATGCTAGTTATAAAATAACTTATGATATAGTTGCTAATACTCATCCTTGGAATGGTTTTCCTGACCCAATATTAGCTCCTAATAATTTATTATATTTTGAAATTGGAACTTTAATTTTTAATACTGGAGCAACAACAGTTGGAACACACGAAATGTTTATAGATACTGATGGAGCAGGTTTTGGTATTTTAGATTTTATGATAAGAGCTAATATATTGAAAAGTTCTCCTAATCCTTTTATCATATTAGATAATATTCAAATGGAAAGAATAATATCTAATACTGATGCTTTTTCTCCTGGTGATGAGGTTTGGATAAGTGGTATAAGTTCTAGATTATTAATATCTGATCCTTATTTACCATTAAACCAAAAAGGGACCGTTTCAGGCGTTGCAGGTGGTCTTTTATCAGTTGATTTTATTGGAACATTAGATATGCAAAAAACAAGTCCAACTCAAGATAAAATTTATGTATCTAAAGGTATATGGAAAGCTGGTAATTTAATAGCTGGTACAGTGGATGGAATGATCTT
>Ga0114918_10001217_pt1 | contig 22989 bp, 19 predicted proteins | sample LantaG_FD_87015 | JGI IMG/M metagenome (GOLD analysis project Ga0114918, IMG submission 87015) | Deep subsurface microbial communities from Baltic Sea to uncover new lineages of life (NeLLi) - Landsort_02402 metaG | ecosystem: Environmental > Aquatic > Marine > Oceanic > Sediment | place... | reverse complement strand
CCCTCCCCCCCCCCCCTTTCTCCCCGGCCCCGGCGGTGGGGCGGGGGGTGGGTGGGGGGGGGGGGTGGGGGTTTTTTTTTTTTTTTTTTTTTTCGAGAATAGGAAGAAGAAAAGAAGAAGCTCACTTTTCCCTTCGACCTTCTGAACTCTCTCTTTCTCTTTCTCAAAACCAATTTGAATAGGGGCCGTCTACGTGATGATCCTCGTCGGAGGCTACGTCATCAAAGGTAAATAAATTGATAATCGGCGCTTTTCAAGGTAGAAGAAATCGAAACGAAAAAAAAAGCAAACTTTTTTCTCTTTCATTCTAAAAAAAAAAAAACCTCAAAAAACAAATCGAAAAAACAGACCGACTCAAGGTCAGTCGCATGTTGCTCTTTCTCTTTTTTTCTTCATTTCTTCTTTTCTCACATCCAAATCCAAACTCAAAAAAACAAAACAGGAGTGGGGCAAGCGCTACCTCGCCCCACTCGCCGCCTTCCTTTCCGTCCCGCTCTACGACCGGCGCGTCGAGGTCGTCGACGGCCGCGGCGTCGTCGTCGGCCGCGTCAGCGAGCTCGTCCGCGCCTGCGACCCCGGCTCGCTCAACGCCCGCGTGCTGTCGCTCCGGCACGAGGGTTCCTCGCTGGGCGCGCACGCCCGCGCCGCGGCCCAGCCCGAGCGCGTGCTGGCCTACTCGAAGCGCGTCGACGTCCGGTGGGGCCGCGTCAACGCGAGGCTGCGCGGCGTCGTGGCGCTGTCGGACGTGATGCGGTTCGACCTGACCCCCCTGAGGCGGCGGATGCAGCCGGCGATCGAGGCGCACGCTCGCCTCAACCGGGGCTCGGGCTCGGGCTCGGGCTCGGGCTCGAGCGATATCGACACCAGCCGCCGGTTGCCGTGCGAGGCCGTGGCGTGCGCGAGGGTCTACCACGTCAACGTGGTGCTGCGCGTGCGGGCCGCGGCGCCGACGGGGAACTCCATTCTGCCCCCCTCGGGCGGCGCGAAGGATCAGGGGGAGGGGAAGGAGAAGAGGTCGAACGACAACGACAGCGCCGCTGCCGCCGCTGCCGCCGCCAAAGCCGCCAAGGCTCTCCCTCCCGCGGGCACCATGGTCCTGGAGCGCGCCCGCGTCGTCATGGACCAGAGCGGGATCGTCAGGCTCGAGCCGGCGGGCAGGTCGAGACTCGCGGTCAAGCCGGCGAGGGCCGCCGGCGTCGTCGCTGCAGGGCTCGCCGCCACCTGGGGAGGGAACAACAACAACAACAACAACAACAACAGCGCGAACAACAGCAACAACGCCGCCGCCGCTGCCGTCGTTCCCCGTGGCAGCCAGCCTCCCGCGCTCTCTACGGAGCACGCGGCTGCTGCTGCTGCTGATCCCGGCGGCGGCCGCCTCAAGGGCGCGCTGGGCCAGCTGTGGAAGAACTCGGCGGGCAAGCTCGTCGCCTCGAGGAAGAGAAGAGAAGAAGAAGAAGGAGAGGAAGGGAGAGAGGAAGGTGCCGCCGCCGGCAGCGTCATCGTCGTTGGAGAAAGGAGTGACGAAGGACAAGAGCGAGATGATGACGACGACGACGATCCCGAGATGTTCCCCGTGGGTGACGAGGCCGTTTGATTAAAAAGAGAGCGAAGAGGCGAGTTGTAAAAGAGAGAGGTGGGGAGATTTTTTTTTTTCGAAAGAGGTCGGGGTCGATTTTTTTTCTTTTCCACTTTTTCGCTTCCCCTCGATTGCTCGCTTTTTTCCACTTTCTTCGACACCCGCTTCTCCCTCTTCCGTCTTCCTCCAGATGGGCCCCGCCTTCCGCCAGTACCTCGAAAGAAAGGTCTACGGCTGCGCCTCGTGCAAGGCGCACATCGCGGACAACGACGACATCGTCTCGAAGGTTGGTTGAGAGAAGAGGGAGGGTTTCTTTTTTTGTCTTTTCGTTTTCGCGGGCGAGCGAGCGACGATGACGATGATTGTCAAGCCACCTCCCCTTTCCTCTCTACCTATCTCTTTCTCCTCCCTCCTCCGCTCCCTCCCTTATCTTCCTTTTCGTTCTCGAGACGAGGAACGAATGAGATCTGCGCTCTGATGTGGAGAAAGGCCCTGAAGAGCGCCTCTTCTTCGAGGGAAGAGAGGGTCATTGTTGGAGGCAAAAAAAAAAGAAAAAAGCCCCGACGACGAATGACAACGCGCCTCTTCTTAAAAAAAAAACCCGACACTCAACCCCGACCTCCTCCTCTTGCGCCTCCTTCAATCACACAAACAAAACAGGCCTTCCAAGGCAGGCACGGCCGCGCCTACCTCTTCAACGCAGTGTGAGTTTGAGGGGTGGATTTTTCGAAATTGGGGAGAGAAAGAACGAAGCAACGAAATCCGCCTCACCTCACCCTCAAACGCCAAAAACAAAAAAAACCCGAATTTGAAAAAACTCTTTGTCTTTCATCTTTCTCTCTCGTCACAGTGTCAACGTCCAGCTGGGCCCGCGCGAGGAGCGGCTGCTCATCACGGGCCTGCACACGGTCGCAGACATCTCTTGCGCAGGTAAAGAGAGAGATAAAGAGAGGGAGTTGGCTATTCCTCCTCGTCGCTTTGTTTCTCTAAAAAAACCTCTCTCGACCTCTTTGTTAAAAAAAAACAAAAAACCTTTTCCCAGGTTGCGCCGCCGTCCTCGGCTGGAAATACGAGCAGGCCTTCGAGGAGTCACAGCGATACAAGGAAGGGAGGTTTATCGTCGAGAAGGCAAAGGTGGTGAAAGAAGGGGAGTGGTGAAGAAGGGTGAAGGGTGAAGAAACGATAAACAAAACATATGAAACAAAAAAAATGCGTTGCTACCATCACTTACTCCTTTTCAATTGTATTGAGCCTTGTCCTTTGCTCCTCCTCTGCCCCCTGTGTCATGAATGCCTTGTATCCTTTTCAAAAATTTAATCGCTGGGTTTGTGTGTGTAAATAGATAACAGAAAGAAAAAAGGGAAACGAAAAAAAATCAAATCAAAATATCTCTCTCTCTCTCTTTGTCTCAAGTTTCTCTCTCCCTCTTTCTCTTTCTCGTCTCTTCTTTTCTTCTTTAGATCTCGTCGATGAACGCCGTGTCCTGCGAGAACAGCCCGCCGAAGAAGGAGGGCTTTTTGTCCGGCGCCGCGGAGGAGGAGGAGGAGGTGTTTCGGGAGCCCCCTTCGCGTTTCGGAGCCGGCTCGACCCTTTTCGGCGGCGGCGGAGGGGGAGCGGCGGCAGCGCGGGACTTGACCCTCGGAGCAGCAGGAGGAGGACGCGCCGCCTTTTTCTTCTGGGTGCCATCATCAGCGGAAGACTTGCTCGATCCTCCGAAGATGCCGTCGAAGAGCCCAGGGGCAGGCTCCGCCTTGGCAGCGGAAGCGGCAGCAGCGACGGAGGTTGTCCCCCTCCGCACGCGCGGCGGCGGCGGCTCGCGCGACTTGACCCTCGGAGGCGGCGGGGACGGTCGAACCGGTTTCGCCTTCGCCACAGGCTTCGCCACAGGCTTCGGCGCAGGCTTCGGCGCGGGCTTGCTGGCCTTCGCCGCGACGAGAGCGGCGGCCCTCTTGGCCTTTGCTGCGGCGGCGGCCTCCTCCCTCTTCTGGTTGATGCCGGCGAAGAACGACGCCAAGGGGTTGGAGAGCTCCTCTTCTTCGTCTTCATCAGAGGAATCCTCTTCCTCGTCCATCTCGACGGAGCCTCCAAAGAGGCCCGAGAAGGCCGCGACGAACGGCGGAGGAGGAGGGGCGGAGGGGGTCGAGGGGGTCGAAGGCGTCCTCGAAGAAGAAGCCCTCGCCTTCTCCTCCTCCTCCCTCTTCTTCAGCACCTCGCCAAAGTTCGGGATCGAGAGCTTGGGAAGGGCGAGAGGAGGAGGAGCAGGGGAGGAGGTCGAAGCTTCGGAGGCAACGTTGAGCCTGCGCGAGAACAGCGGCTCCCCCTCTTCGCTGTCGGCGCCGGAACTGACAGTCGACAGCGGCACCGCGGCGGCGACGGCTGCCCTCGTGGGGATGAGAGGCACTTCCTTTCTTGCCCACAGAGCGAGCTCGAAGCTTTCTTTCGGCTTTGTCGAAAGCACGTCGAGCAGGGCCACCAGCGCCGCCCCTGCCTGCCTCGCCGAGATCGCGGCGTCGCGAGGAAGAGAAGAAGCAGAGGCAGAAGCAGAAGCCTGGACGGGGAGGTCTCCCCATTCGCCGTCGGTCTCGGCAGAGTCGTCCAGCGGGCGACTCGGTAAGCTCACGACGGCGAAGGGGACGCCGCAGCTCCGGACAGCGGCCACGGCGGCCGTGTCGGTCGCAGGGTTGGCCTCGGTGACGAGCACGACGCGGGCCGCTCGGGCCTCGGCGGCGTCCTCGGCGGCCGCGGCGAGCTCTTTGCTCGGGGCGCCGCCGAGGTTCTTCGCTCCGCCGCCCACGAGCAGCATCGTCGATCCCGCGGGAAAGTCGTCTTCGTCGAAGCCCTCGTTCGCGTCGACTAAGGAGAGGTTTGCCGCCTCCGACTTCTTGAGGAGCTCGAGCTTGGTCATGAGGACGACGTCGAGCGTGGTGGTCTCGACGTCGTCGACCGCTGGAGAGAGGAAAGAGGGAGAAAGGAGGAGGTTCAGGTTGAGGTTGTGAAGGAGGTAAGGGTGAGAAATTTTATCGACAAGCTCTTTCTCGCTCGACCCTCTTTTTTTTCCTTTTCGGAGCTCTTTGCCCCCCTCTCGCGCGTCGCCTTCTCCAACTCAGCTTCCACCTTCCAATACTCCATCGGACTCTTCTTGATCGCCTCTTCGCGTATAATGCAAGAAAGAGAAAGAAAACCACACTCACCAGCGACGACACTCTTCCCGGCGCGCAGCAGCGAGAAGATGAGCCTCCGGGCGATCTGGCTCTCGGCGCCCGCCGGGACGATGACCGTGTCCGCGCCCGCCGCCTTGTTCTTCTTGTCTTTTACGAAGCTCAGCAGCTGCGTCCCGACTTTTTCTATGGCCGATGACGAAGAAGAAGGCTTGGACGCGATGGTCTTTGTGGCTCTGGCGACGACGGTAGAGGAAGAAGAAGAACGAATTGTAGTCGAGGTGATCGACGACGACGACGAAAGCGGAATTCGCTGCCGATTCGGCACGGAGCTAGCGCCTCTTCCGTTGGGGTTTCTTGCCTGCCGACCCGCCGCAGAGCAAGCAGGACGCGTGGAGCATCCCGCAGCGATTGAAGGGGGCATTGTAGAATGGTCAAACGAGAGAGAAAGAGGGAGGCGATAAAAAAGAGCGAAGCTCTCTCTCTCTCTCTCTCTCTCTCTCTCTCTCTCTTTCTCTTCTCGAGCGATTTCGAAAAAAAATAGTGAGAAAAAAGTTTGGATTTTTTCACTTCTTTTTCACTTCCCCGCTTGCCAAAAAGCAAAGAGCGAGCGTGCGCGCTAGTTAGCTGAAACTAGATCAACCAAGAGAGCATGTCCGCATCTCCCTGCCCCTGGGCTGCGCGAAGCCGCCTCGCGGCTGCGGCGCCTCAGCAGCATCAAAAGGCGAGAGCTTTGCCGCAGTCGTCGGCATCGCCGAACCATCATCGACGCGGCCGCAGCAGCAACGAAGCTCGCGCGGCCTCGCCTTCTTCCTCGGCCCCGAAACTGACCAACAAGCCGGCGTGGGCAGGTGAGGGAGATGCTGCTGCGATGCAAATCAGAGACCAAAAAGGCGCTGAACAGGGCACGAAAAAGGAAGAAAACTTGTTCCAATTTGCGACGGAGGCGACGTCGCTCAAAAAAAAAAGAGGCTCGTCGCCCCCTATCATCTTATCTTTTTCAACCCCACCCCACCCCTATCTTCAACCCCATCCACTCTCTCTCAGGCGACGACCCCCTGTCCCGCTTCGTCAACGTCCTCATCTCCATCAAGCCCCTCTACGCCGCCATGAAGGCGGGCGCGCGCGTCGTCCTTAAGAACTCGGCGGAGAAGGCTGGAGTGCCCTGGGAGAGCGCCGAGCGCGCGCTGGCCCGGCAGCCCGTCGCTGCGGAGCTCGAGGCCCTGCGGGCCTCTCTCACGAACCCCAGGGTCGTCTACCCAGACTACTACACTCAACCTTTCCACGCCTATGACGAGGGGAACCTCTGCTGGCTTGCCGCCAGGGAAATCGAGGCCGCCACTGCGAGCATGGCGATCCGGACTTTCCGGAACTCGGACCCGGGGCTGGACCCTGCTCTTGCTCAGGTGAAACTGAGGGAGGGCATCCACGGGAAGATCAGGGACTACTGTTCGAAAGGAGAAGAAGAGAGGAGGGAGAGCGGCGACAGTTCTTCTTCCTCGGGTTCTGGGGCTCTGTTCGAGGACATCCTCGATGTCGGTGAGTTTTTTTTCTTTTTTTCAAAGGTCGAGGTTTTTCGACGAAAAAACTTCAAACTCACACCCTCTCTTCTCTCTTTCGCTCCCCACTCCCAACCCATCCCCCAAGGCTGCTCCTCGGGCATCTCCACGCGCTACCTCGCCGCGGAGTTCGCCCCGGCGCGGGTCACGGGCCTCGACCTCTCCCCTTACTTTTTGGCGCTCGCCGAACTCAGGGAGCGGCAGAGGGAGAGGAGGGGCAAGGAGGAGGACAGCTCGAGCTCTTCTTCTCCCTCTACCCCCTCTTCTTCTTCCACTTCCGCGGCAGCGGCAGCGGCAGCGGCCCTCCCGACGCCTGCAGCAGCGGGCCCCGACCCCCCGGGCAGGCAGCGGATCTCTTACCTGCACGCCAACATGGAAGCGACCCCGCTCCCCTCGAGCTCCTTCGACCTCGTCTCCGTCAACTTCGTCGTGCACGAGTGCAGGCCCTTCGCGATCGACGCGCTGTGCAAAGAGGCAGCGCGCCTGCTCAGGACCGGTGGGGTGCTGGCGGTCGCGGACAACAACCCCGCCAGCGAGACGCTGCAGAATTTGCCGCCGGCGCTGTTCGCTCTGATGAAGTCGACCGAGCCGTGGTCGGATGAGTACTACTGCTACGATTTGGAAGAGGGCATGCGCAGGGCGGGGTTGGAAGGGGTGGTGACGGAGGAGGCGGACCACAGGCACCGGTGTGTGCTGGGAAGGAAGAAGTAGAAGAGTGGTGGAGGTGGTGAAGGAGGTGGATTTTTTCTTCTTTTTTTCGGTTTCGTTTCCGCTGCAACAACAAAAAAACAGAGATCAGAAATAATCATCCCATCGTTCTCTCTCTCCTTCTTTTTTCTTGAAGCGTTCCTCTCTTTTGGCCCTTTTTCTCTTTTCCGCACCCAGCTTCTTCTCCGCTCCTTCTGCCTCTATCGGAATCAAGAGCAAAGAAACACAAGAAAAGATGGCCTCCGCAGCAGCACCATCATCGTCGACGACGCCATCAGCGGCCGACTACACGACCGAGCGGGAGGTCGTCGACGCTTACACCCGCCTCCGCCAGGATCTGTCGGGGCTCGCCGACCGCGTCGGGGACCTGGAGACGCAGCTGGCCGAGCACGCGCTGGTGGCCAAGACGATGCGGCCGATGGAGAAGGGGAGGAGGGCGTTCAGGCTGGTAAGGTTTTGATTCGATCGATGTCGAGAAACACTTTGATGGCGGCATCAAAAATTGTTTTACCAATCACTCACCCGTCCCCTTTTCTACTGCATCTTTTTTCCCATCCCTCAGGTCGGCGACGTCCTCGTCGAGAGGACCGTGGGCGAGGTGCTCCCGGCCGTGGAGCAGAACCTGACGCAGATCGAGGAGGTGAGAAGAGCAAAAAGTTTGTTGCATCTTTTCTTTCTTTCGCTAGCCTCTTCCTCTTCCTCTCTTTCCTCTCTTCATCTCTTTCTCAACCTCAACCTCCTCTCCAAAAAACAACGACAGGTCCTCACCAAGCTCCGCTGCGAGGCCGAGCGCAAGGACAGGGAGCTCGCGGCGCACATCAAGAAGTACAAGATCAGGATGAGCAGCGGGCAGGAGCAGCAGCAGCAGCAGGCGGCGAGTGGAGGTGGAGGCGGCGGCGGTGGGGGGCAGCAGGGCATTCTCGTCTGAAGATATTTCCAGTTTTCATTTTCTTCCTCCGCTTCCGCTTCCGCTTCCGCACAGCAGCCTTTGTAATCCAATCCCACCTCCAGCTGTTTCTCAGCTCCGCACCAAAATTCAGTTTGTGTTTCTCCTCTTGAAAGTTGCAAAAGCAAAAAACAAAAAAGCAAAAACAAAAACGAAAACATTTTAACTTTTTTTTGAACTCTCTCTCTCTCTCTTTTCTCTTTCTCTTTTGCGCTTGCTCTCTCTCGTCCCGCGCGGCCCCTCGATTCTCCGATTGTAAAAAAAAAGCAACAAAACCAAATGCGAAAAAAACAACCGAAACCAAAAAAAAAACAGAAAAACAAAACAGAAAACGAAGCGAAAACGAGAAAAATTCAAGCTGCCATCAAGCTCGCGGCCTCCCTCTCGGCCGCGGCGCTCTGCTCGGCGTCGATCGCGTCGGCGACCTCCTCGACCGCGGCGAACAGCGCCTGCGAGACCGCGGCCGCCATCTCCCTGACGTCCATCTGGCTTGCACCTCCACCTCCTCCCCCTTGCACCTGCGCCCCTCGGGCGGAGAGGAGTCTAGCCAGGGCGCCCAGAACGCCGCACGCCGGGGGTTCCTCGGGGGACCAGGAGGGGATCCGCAACAGGTTGGCTTCCTCGCCCGGCGCGGCCTTGGCCGGCTCGTCGTCGACGAGCAGGACCCTCGAGAGCGCTTCTTCTCCCTGGCCGAACCAGGGCACGAGGGGCTTGACGGTGGCCCAGCGCGCGCCCTGGTAGCCGTAGCCGACTATCTCGGACAGGAGCTTGGTGTGCCCGCGGTGGAGGAGCAGCCTGGAGTCGGAGAAGAGGGGCTGGGAGAGCAGGGCTGATGACGACGAAGAAGTGTCGGCGCCGGAGGCGCCGTCGCCGTTCGTCGCTGAAGTTTTATCCTCGGCGCCCTCTTTTCCCCCCGTCGCGGCCTGGATCGCGGCCGCCTCGGCCGCCGCGGCCCTCTCCAGCACCGGGATGATCTCGTTCAGGGACCTGTCGGTCGCCGAGGTGTAAACGCCGAGCCTGAAGAACCGAGGGAGCAGCAGCTTGAGGCTTCCCAGCCCCGGGCGGGGACGCGTCGTCTCTGCGCCGCCAGAGGCCATGCGCAGCTCCCTCCTCGCCGCCGAGCCCGAGGCGACGGTGCCGTTGAGGTCGAAGAGCAGTATCGGCCTCGGGTCGGTGCCCAGGTCGCCGTCGATCTGCCGGGGAAGGATGGAGCCGGGCTGCGGCGGGCGCTGGAAGTTGCTGCCGTAGCCGCCGCCGTTGTTGTTGAAACGGTGCTGGTGGTGGTGGTGGTGTTGGTGGAAGGGCTGCTGCACTCCTCCGCCGTGGTAAAACTGATGCTGCTGCGCCTGCTGCTGCTGGTAGAATTGCTGCTGCTGCTGCTGCTGGTGCGTGAACTGGTGAGACAGGGGGCCGGGGCCCCTGCGCACGGCGACGACCGCTGCGCCGTTGGGGCCGATGACGCGGCCGCCGGCGCCAAACGGAGCGAGGGGGTTAGCGGTTCTCGCGGCGCCGCCGACAAAGGCGCCCGGCGCCGGGCCGCCTGCGCGGCCCAGGGAGGCTGCACCGGCGGTAACAGGAGCCGCCGTACCGTCTCCGGAAGCAGAAGCAGCACCAGCAGCTGCAGCGGCGGCGGCAGCGGCGGCGGCGGCAGCGGCAGTCAGGGGCGGCCCGACGACGCCGACGCCGAGGCCGAACGCCGGGAGCCCTCCGGCCCCACCGATGACGACCTGCGTTCCGTCTTCCGCCGCGGCGGTCAGAGGCGCAGCAGCGCCCCCCGCGGCGGCTGCGGCTGCGGCGGCGTCAACGAGAGGGGCCTGCGCGCCGGGCGCAAACTGCGGCTGCCCAGGGAGCTGCCCGGGCTGAAACGAGAGAGGACCTCCTCCGCCGCCGCGGTAAAAGCCGCCGCCGCCTCGACCTCCGCCTCCGCTCCGCATCTGCTGCTGCTATTGCTGCCACTGCTGCTGCGGCATCCGCGGCTGCCACTGCTGCTGCTGGGCCTGCCACTGCATCTGAGGAGGCATGGGCCCTCCTCGCATCTGCGCCCCCCCCCCTCGCCCTCCCGCAATCCAAACGCCACCCCGACCTCCACCTCCAATTCCTCCACCTCCGACTCCGCCGCCGCTCCCTTGCCGCCGCAGCTGCCTCTCCCGCAGCTCCTGCTGCCGCTGCTGCTGCTGCGCCTGGATCTCTACCTGCGCCGCCTCCACGCCCTTCCACTCCCAGGCCTCGAGGTCTGCGCGCGCCGGGCCGTCGGTGGGAGCGTTCCCCAAAGCAGCCACGACGGCGTCGGCGTCGGCGTCGGCCGAGGCCCGGAGCACCGCCGAAAACCCCTCGCGGCGCCGGTCGACCGCGACGAAATCCGCAGCAAACTTGCGCACCACGCCCGGCGCCTCTTCTTTGGGAAGCGTCGGGTGGTCGTCCCTCGCCGCCGCGCGCTCCAGGCACAGGTCCAGCGGCGGGGTAAGCTCCAGCGCGACCGCGCGGACCCGGGCAGCGTTGGCCAGCGTCGCCCAGGTTGACCTTTGAGAAGCATCGGCGTTGTACCTGTCGACGACGACCGACCGCCCGGCCTTGAGCGCCGCGACGACGGCGGCCTCGCATTTCTTTCGGTTGCCCAGCTGGTCCTGCGAGATGCGGAGGAAGCCGGCTGCCTCCAAGGTGGAGGCGGCTCGCGTCTTGCCCGAACCGGGGATGCCGACGAGGACGATGACTCTCTGCGGCGGGGTCTCCGGGGAGGCGAGCGGCGGCTTTGAAGGAGGGAGAGGAGGAGCGGAGGCGTCGGCGCCTGCCTCGGTCGGTTCCGTTACTGCTGTTGCCGCTGCCGCTGCTGCTGCTGCTGCTGCTGCTGCTGCTTCTGCGTTTTCTTCGACAGCGGCAGCAGCAGCAGCAGCAGCAGATGCATGAGGAGGAGGAGGTGCTTCCTCGGTGGCGGGGGCTGCTGCTGCGGCAGGAGGCGCTGCGGCAGCAGTAGGAGCTGCTGCCGCCGCCGCTTTCGTGGGAGCTGCTGCCGGCGTGCCCGCCGGGCGAGCAGCAGCAGCTGCCTGCTTCGGCGCAGCAGCAGCAGCAGCAGCAGCAGCTGCCGGCTTCGGAGCAGCATGAGCAGGAGGAGGGGGGTCCCTCTTGGCTAAGAGCGCCGCGGCGTACGAGAAAGCTCCGGCGACGGTGCGCGGAGGAGCGGGGGCAGGAGCTGCAGCCGAAGGGGTCGAAGAAGACGAGGCCGCGGCAGCAGGAGCGGCGGCGCTCGCGTTTGAGGCCGAAGCCGAAGAAGCCTTGTCCGCCGCGTCGTCGCCGGTGCCCGCCGATGATGACGATTTCGCCTTCGCGTCGGGGGCTTTCCCGGCTGCGCCGCTGCCCGCGTCCGCCTCAGCGGCCTTGCCCTTGTCGCCGCCGCGCGACCTGGAAAACTTGAAGCCCATCTTGATTCGGTGGAGAAGAAGAAGGGCGGGAGAAGAGAAGGAGGTCGGATGATGTTTCGAAAAGAGGGTAGAAAATCGGCGATCTCAACGCTCAATCTCTCTTCTTTCTTCTCTGTCTCTGCTTGCGAGCGAGCTGTCGTCTCCCCCCTCTCTTTGGAGAGCGTGAGAAGGAACGGACGCAAAGCGTCGACTGAGAGAGAAAGAGAGACGCCGCGAGGTCGTTCCTCCGCTTTCTCTCTTTTCGCGAAGGAAAAAGAGAGAGAAGAGAAGAGGGCAAAGAAGAAGAAGAGGAAGAAGAAAAGGTCGATCGAGGAGGAAAAAAAATGGAGTCCAACTGCTTTTCACACTCGAAAAAAGCTCAAAGAGCGACTCGCTAGAAGGGAGGAGAGCTCTTCTCTCCCCCTCTCTCTCGGGCCACAGCTCAATGCCCGATGACACGTCGGCGGTCTCTGTTGCCTTCTTGGAGTGGCTGAAGCGGAGCGGCGTGCACCTGGGCGAGATCTCGCTGTCGACATTGGTCGTCGAAGGGGGCAATGCCGACGCCGACGCCGTCAACGGCAACGGCAACGGCGACGACGCCCGACCTCCTCGTCTCCGGCGCCGAAGGAGAACCGTGCTCGCCACCGCCTCCTCCCGGCCGGGGTCCCTCATCGCCCGCGTGCCGGACGGCGCGGTCCTGACGGTGGCCTCTTCGAGCGCGTCGGAATCGCTCGAGGAAGCAGGGCTGGGGAACAAGGCGGCAGCAGCAGCGAGAGAAGAAGAAAAGGAAGATGAAAACAAAGGCGGAAGTTTGCCGTCTTTTTCCTCTTCGTCTTCTTCTTCTTCTTGGAAGGAAGCGACGGGCCTCGCGCTGGCCCTGCTCGTCGAATCGAGGCTGGGCAGGGCCTCGCGCTTCGCTCCCTACGTCCGATGGCTGCTGCTCTGCGAAGACGGAGGAGAAGGCCAAGGCTCAAATCACCCCGCCACTTGGGACCCGTGGGCCGCCGCCGCGCTCTTCGCCGGCACCGCCGTCGCTTCGAGGCTGCTGCAGCTGCCCTCTTCTTCGAGCTCCTCAGGAGGAGGAATCCACGCGCCCTCGGCTGCCCCGCTGGCCTGGTCGAGGCTGGCGCGGCCCTGGCTGCGTCGCAACGGGATCATCGAAACCGAAACAGGAGGAGGAGGAGGAAGAAGAGGGAAAGATAGCAGCAGCAGCAGCAGCAGCTCGAGCTCGAGCTCTTCTCTCAAAGCAGAATTCCTGAGGTGTCTCGCCGTCGTCTCGTCGTACGCCTTCGTCCTCGGGGAGGACCAGATCCTGGCGCTGGTCCCCGTGTTCGACGCGCTGGACCACAAGCCTGGCCCGGCGAGGGTGAGGCTGAGCCATTCTTGTGGCGGTGGAAATGAAGGCGGAGGTGAAAGCGCCGCCGCCGACGAGAGCGACGAAGAACAAGAAGAGGGTTTCCTCGAGATGCGCTCGACCGTCCCCCTGACCCGGGGCCAGGAGGTCTTCAACTCCTACGGGCGCCTCTCTACCTCGGCCCTGGCCCGGAGGTACGGCTTCGCCCTTGCGGACCGAGGAGAGATGCTGCGCTCAGGCGACGAGAGGCTCGAAGTGACCGCGGGGGAGGTCGGGGTCGCTGCCGCTTCGGTTTTCTCCTCTTCTTCCTCTCACAATCCCCTGCGAGCCCCCGCAGCCTGCCTGCGAGCCGCCTCCGCCTCGAAGGGGAGGGCCCTGTTCGTCTCCGTGCCCAGCGGGGAGCCGTCGCTGGGGCTGCTGCTCGCCGTCCGGGGGGCGCTGCTCTCTCCGTCCTCTTCTTCTTCTTCGAAGAAGAGGAAGCGGAGACGAGGAGGACGCAGCGGCGATGAAGAAGAAGAAGAAGAAGAAGAAGAAGAAGAAGAAGAAGAAGAAGAAGAGGACAAAAACGCTCTCCTCGAGACCCGGACGCTGCTTGAGGTCGCCCGCAGGCGTCGCGCGGCGCTCGAGGCCGGAGGCAGGCGCGCCGCGAGGGCTTTGGCGAAGTTGAAAGAGAAAGAGAAAGGGAAGAAGAAGAACAGAGGAAGCGAAAACAACAACGACGACGACGACGACGACGACACCGAAATCCAATTCCCTCCTGCATCTGGATTCAAGCTCGCAGAGGTCGTGAGGCGGAGCGAGCTCGGAGGGTGCGCGTGCTTGGAGTCGTGGGTCGAGCGGCGTCTGCTGTAAACTATAGAGAAGAAAGAAAAACGAAAACGAAAAGAAGAAGAAAAAAATCATTTTTTCGATCCTGCTGTCTATATTTCAGCAATATCTCTCTCACTCTCTCTCTTCTCTCCCTCCCTCGTCATGGCGGCCCCTCCACCGCCGGCCCTCGCGGCCGAGCTCGAGTCCCTCGACCGCATCCTGACGCGCCTGGCGCTGACGAAGGAAGAGCAGCTGGAGCAGGTGAGATGGCCAGAGAGAGATAGAAAGAGAAGAGAGAGATTGATGGCGAGAGAGAGAGCCATCGATCCAATCCGCGCAAAACGTTCGAAAGCTCAACCTCTTCAACCTCAATCTCAACCTCCTCTCTCCTCTCAGGTCCTCTCCAAGCTCGTCCCGCTCGTCGTCGCCAAGCTCTCCACCCCTCACCCCCCGTTCCAGCAGAAGTGCCTCGAGATCCTCAAGCACGTCAACGCCCGCGTCAGGGCGAGGGAGAACGTGGGCCTTCCCCTCATGGAGGTCGCTGCCCTCACCCGCCTGAGCAATGAAAGCGAAAGCGAAAGCGCGAGCTCTTCTGTTTCTTCGCCTCCTCCGCCGAACGCCTCGCCGCTCGTGCGCTCGTTCGCGCTCGTGTACACCGAGATGGCCTTCGCCCGCTCGGATCCCCAGGCGCGCTGGAAGGCCCTGCCGCTGCTCGCCATGGGCATAGGCTCCGCGGGCAGGTCCCCGCAGCAGCGGCGGATGCTGCTTCGCTTGGCACTGCTCGGCTCGCTCGAGCGCTGCGGCGCAGGCGGCTTCCTCCGCGAGAAAGAGGATGCGATCGGGGAGTCCGATGCGGGCTTCCTCTCCGCCGCGGAAGACAGGGCCGCTCTCGCGGCTGCCGCCCTGGACTTTATGCTCTACTCTCCTCCGTCGGCGCCGAGGAAGGCGAATCAGGGAAACGGCCAGCAAGGGGGACGGACCCCGGCGGCGCTGCTCGAGGCTGCAGTGTCTGCCGCGACGGCCGCTGGAGGCCCCGAGGCAGCCGCAGCAGCCCTCGCCGCTGCTTCTGCTGCTTCCGCTGCTGCTTCCGCTTCTCAGCAATCTCCTCCTTACAGGGGCAGGCTGTTGCCCGACGGGCGGCTCGTCCCCGGGGGGATAAGCCCGGACTCTGTGTCCTGGGTCGAGGGTGCCGCGGGCGCCGAGGCCTTCTCCGGCTCTTGCAGCAAGACCCGCGGCGACCTCTCCACAAAAAAACTAGGCGTCCTTTCTTTCTACGCCTCGACGGCCTACTGCACCGCCACTGGCGACGAAGACGCCAGGGCGTCCCCGGAGGCGATCCTGGTCTTCCTGGCCGCCGCTGCGGACAGCAGCTCCTCCGACGACCGGGTCGCCCGCGCCGGCGACGACGCGCTTCGGAAGTTTTTGGCCCCGCCGACCAACAACAACGCCGTCGTCTCTTCGTCTCGGTCCTCTTCTTCTTCGTCAGCCAAGGTCCCCAACATCGAGAGCGAGCCCCTGGCGAAGGCCCTGCTCCGGCTCGTGCTAGGTGGCATCCAGGGGAGCGTCCTAGATCTGACGGAGGGAAGCGGGAGCGGAAGCGGAAGCGGCACTGACGTCGAGATGGGAGAGGCTTCCGCTGCTGCTTCCGAAGGAGAAGAAGACCTCCCCGCTTCGGCGCGGGAGCCCGCGGCCCCCGCCCTCGCCGTCCGCGCCCTCAACATTGCCGCGCGCTCCCGCGCCGCGGCCAACGCGTTCCCGGAAGCACCGCGCGTCGTCGAGGCGACAGTCTTCGCTTCCGACGGCGGAGGAGGAACGACGACGGCAGTGACGACGACAACGACAGCGACAGCAGCAACAGCAGCAGCAACCCCGAGCAGGCGCCCTCGCCCCCCGGCAGCCGTCGCCGCCGCCGGCGCCGAGTTCTGCGCTTGGGTGCTCCGCCACGCCGACGGGGACAGGCTCCGCGCCGTGGCCCCCGTCGTGCTGGGCAGGCTGCTGGCGCTGCTGGAGGCAGGGAGCGAGGGCGGAGGAGGAGACGGGACAGTAGGAGGCGAGAGCGGCGGCGTCGGCGGCGTCGGCGGCGTCGGCGGCGGGAGCGAAACTCTTGCAACCGCTGTCGCCCTCCCGGCCACGCGCTCCTTCGCCTACCAGGCGATCTCGCAGCTGGCCTCCCGCGCCCCCGAGGCTCTTTCGAGGTCCCCGGGGACCGCGCGGAGGCTATTCGAGGCCCTGGCGAGGGAGCCGCCCGGGGTGAGGGCCTCGGCGCAGGAGGCGGTCGCGTCGGCCGCCGCGGCGTTCGCCGTCAAGCGACGCAAGGACAAAAAGAAGAGTGCCACCGCTTCCGAGGAGGACGCCCAACTCCTCGAGCTCCTGTTGGACGCCGCCTCTTCCTCGCAGCACGAGGCCGTGCGCTCCTGTGCCGCGACCTGGGCTTCGCGCCTGTTCCCCGGGAGCCACGCGCCTTCGAGGTGGATCTGCCTTTTGGCGGCGGGAGACGACAAGCTGTCGGTGCGCGAGGCCGGCGAGGCCGGGCTGGCGCCGAGGAGGAGGCACGCCGAGGGAGCAGGGGATGGGGACGGGTTTGGTGATGATGATAATGATGACGACGAGGAAGACGAGGAAAGCGAGGGCGAGGGAGACGAGATCGAGGTCGACGGAGAAGACCGCCGCAAGCGATCGAAGACAAGCGAGGAAGAAGAAGAAGAAGAGGACGACGACGACGACGAAGAAGCTTCTGGCTCTTCCTCCTTCTACCCCGACGCGGAGGAGATGCTCTCCGTGGCCCTGGAGCGCGTCCCGGCTCTGTCCGTCTCCGCTGCCGCCGTCGCCAGCGGCGCCTCTGCGGCGACCAATGAGCTCCCGCTGCCTGCCCGGACTTTCGGCGCGCTCGTTCGCTTCCTCTCCTCCTGCCGTAAGGGGAACAAAAAGGGGAAAAAGAAGAACTCCGCTGCTTCCGACGCGCTCTTCTCCCTGTACGAGCTCGCGCTGGGCCCCGCCTGCCCGGGACCCCTGCGCGCCTCGGCCCTCGCGGCGCTGCTGGCGGAGTGTGCCCTCGGGGACGAGGCGAGGGGCGCCGTCGCCGCTCGCTACGGAGGAGGAGGAGATTCTACTTCCTCCTCTTCTTCCTCGCCCGCCGCCGCGGCGGCTCTCGCGCAGCAGCTGCGCCTGGCCAGGGTCCGCGGCGAGCTGGCCCACCCGGACGCCACGGCCAGGGCCTGCGCCGCCAGGCTGCTCGGCGTGGCGGCGTCGGCGATGATAATGGCGCCAGGAGGAGGTGGGGCCTCGGCGCTGCCCGCAGACCTCGCGCGCGTCGCGTCGGCCCGCCCCGTTGCCGCCGCCGCCGCCGCCGCCGCCTCCGGCGCGAGACCGGGCTCGGCGGGAGGAGCGACGACGGCCGGGGCTGCCGCTGCCGCCGCTGCTCCCGCCCGCCCGCCGCGGCACGAGGAGCGCGAGGGCTCGGCGCTCGCCGCGGGCTTCGTCCTTGCCGCAGCTGCCGTCGCTTCTGCTTCTGCTTCTCCATCTTCTTCCTCTCACCCCCCTCTTCTCCTGGACCTCTCCGTCGCCGCCGCGGCCGTCGCCGACCTCGTTGAGATGGTCAGGGCCTACCCGGGCCTCTCCGTCAACGCGGAGGGCAAGGCAGTCGAGAAGGAGGCCGCCGCGGTGCCTCTCGGAGGCGTAACTGGAGGGGGGAGCAGCAACGCCGACGCCGTCTCTCTCGCCGGCGCCGCCGCGGTCGCGCTCGGTGCCGCGGGTCTCGCCGCGCCGCTGCCTCTCCCTGCTTCCGCTTCCTCCTCAACTGCCGTCTCTTCCCTGACCGCTCTGCTCGTGGCGAAGGACCCCACGACCGCCTGCAAGGCGGCGGTGTCCCTGGGGCAGATCGCCGCGGGCGCGAGCAAGGACGGCGAAGGAGGAGAAGGCGACGACAAAGACACGGCAGCGGCGGCGGCGGCCGTCGACGCTCTCCTCGCCCTCGGCACGCGCAAGCCCGCCGCCGGGGAGCCCCTCGTCCTGGCTGCCGCCGAAGGGATATGCTTCGCCTTCGGTGGGCACGGGGTCGGCCTCCTCGCCGTCGTGGCCGCTCCGTTCTCTACGCTCGCCGCCGCTTCCGCCGTGGCGGCTCGGGCCGAAAAAAGCTCATCGAAATCGTCGTCAAAATCGAAATCGTCGAAATCGAAGAAATCGACAGCGCCGCCGCTCGAAAAGCTCCCGCCCCCGCCCACACTCGCCGCAACCCGCGAGCGCATCCTCGACGCCCTCGTCAAGGCCGACAGCAGCGACGCCGACGCCCTCACCTCCTCCACCTCCTCGGACGCGCGCGCGGCGGGCTGCGCCTGGCTCGTCGCTCTGCTCTGCCACTGCAGCCGCGCCGCCGCTCTCCGGCAGCCGGCGCGCCTGGCCGAGGCCCAAGGGGCGCTGCTGCGGCTGCTGGCGGACACGTCATCCGATTTGGTCCAGGACGCCGCTCCGCGCGGGCTCATCGCGGCCTACGCTTTGGCCGGTGGCGGCGCGGATGACGAGGAGGGGGAGAAGCGCCAGGCCGAGCTGCTGGCGGGTCTGACGGCGGCGATCGGCGGAGGCGGCGGAGGTGGGAAAGCGGCTGCCGCTGGCACGGGAGTCGCCGCAAACCTCCGCGGCGCCATCAAGGTCGACGCCTCCTCCCGCGTCTTACCGGAAGGCGCCATGGGCACCACCCCTGACGGCGAAGGCCTCAGCACCTTCCGGGAGCTCTCGTCGCTGGCCGCCGAGGCCGGGGACCCCAGCCTGGTCATGAAGTTTATGAACATCGCGCACGCCGCCTCGGCCGCGTCGTCGGCGCGCGGCGCGGCGTTCGGCCTCGCGGCCATCGGGAAGACGATGCTGACGCCGGCGCAACGAAAGAATCGCCTCTGCTTTATTACCGAAACTGTTCAGGCTGAGGCACGACCCGAGCGTGCGTGTGAGGGAGGCTGCTCTGGCTATCTGGGACGCGTTGGTCGTCCCCGAGGAAGAAGAAGAAGAAGAGGAAGAGGAAGAAAAAGTGGAAGAAATGGAAGAGGTCGAGAAGAAATCTTCTTCTTCTTCTTCTCGCCGCCGCAGCTCGAAAAAGAAGAAGAACAAGCCCTCTTCCACCTCCGCGGCAGCCAGGGCCGTCGCCGCCTCCGAGGCCGTGGCGTCTTCCTTCGACCGCATCGCCGCCGAGATCGTCAAGGACGCCGGCGCCAGGCTTTGGAGGTCGCGCGAGGCCGCGTGCCTGGCCGGCGCGGAGCTCGTCGCGACGGCGGCGACCGGCAGCGGAAGCGGAAGCGGAAGCGGAGCGAGTGGAAAGGGAAGCAAAAAGAGGACGTGGAGCTCGACCGTGGGCCCGCGCGCAGAGGAGATGCTCCGCGCCGCCCTGCGCTGCGCCGACGACGTGAAGCCCTCGGTGCGGCTGGCCGGCCTGAAGTTCGCCGGGGCGATGCGCGGCTCGGCGATCAGGGCGTGCTCCAAGTGGAAGAGCGAGCAAGGAGGTGGAGGTGGAGGTGGAGGTGGTGGAAGCGGAAGCGGTGGCGGAATTCTCGGAAGCAAAAACGACTCTGCCGCCTCTGCCGCCGCCGCTTCCACGCACCCGGAGGAGGTCCAGGAGGCCTCCAGAGTGCTCTCCATCATGCTGCCCCCCTTACTCAACGAGCACCTCCCTTCCTCGGTGCCCGCCGTCCGCGCCTTCGCCCTCGACGCGGCGGCGGCGCTCGCCATCGACGCCGCCCCGCGCTCCGCTCTGACGACGCCGCTGCTCGCCGCGCTCGTGACCCCCGCGTTCGAGGCGCTTTCGGGCCTCGAGGACGCGCGCCTGAATTATTTAGAACAACACGTCGAGGCCGCGGGCGACGCGAGGGTGTCGTCAGCGGTCGAGGAGGTCAGGCTCGCCGCCGCGAGGGCCGGAAAGCTCGGGGCGCTGCTGGACGCGGCGGCGGAGGCCGCGGCCGACAATGCAGCAGCAGCAGCAGCAGCAGCAGCAGCAGCAGCAGCGCTGGAGCTGAAAACGAAAACGGAGGGAGAAGATCAGCCAAAGCCCCCTCTCGCCGTCCTGACCCCGCTCCTCGCCGCCGTCATCCGCCGCGGCATCGGCGCCGCCACGCGTGCCGGGGCGGCCCGCTTCGTCTCGACGCTGGCCGCCAGGGCGCCGCGCGAGGCCCTGGCCTCGCCCGACGTCTCGGCGCCGCTGCTGACCGCGCTGTGGTCGGGAGCGAGGGCCGAGCGAGGGGTCGGGGTCCGGAAGGCGTACGTCAACGCCGCCGCGGCGCTGGTGGCTGTGGCCCCTCCCAAGGCGGCGACGGGGTACGTCGACGGCATCGTGAAGGCGATGACGACGAGCGACGGAGGGGACGCGGAAGCGGCGGGCTCCATCCCGAGGACGAGGGAGCTTGCCGGGATGGCGTCGCTTGCGCTGTTCCGCTCAACCTCCGGAAGAAGCAGCAGTAATAGCAGCAACAGTGCCAACAGCACCAACGGCGGAGACACCTTCACCCTCTACGCCTCAGCCCGCGTCCTTCCCCTCGCCGCGGTGGCCCGCAGGGACCCCGACGAGGCCGCGGCGGCTCCCTGGCAGGCGCTGTGGGAGGACGCGGCCCCCGGAGGCGCGGCCGCGGCGAGGCTCTTCGGCGCCGACGTCTTGAAATCGGTCGTCGCGGGTTTGAGCGCGGGACAGTACTCGAGCAAGATCGCCGCGGCGGAGGCCGCCGTCGACCTGGCCAAGAGCGCCACGGGGGACGTCGCGCTGCTGGGCGAACTGGCCCCGGCGCTGGCGGACGCGCTGGCCGCGCAGGTGCCGGGCAGGTGGTTCGAAGGGAAGGAGAGGCTGGTCGCCGCGCTCGGCGCTGTCGTCGCCGCGGCGAGCCCGCTGAGCAACGGCGGCGGCGGCAGAGGTGGAAATGACGCTTCGGAACCGCCGCCACCTCTCCCTCAGTTCATCGCCTCTGCCGCCTCGGCGCTGGCGACGGCGGCGAAGAGGCCCAAGGCGTCCTTCGCCGGCGCGGCCCTCTCGGCTCTGGCAGCGGCGGCCCCGGCCCTGCCCCGGGGCTGCGGAGCCGCTGGCCAGGGCTTTGCGGCGGCGGCAGAGGGCCTGACCTTGGCCGTCGCCCCGAAAGAAAAAGAGAATGGCACCACCGGAGCTGCTGCTGCAGCAGAACAGGATCCGGACGCTCGCAGGCCCCCTCCGGCCGACGCGGCAGCCTCGGCGCTCGAAGCCCTGGCCGCGGGGCTGACAGACAAGGAGCTCGAGGAGCACGGCGGCGGCGCGGCAGCGGCGATCGCGGCGGCGCTGGGCCCCGCCGCCGCCTGGGGCACTCGCGTCGCGGCGGCCAGGGCAGGCGCCGCTCTCGCTCGCCGAGGGGGACTGTCGGAACCTTCTCCCCCCGCGTCTTTCCCGGCGTGGATGGAATCGATCGTCGCCGGGCTCGAAGCGGCCTCGACGGAAGGCAAGGTCTCGGCTGTTCGCTCCGCCGCGGCAGACGCGCTCGGCGCCGTCGCTTCGCTTTCTTCCTCGAATTCCGCTTCTGCTGCTTCCAAGCGCGCTCTCGAGGTTCTCGACTCGATGGCCGCCGGCGACGCCAGCGACGCGGTCAAGGCGAGGGCCGTGGCGGCGAGGAGCAAGGCCGGGGCGATGCAGCTCGGGTGAAGGATGCGTTTTTCTTGGTATTTTGAAAACGAGAAGAGAGAGAGAGAGAGAAAAAGAGAACGAGTTTTGTTTTTGCTTTTTTTATGACGTTATTTTGGAGATAGAACAAAAGAGAAAAATGAATTCACACTATCTCGAGGACTCAACCCCCCACCACCTCCTCCCTTTTTTTTTCCGATCTTCATCCGTGCAGAGGAAGAACAAAAAACGAAGCGACGAGGGGGTGGGGGGGAACGGATCCAAAAGAGATTGGTTGGTATTTTGAGTTTATTTTTTTTGGAAAAGCAAAAAAGCTGCAAAAAGAAAAAAAAGAAAACGAGAACGAAGGAAAGAAAAAGAAAACCGAAATCTCTTTTCTTTTCTCTCTCTTCACGCGGTCTGCGGCAGCTGCTCAAACGCGGCATCAGCGCTCAGGCCCTCCCACTTCCCTCCCAGCCCCTTCCACTTGAAGTTCCCGCCCTGCTTCCCCACTCCCGGCGAGCCCAGCGCGAGCAGCTTCTGCAGCGCGAGCGAAAAGTCGCTGTTGAACAGCTCCTCGTCGGCGGCGTACCTCGCTGCCTCCCCGGCATAAATCTTGGTGACCCGCATCGCCATGTCGCTGGGAAGGCGCCCGATGGGCTTCCCTTCGAACGAACCGTAAGGTCCGTGCTCCGGGTCCGTAGGGGCCAGGACGTACTGCGGTAAGCCCGTCTCGGGGGCCGTGGCTTCAATCCAAGAACTGTTCATCAGCTGCACGAAATACTTGTTCGACGGCCTCGGCCAGTCGTCGCCGCTCGCAGTGAATGTCATCGACCACCCCGAAGCGTCGGTGGCGGCCCCGCCGATCGAGTGCCCGCCACCGACGATCGCGACCGTCTCCCTGGGCGTGAAGCCCCAGTTGGCCATGAAATAGGCGAGCCCTGCGCCGTTGAACATGCCGTCGGGCAGGCGTGACGAGAACGGAGGGTGCGCCGGGCCGGGGCCCTCGGCATCGATCCTCCCGGGCTGCCACGCAACCGGAGGCCCACCGGCGACCTCGACGGCGGCGGAGCCCGCGAGAGTGTAGAGATCGGCGTAGGTGATGCAGGGGAACTTCTTCTTGACCTTCTCGAGGTTCTCGACGCTGGCCTTGACCGTGCCGCCGTTGGCCGGGGCGTCGGCGTCGGGAGAGAAGCGTACCCACGCGCCGTCGCACCCGCCCGAAGAGTCGAGCACGACGAAGCTGCCGCAGTTGTGGAAGGCCAAGCGCAAGGCGCCAGGCAGCTCCAGGTCGGTTTCCTTCCTGAAGATCTCCGCGACGATCTCCCTGTACTGCTGCGAGGAGCAGGAAGATGGCTTGGACCAGCGCGGGGCCTTCCACCCCGCCTGGCGAGGGGCGTTGGGCAACTTCGCTTTGTCGGACTTGGCCGAGGTCGGCAGCGGCTTTTCGTATTCCGTCGCGTTGATGTTGATGTTGCCGATGGAGCCCAGGAGCTGGATCAGCGGCGAGCCGGGCATGGCGCAGATGCCCGGGTTGTCCCCGAGGGAGTTGACGGCCGGCTGAGAGCCCGTGGGGGGCCCGACGGCGTTGGCTTTGCCGTCGTCGCTGTCGGCCTCGGCCTTGTCGGCGGGGTCCCTCGCTTCGCCGGCGGCCGCCGCCGCCGCGGCGTCCTTCTCCTCCTCCTCCTCCTCCTCGTGGTCCTTGGGGGCCAGGGCCGGGTCGACGAAGACGACGGGGGCCAGCGGGGCCGGGGTCGAGGCTCTGAAGGCGAACTTTTTCTCGGAAGAGGAAGAAGAAGGAGCAGGAGCGGCGTCGGCGGCGGCGGGCTTGCCCGTCTCTGCCAGGAGGCGGCGGTGGTTGGAGGCTGTTTTTTTTTTTTTTTTTTTTTTTT